>Ga0335085_10000589_pt1 | contig 98054 bp, 99 predicted proteins | sample Lox_Sample_45_FD_206712 | JGI IMG/M metagenome (GOLD analysis project Ga0335085, IMG submission 206712) | Soil microbial communities from Loxahatchee National Wildlife Refuge, Florida, United States - Lox_Sample_4.5 | ecosystem: Environmental > Terrestrial > Soil > Wetlands | place: USA...
ATCCGACAGGACAGAACCCGGCTTACAGACCGTCTGGCTTTACTGTCTTTGCTGGCGCCCGTTCCCCGATCCACGCCGAGAAACGCAGCAAATATCCGTCGGGGTCTTGCACCAGGAATTGGCGCACGCCGATCTCCACCGCGCCGATGCGGTACCATTTCTCCTCCGGCGCCAGGAAAAGCGGCCAATTCGCGGCGGCGAGCGCCGCCAAGACCGGTTCGAGCGCCGGCACGGCGACTTGGAGATTGATGCCACGTCCGAAGGGAAGCTCCATCGCGCCGGTCTCCCAATCCCGCGTCAGGCTGCGCTGATCCAGCATGACCTGCGCGCCGCCGAGATCGATATACGCAAAGCCCTCCTCGAAGCGGTCGAAGACAACCGTAAAGCCGCACAGGCCGCACCAAAACCGCAGGCTGACGCCAAGATCCGTCACGGACAGTTCCGGCACGAGGCTCGCCGGCGCAAAATCCGCCGCGATCTGCTTTTCTTTTGTCATCGCCCAACCTTGCTGCCCGAGGCGGGTTCGCCGGCCCGGCAACGCTATTCCAGCCGCCAGCGACGTTCACGATATCGCACCGCGGCGCATTTTGTTGTTGTGAGAACAAATATAGAACTTGATATTGACCAATAGTGCAGCAATCGTCCGTGGTACTAAATCCTGTGGTTGGGAAGCCTATTTATACCGAAGATTTTGAATCGTCAGGTATTACTATAATCTAATGTTGACGGCCCACGCTATCCCATGATACCCCATATGCACCCAATCGACGCGCGCTGACGTTGGGGGGAACTCGTCGGCGCAACCGGGCCAACCCCTTGCCGGCCGTTGTTGGGAGAGCGTGGGGGAAGTGAGTGGAACTGTTTCTGTCCACTTTCGTGAACAAGGTCGACCGCAAGGGGCGTGTTTCTGTGCCGGCGACCTTTCGCTCCACACTCGCGACGCACCGCCACCCCAACCAGGTGGTGTTGATCCCCTCGTTCAAATACGAAGCCATCGACGGCACCGGCAGCGATCATCTTTTGCAAATGATGGACGGCCTGAATACTCTCGATCAATACTCCGATCGCCGCGATGACTTGGCCTTGGTCTTCGCCGAGTCGCGGGCGCTGCAGCTCGACGGGGAAGGCCGAATCGTGCTGCCCGACGACATCAAGGATCACGCGCATATCGAGGACGAAGTCGCGTTTGTCGGGCTGGGCACGATGTTCCAGCTATGGGAACCGGGCCGCTTCAACCGCCATCGCGCCGAAGCGCGCGAACGCTCGCGCCGCGGCGGGGTGACATTGCCTTCATCGGGCGCACGGCCGCAATGACGCCGGGCGCCGCGCCGCATATCCCGGTGCTGGTCGATGCGGTTCTCGCCGCACTCGCGCCGCGCGATGATGCCACCTATATCGATGCCACCTTTGGCGCAGGCGGCTACAGTGAGGCGATCCTCGGGGCCGCCCGCTGCCGCGTGTTCGGCATCGACCGCGACCCCGACGCCGTGGCGCGCGGCCAGGCGCTTGCCGCCAAACATGGCGGTCGGCTCACGCTGATCGCCGGGCCGTTCGGCGACATGGAGCGGCTGATCGGGCCGTTCACGCCGGGGCCAATCGCCGGCATCGCCTTTGACCTCGGCGTCTCGTCGATGCAGATCGACAAAGCCGAACGCGGATTTTCCTTTCGCCAGGATGGCCCGCTCGACATGCGCATGAGCCAAGAGGGTGAAAGCGCCGCCGACCTGATCGCCCGGCTGTCCGAGCGTGAGTTGGCGGCGTTGATCCGGGCGCTCGGCGAGGAACGGTTTGCCGGCCGCGTCGCCCACGCGATCACGCTCGCCCGGCACCGCAAAACTCTGACCACAACCGGCGAACTGGCGGACATCGTGCGCGGCGCTATCCCCAAGCACGACGCCGGGCTCGACCCCGCGACGCGGACATTTCAGGCGCTGCGCATCTCGGTCAATGACGAGCTTGGCGAACTCGATCGCGGCTTGGCCGCGGCCGAGCGCCTGTTGATGTCCGGCGGGCGGCTTGCCGTGGTGTCGTTTCATTCGCTGGAGGATGCGCGGGTCAAGGCCTTTCTGCGCCGGCGCAGCGAAGCCGAGCGCGGCTCGCGCCATCTGCCGCCCCGGCCCGGCGGCCCGGCGCCGAGCTTTGTTCTGCGCACGCGTCGTCCGATACGGCCGAGCGCTGACGAGATCGCGCGCAACCCGCGCGCTCGCTCGGCGCGGCTGCGCGCTGCCGAGCGCACCGCCGCGCCCCCTTGGCGGGAGACGCAGCGATGAGCCGGTTTGGCGGGGCCTTCTGGTTTATTCTCGTCGTGGCGTCGGGAATGACCAATTTTCTCGTCAAACATACCGTGCAGGGCCTCGACGATCAGCTGGCCTCGATGCGCAAGAAGACCGTCGCTGAGCAAAAATCGATCCATGATCTGACCACCGACTGGACTTTCCTCAACCAGCCGGAGCTGCTCGCCGATCTCAACAATCGCTATGTCCATCTGGCGTCGCCGTCGCCGAAACAGATACTCACCAGCGTCGACAGCATCCCGCTGCGCCCGGCCCCACCGCCCGTCGAGCCCGAGGCTCTGCCGCAAATCGCCGAGGCGGCGCCGGTTCCGCCGGTGCCGGCCCCGACCCTGGCTTCAACAGCGTCCACGAACCCGGCACCGATCATGCGGGTGGCGGCGGTGAGCACGCCCGGTGCTTCGCCGGCGTCGCCGCTGTCGGTCATCTCCGTCGCCGAAGCCGCGACCCGGCCGCCACCGGCGCGTGCACCGCATCCCGCGAAACCCGCCTCGCTCGACAATCTGTTCGCGCAAGTCGTCGGAGGTCGCTGATGCTTTCCGCCCAGCGCCTGGAAGACAATCCGTGCCGCCCGCGGCATTTCAAGCCGCCGCCCTGCGCCCCGGTCATCACCGACCCGAAAGCGGCTCAACTGCTGGAGTCGACCCGCACAAGGCTGTTGCTGGCGGCGGGCCTGTTCATGCTCGTCTTTCTCGTCGTGATCGGCCGGCTCGTCGATGTGGTGGAGATCGAGGGTGCCGCAGCGGCCGCTCGCACGCCCCGCGCTCACCTTGTCGCGCCAACGCCGCAACCACGCGCCGATATCGTCGACCGCAACGGCACGCTGCTCGCGACCAATCTCGATAGCCCCGCGGTTTACGTCAATTCCAAGCAGTTTCTCGAAACCGGCGAAAATCCCGACCGCGTCGCCGAAAGGATCACTGCCGTATTGCCCGATCTGTCCCTATCGGATATTCGCGGGAAGCTCGCCTCAGGCCGCACGTTCAGCTATCTCAAGCGTTCGCTGACTCCGCGCCAGGAGTTCGCGGTCAACAGTCTCGGTATTCCGGGTGTCGAGTTCAGCGCCGCCGAGCGCCGTGTTTACCCGATGGGCGATCTCGCGGCGCATACCGTCGGCTATTGCAATATCGACAATGTCGGTCAGGCGGGGATCGAACGCGGCCTCAACAAGATCATCCGAGGCGGCGACGAGCCGATCGCTCTGGCGCTTGATGCGCGCGTGCAGTTCGTCCTCAAGGACGAGCTGCAGCGCGTCGTCGATCAGTTCGATGCCAAGGGCGCCGCCGGGATCATCATGAACGTCAATACCGGCGAGATCGTGGCCATGGCCTCGCTGCCGGATTTCGACCCGAACAATCCGCCTTCGACCAACCCGAAGACCGAGACCGAACTCGACAAGGAGCGCGTCTTCGACAAGATCACCTCGGGCGAGTACGAACTCGGCTCGGTATTCAAGATTTTCAACACCGCAATGGTGCTCGACAGCGGCGTTTCGAAAATGACGTCGGTCTATGACGCCACCTCGGGGATCAAGATCGGCCGGTTTACGATCGAGGACTATCACGGCAAGCACCGGCCCTTGAGCGTGCCGGAAATCTTCGCCTATTCATCGAATATCGGCTCCGCGAAGATGGCGCTCGCCGCCGGTGCGGAACGCCAGAAGGCGTTTCTCGGCAGGCTCGGCCTGTTGAGCCCGGTGCCGATCGAACTCGACAAGGTCGAGGTCGCCAAGCCACATTTTCCGGCGGTGTGGCGCCCGGTCAACGTGATGACCATCGCCTTTGGTCACGGCATCGCGGTGACGCCACTGCACATGATCACGGCGACCGCGGCGATCGTTAACGGCGGCATCTTGCGCCCGCCAACCATGCTGAAAGTGCCGGAGGGTGAAACCGTGCCCGGCGTGCGGGTGATTTCCGAGAAGACCTCGGAGCAGATGCGCAAGCTGATGCGGCTGGTCGTCGAATCCGGCACCGCAAAATTCGCCGAGGCGCCGGGCTATTTGGTCGGTGGCAAGACCGGGACGGCGGAAAAGAATTTGCATGGCCGTTACGAGGAGAAGAAGCTCGTCTCGTCGTTTATCGGTGCGTTCCCGATGAACCATCCGCAATACGTCATGCTGACCCTGGTCGACGAGCCGCACGGCAACAAGGAGAGCCATGGCTACGCGACGGCAGGCTGGACCGTCGCGCCCGCGACCAGCCGCATCATTGAGCGTATCGCGCCGCTGTTGGGCGTCGCGCCGCAGGACGAAAATTCGCCAGAAATCAAACAATCCCTCCAGATCGAGAGCCTCATAGGCAAAAAGCTTGAATATCACTGAGCTGTTCGCTCCCGACGCCGCCCCCACGGCTTTTCACGCAGAGTTCCGCGGGGGCGCATCGCTCATCAATCCGGACATTGCCGGCGTGACAGCCGATTCGCGCTCGGTTCGGCCGGGTTTTCTCTTCGCCGCCTTAAAAGGCGTGGCGACCGACGGTCGGCGTTTTGCCGCTGAAGCGGCGGCAAAGGGCGCGGTCGCGATCCTCACGGACGATCCTGCCGCGCTGGCGCTCGACGATGAGGCGCGGCGGCGGGTGGTCATCCTCACCGACCCCAACCCGCAGCGGCGTTTGGCGCTGATCGCCGCGCGCCTCCATCCCGCGCGGCCGAAAACGATCGTCGGCGTCACCGGCACCAACGGCAAAACCTCGGTGGCGCATTTCACCCGCGAAATCTGGCAGGCTCTCGGCCATCAAGCCGCGAGCCTCGGCACGCTCGGCTGGGTGGTCGGCAGCGAACGCCACCCCGGCGCCATGACGACACCGGACCCGGTTGCGCTGCACCGCACCCTGGCCGAACTCGCGGAGCGCGGAATCGACCACGCTGCGATCGAGGCTTCGAGCCACGGTCTCGCGCAATACCGCCTCGATGGGATCGCGTTCGCCGCCGCCGCCTTTACCAATCTGACGCGCGACCATCTCGATTACCACGGCGACATGGCGTCGTACCGCGCCGCCAAGCAGCGCCTGTTTGCCGACCTTCTGGCACCGGACGCCGTCGCGGTGCTCAACGCGGACAACCCGGAATATCCCGCGCTCGCCGCGCTGGTCGCGGAGCGCGGCCATCAGGCGCTGACTTACGGCGAGCATCAGAGCGCTGATCTGCGGCTGGTCAGCCGGGAACCGCGCCGCGACGGTCAACGCGTGCGATTGAGCCTCTACGGGATGCTGCAGACGGTGGACCTCAAGCTGATCGGCGATTTCCAGGCGATGAACGTGCTGGCCGCGCTGGGCCTGACGATCGCCACCGGCAGCGACCTCTCAAAGGCGGTGGCAGCGCTGCCGTTGCTGACCACGGTGCCTGGCCGGATGCAGCTCGTCGGCGAAAGAAACGGCGCCGCGGTCTTTGTCGATTACGCGCACACGCCGGACGCGTTGCGCACGGTGCTGGCGGCGGCGCGGCCGCATACCAGCGGGCGGTTGGTGGTGGTTTTTGGCGCCGGCGGTGATCGCGACCCCGGCAAGCGGCCGTTGATGGGGCAGGCCTGTGCCGACGGCGCCGATATCCTCTATGTCACCGACGACAACCCGCGCACCGAAGATCCCGCCGCGATTCGCCACGCGGTCCTGGCCGCCGCGCCGCATGCGATCGAAATCGGCGATCGTCGAGCCGCGATTCATGCCGCGATCGACGCGCTACGGCCCGGCGACGTGCTGGTCATCGCCGGCAAGGGCCATGAAAGCGGACAGATAATCGGTCGGGAAATCCTGCCGTTTGACGATGCCTCCGTCGCCGCCGAGTCCATTGACGCGGCGATGCTCAGGCGAGCGGCGTCGTGAACCTGGCCATGACGGGTTGTGGCGCCGCGGCGATCCCGCTATGCGTACCAGCTTTCTCGCACATCCGGCGCCGCCCCCGGCCGCACCTTAAGAAAAACCGCCGCATGCTCTATTTGCTGCTCTACCCGCTCGCCGACCAATTTCACGCATTAAACCTGTTTCGCTACATCACTTTTCGTTCGGGCGGCGCGGTCGTCACCGCACTGCTGATCAGCTTTATCAGCGGCCCGTCGATTATCGCCTGGCTCAAATCGAAGCAGGGCGAAGGCCAGCCCATCCGCGACGACGGTCCGCAAAGCCATTTGCTGCGCAAAAAGGGCACGCCGACGATGGGCGGGTTTTTGATCCTGCTCGCGCTGACGACATCGACATTGCTTTGGGGCGACCTCACCAACGCCTATGTCTGGATCGCTCTGCTGGTCACTGTAGCGTTCGGCCTTATCGGGTTTTTCGACGACTACCGCAAACTGACCCGCCGCTCGCATCGCGGCGTCTCCGGAAAATTCAAGCTGCTGCTGGAGATCGCGATCGCCGTCGCGGCCTGCGTCGCACTCGCAACGTTTATTCACCAGCCTTTTGCCAACGAGGTCGCGGTGCCGTTCTTTAAGAACACGCTCATCGGGCTTGGCTGGTTTTTCCTGCCGTTTGGCGTGCTGGTGATTGTCGGTGCGTCGAATTCGGTGAATCTCACCGACGGGCTCGACGGGCTGGCGATCGTCCCGACGATGATCGCCGCCGGCTGTTTCGCGTTTATCGCCTATATGGTCGGCAACGCGACCTTCGCGACCTATTTGCAGCTGCCTCATATCGCGGGCGCCGACGAGCTTTCGGTGTTTTGCGGCGCGCTGATCGGCGCCGGTCTCGGTTTTCTTTGGTACAACGCCCCGCCGGCGATGGTGTTTATGGGCGATACCGGCTCTCTGTCGCTGGGCGGCGCGCTCGGCGTGATCAGCGTCATCACCAAGCATGAGTTGGTGCTGGCTATCGTCGGCGGGCTGTTCGTGCTCGAGGCGGTATCGGTGATCGTGCAGGTGGCGAGCTTCAAGCTCACCGGGCGGCGCGTCTTTCGCATGGCGCCGCTGCATCATCATTTCGAGCAAAAGGGTTGGTCGGAGCCGACCGTGGTCATCCGTTTCTGGATCATCGCAGCGATCTTGGCACTGGCCGGGCTCGCAACCCTAAAACTGCGGTGACGGGATGATCGCGGTTCCGGGCTTTGGTGGACGCAAGGTCGCGGTGCTCGGTCTCGCCCGTTCCGGGCGCGCGGCCGTCACGGCGCTTGCCGCAGGCGGCGCCGAGGTCCTCGCCTGGGACGACAGCGACAAGACGCGCGAGGGGCTCGGCGCGGAAATCCCGCTTTGCGACCCGGCGTTGATTGATTGGCACGAGGTCGCCGTGCTGGTGTTGTCGCCGGGGATACCGCACAGTTTCCCGCAGCCGCACGCGGCCGTGGTCGCGGCGCGCGCCGCCGGCGTGCCGATCATCGGCGATATCGAGCTGCTCGGCCGCGCCCAGCCACAGGCGCGCTACATCGGCATCACCGGCACCAACGGCAAATCGACCACGACCGCGCTGATCGGCCATATTCTTGCGACGGCCGGGCAAAGGCTTGAGGTCGGCGGCAATCTCGGCCCCCCGGCCCTTGGCCTCGCACCGCTCGACGCCGACGGCACCTACGTGCTCGAAATGAGCTCGTTCCAGCTCGAACTGCTCGATACACTCGCCTTCGACATCGCCGTGCTGCTCAACATCACGCCCGACCATCTCGACCGGCACGGCGACATGGCGGGCTATGCCGCCGCCAAAAGACGTATCTTCGCTGGTCAGGCTGCCGATGCGACGGCGATTATCGGCGTTGACGATGCGATCTGCCGCGACTTCGCCGAGGAGTTGCGCCGGACGAGCAAGGCGCGGATCGTGCCCGTCTCGGTCCAAAAACCCGTGCCGGGCGGCGTCTATATCGACGACGGCTGGGTGGTCGATGCACTCGACGGCGGAGCTCAGCACGTGTTTGCCCTGGCCGGGGCGCCACGCCTGCCCGGCGTCCATAACGCACAAAACATCGCCGCGGCCTATGCCGCCGCGCGCCGCGCCGGGGTCGCGAGCGACGCGGCGGTCACCGGCATCAGCAGCTTCCCCGGCCTCGCGCACCGTCAAGAACTGGTAGATACGATTGACGGTGTACGCTATATCAACGATTCGAAGGCTACCAACGCCGACGCGGCGGAAAAAGCGCTGGCGTGCTACGAGGCGATCTATTGGATCGTCGGCGGCCTTCCGAAAGCGGGGGGAATCACGCCGCTGGCGCCGTTTTTCACGCGCTTGCGGCATGCGTTTCTGATCGGCAACGCGACGGGGGAGTTCGCGGCGACGCTCGAAGGCAAGGTTTCATACTCGCGCTGCGGCGATCTCGCGACCGCCCTGGCGGCGGCTTCCGACCGGGCGCGCGGCGAGCATGTGCCGGACGCGGTGGTGCTGTTGTCGCCGGCCTGCGCGTCCTATGACCAATTCCCCAATTTCGAGGTTCGCGGCGACACGTTTCGCCGGCTCGTCGGCGGGCTGCCGGGGGCGCATCGATGAGGTTCGCCCGCATCGATCAGAGCCCGGTCGCGCGCTGGTGGTGGACCGTCGATCGCTGGACGCTGAGCGCGTTGCTGGCGCTGATCGCGATCGGCGTGATGCTGAGCATGACCGCGAGCCCCGCCGTCGCGGTGCGTATCGGCTACGACCCGTTGCATTTCGTCAAACGCCATCTGCTGGCGGTGCCGGTGGCGCTGGCGATCATGTTCGCGGTGTCGCTGCTGTCACCGCGCAAGGTCCGGCATTTCGCCTTTGTGCTGTTCGGCATTTCGATGGCAATGCTGGTCGCGACGCTCGTCGTCGGCATGGAGATCAAGGGCGCCCGGCGCTGGATCAATGTCGCGGGCCTCGGCATCCAGCCTTCCGAACTGGTCAAGCCGACCTTTGCTGTGGTCGCGGCGTGGCTGTTCGCCGAGCAGCGACAGCGGCCGAGTTTTCAAGGCAATCTGATCTCGGGCGTTTTGTTCGTCGTGATCATGGGCGTCCTGATCAAGCAGCCCGATATCGGCATGGCGGTGGTGGTGGCCACCGTCTGGTTTGCCCAGTTCTTCATGGCGGGGCTGCGCTTCTATTGGCTGGGAATCGGGCTGGTCAGCGGCGCCTCGGCGATGTTGGCGGCCTATGAGTGGGTGCCGCACGTCACCGACCGGATCAACCGCTTTCTCGACCCCAGCGCCGGCGATTCCTATCAGGTAAGGCGCTCGATCGAAGCCTTTGCCGCCGGCGGGCTGTGGGGCAAGGGGCCGGGCGAAGGCACGGTCAAGGATGTGCTGCCCGATGCGCATGCCGATTTTGTCTTTGCGGTGGCCGGCGAGGAATTCGGACTCATCGCGTGCGTGCTGATCGTCGGGCTGTTTGCGTTTGTCGTGCTGCGCGGGTTGTCGCGGCTACTGCAGGAGCAGAACCAGTACATTCTCCTCGCGGCGACGGGGCTGCTGATCCAGTTCGGCCTGCAGGCGATCATCAACATGGCCTCAGAGCTGCGATTGATCCCGACCAAGGGCATGACCCTGCCGTTTCTCAGCTACGGCATCTCGTCGATGCTGGCCTTGGCGCTGGGCATGGGCATGCTGCTCGCCCTGACGCGACGACGATTGGGCGGGGACGAGCTGTGACCGCGACCTATGTCCTCGCCGCCGGCGGCACCGGCGGCCATCTGTTTCCCGCCGAGGCTTTGGCGCGGTTGCTGGTCGCCGACGGTGCATCGGTCCATCTGCTGACCGACCGTCGCGCCGACGCGTTCGCGGCGTCGGTGCCCGGGGTGACGATCGATCTGATCCGCGCCGGACAGCTTGGCGGCGGTCCGTTGCATGCCGCCTACGGCCTCGCCGAACTGGCGCTCGGGATGATGCAGGCGCGCCGCCTGCTGCGCCGCCTCGCGCCGGCTTCGGTGGTCGGGTTTGGCGGTTATCCCTCGGTGCCGACGATGCTTGCCGCCGCGCAACTTGGCCTGCCGACGCTGATCCACGAACAGAACGCGGTGTTTGGCCGCGCCAACCGGCTGCTCGCGCCGCGCGCCCGAAGCATCGCCACCGGCTTTGCCGCGGTGCACGGGCTGCGCCCGGCGGACCGCGCGCGCGCCATCCACACCGGTAACCCCGTGCGCCCGGCGATCCAGACGGTCGGCGCCCAGCCTTATGCGCCGCCGGCCGAGACGATCGAGCTGCTGGTCACCGGCGGCAGCCAGGGCGCGCGGGTGTTTTCGGAGGTCGTGCCCGCGGCTGTGGTGCTGTTGCCGGCGGTCTTGCGCGCACGGCTGCGCATCAGCCAGCAAGCCCGGCCGGAAGACAGGGATACCGTCGCCGCGCAATATCAAGCGCTCGGCGTCGCGGCCGATACGGAAAGCTTTTTTACCGATATGCCGACGCGGCTGGCGCGCGCGCATCTCGTCGTGTGCCGCGCCGGCGCTTCGACGATCGCCGAGCTGGCCGCCGCGGGTCGTCCGGCGATCCTGGTGCCCTACCCCTACGCGATGGATGACCACCAGACGGTCAACGCCGGCGCACTCGCCGGGGCGGGCGGCGCGTGGGTGATGCCACAGCCGGAATTTACCGCGCCGGCGCTGGCCGACCGGCTCGCCGGATTGTTCGCCGACTCGGCTGCGCTCGCATCGGCCGCCGCCGCAGCCCGCGCCTTCGCCCGCGACGACGCGGCTGAGCGCCTCGCGGGGCTGGCGCACGACCTTGCCGGTGGACGCGAAAACTGCCCGATGGAGTGCGCCGCATGAGAGCGCTGCCCCAGGGTCTGGGCCTCATCCATTTTGTCGGCATCGGCGGCATCGGCATGAGCGGTATCGCCGAGGTGCTGCACAATCTCGGCTATAAGGTGCAGGGCAGCGATGTTGCCGAAGGCGGCAATACGCGGCGGCTCGCCGAACTCGGCATCCCGGTGATGATCGGCCACAAGGGCGATAATCTCGGCGCCGCCGAGGTTGTCGTCGTGTCGTCGGCGATCAAGGGCGAAAACCCCGAGATTGCCGCCGCCCGCGCGCGGCGCATTCCGATCGTCCGGCGCGCGGAGATGCTCGGCGAGCTGATGCGCCTCAAATGGGCGATCGCGGTCGCCGGCACGCACGGCAAGACCACCACCACCTCGCTGATCGGGGCGCTGCTGGAAACCGCGCAGCTTGACCCGACCGTGATCAATGGCGGCATCATCAACGCTTACGGCACCAATACGCGGCTGGGCGCCAGCGACTGGATGGTCGTGGAGGCCGATGAAAGCGACGGCACGTTTACCCGGCTGCCGGCGGCGATCGCCGTCGTCACCAATATCGACCCCGAACATCTCGACCATTACGGCGATGTCGCGGCGCTGCAGGCGGCGTTTGACAGTTTTGTGTCAAACATCCCGTTCTACGGATTCGCCGTCTTGTGCATCGACCACCCGGTGGTTCAGGGCCTGGTGGCGCGCACCACCGAGCGGCGCATTTTGACTTACGGGTTCAGCCCGCAAGCCGATATCCGGGCGACCAATCTGCGCCTCGCCGACGGCGGCACCGAGTTCGATGTCGAGATTACCGACCGGCCCACGGGTCAGACGCGCACGATCCGCGATCTGTTTCTCGCGATGTACGGCGAGCACAACGTGCAGAATTCGCTCGCGGCGATCGCGGTCGCTGTCGAGCTGAAGCTCGGCGACGCCGTCGTGCGCATCAGCCTGCGCAATTTCAAGGGTGTGCGCCGACGCTTCACCAAGACCGGCGAATGGAACGGCGTCGCGATCATCGACGATTACGGCCACCATCCGGTCGAGATCGCCGCGGTGTTGAAGGCGGCGCGGTCGATCACCAGCGGCAAGGTCATCGCGGTGGTCCAGCCGCATCGTTACAGCCGGCTGCACGATCTGTTCGACGGGTTCTGCACCTGCTTCAACGATGCCGACACCGTGCTGGTGGCGGATGTTTACGCGGCCGGTGAAGCGCCGATCGACGGCGTCCATCGCGACGCGCTGGTGACGGGGTTGCTGGCGCACGGGCATCGCCATGCCGAGCCGATTGAGGCCGCGGCGGCGCTGGCACCGACGGTGCGCGACCTCGCCAAGCCCGGCGATCTCGTCGTCTGCCTCGGCGCGGGATCGATCACCAACTGGGCCAACGCGCTGCCAGCCGAACTGGCGGCACTGGATTTTCGGAGTCGGGTCGCGTGACGGCGCCCGCGATCGGTCAGCCCGCCGCGTTGATCGACCGGCTCCCGAGCGTGCGCGGTCGACTGACCGCGAATGCGCCGATTGGTCCAATGACTTGGTTTCGCGTCGGCGGCCCGGCAGACGTGCTGTTCCGGCCGGTGGACGAGACCGATCTCGCCGATTTCCTCGCGACGCTCCCGGTGGACATTCCGGTCACGGTGATCGGCGTCGCGTCGAACCTGCTGGTGCGCGACGGCGGCATCCCCGGCGTGACGATCCGCCTTGGCCGCGGGTTTGCCGAAATCGCGGCCGACGGCGATACGGTGCGGGCCGCCGCCGGCGCGCTCGATCTCAACGTCGCGCTGACGGCGGCGGCAGCCGGCATTGCCGGCCTCGAATTTCTCTCCGGCGTCCCCGGCACGATCGGCGGTGGTCTGAGGATGAATGCGGGAGCCTATGGCGGCGAGATCAAGGACGTGCTGGTCGAAGCCAGCGCGATCGATCGCCAAGGCGAGATCCATCGCGCGCGGGCGGCTGAACTCGGTCTTTCCTATCGTCACTCGGACGCGCCGGACGATTGGATTTTCACCGGCGCCGTGTTGCGCGGCGAGCCCGGCGAGCCGACGGCGATTGCCGCGCGGATGGAAGAAATCAAGGCTTCGCGCGAAGCGTCGCAGCCGATCCCCGCGCGCACCGGCGGGTCGACCTTTGCCAACCCGCCGGGCGACAGTGCATGGCGGCTGATTGACGCCGCCGGCTGCCGCGGCCTGACCCGCGGCGGCGCGATGGTCTCGAAAAAGCATACCAATTTCCTGATCAACACCGGCACCGCCACCGCGGCCGACCTCGAAGGGCTGGGCGAGGAAGTGCGTCGCCGCGTCCACACCCAATTCGGCGTCGTGCTCGAATGGGAAATCCGCCGCATCGGGCGGCATGCGCCGGGGACGCCGCGTGGCTAGGGCGGCGACAGCCGCGCGAGCGCCGCGAGCCGCCGCGTCGCGCCGCCGACGGCCGTCCGATCTGCGCCGCGTCGCCCTCTGGGGCGCGCCGCTTGCCGTCGCCGGCGGTCTTGCGGTCGGCGCGGTGCTGAGCGGCATGTCGCCGGCGCACGGGCTGAGTACCAGCCGCAGCCAGAGCCTCTCCGCGGACGCGCTTGAACTCACCGGAAAACTCGGTCTCGTGGTCACCGATATCGAGGTCACCGGCCGCACCACGACCGACCGCGAGACGATCCTTGCCGCGCTCGACGCGCATTATGGCACCCCCATCCTCGGGGTCAGCCCAGCCCGCGCCAAGCAGCAACTCGAGACGCTGCCCTGGGTGCGCTCTGCCGCGATCGAGCGGCGCCTTCCCGGTACGATCCTCGTCCGCCTGGTCGAGCGGCGGCCGGTCGGCGTCTGGCAACACGACGGCAAACAGGAGCTGATCGATCGCGACGGTACCGTAATCCCGGTCACCGACCTGTCACGCTTTGCCAAGCTGCCGACGGTCGTCGGCGACGACCATGCGCGGCGCGGCGCCGCACAGCTATTTGATCTTTTGGCGAGCGAACCGGCGCTCGCGGCGCGCATTACCGCGGCGGTGCTGGTGGGTGACCGTCGCTGGAACGTGCGGCTCGATCATCTGATCGACGTGATGCTGCCTGAGGACGACATCGCCGGCGCCTGGTCCAAGCTCGCCGAACTCGAACGGACGAGCAGCATCCTGCAGCGTGACGTCGAGGCGATCGATCTGCGGTTGCCTGACCGGCTGGTGATCCGGGTCAACGACGCGGCGGCGAAGGATGCGCCGGTGGCGAAGAAACCTCACGCGTCGGGGAAAAGCACATGAACGCGGCGACCACGACGGCCGCAAGATTGCGGCCGGGTTCTGGAGGCAAGGGATCGGCGGGCAACGGCGCCTCGCCGCGGCCGAAGGCGCAGCCGACCCGGCCGCGCGGCAGCTTGATCGCCGGAGTCGATATCGGTTCGACCAAGATCTGCTGCTTTATCGCCCGGGTCGAGGGCGCGGAGCCGCGTATCCTCGGCATCGGCCATCAGGTATCGCGGGGGATGAAGTCGGGCGCGATCGTCGATCTCGACGCGGTGAGCGATTCCATTCGCGGCGCGGTACACGCCGCCGAAGAGATGGCCGACGAAACCATCGATAGCGTCGTCGTCAGCCTGTCGGGCGGGTTCGGTCCGTCGCGCATGGTCAAGGCCGAGGTCAATATCGGCGGCCGCGAAATCACCGATAACGACATGCGCCATGTGCTCGAACGCGGCTACGCGATGCGCGACGCGGGCGACCGGGCGGTAATCCACTCCTTTCCGGTCGGTTTCTCGATCGACGACAGCCGCGGGATTCGCGATCCGCGCGGCATGATCGGCACGCGGCTTGGCGTCAACATGCACATTGTCACCGCGACCGCCGCCGCGGCGCGCAATAACAGCACCGCGCTTGCCCGTGCGATGCTCGACGCCGACGCTTTCGTGGTGAGCCCCTACGCGGCCGGCTTGGCATGCCTGGTCGAGGACGAGATGAACCTCGGCGTCACGGTCATCGACATGGGCGGCGGCACGACCACGATCGGGGTCTTTGTCGGCGGCAATCTCGTCTTCGCCGATTCGGTACCGGTCGGCGGCGGTCACGTGACTAACGACATCGCGCGCGGTCTGTCGACGCCGCTTGCCCATGCCGAGCGGATGAAGGCGCTGTTCGGCAGCGCGATCTCGACGACGCTCGACGAGCGCGAGATGATCGCGGTGCCGCAAATCGGTGAGGAAGAAGACGGCCACGCCAACCATGTGCCGAAATCGATGCTGGTGCGGGTGATCGCACCCCGCATCGAGGAAACCTTTGAAATGGTGCGCAACCGGCTCGAAGCCGGCGGCTCCGACAAGATCGCCGGTCGCCGCGTCGTGCTGACGGGCGGCGCCTGCCAGCTGCACGGCGTCAAGGAGTTGGCGGGACTGATCCTCGACAAGCAGGTGCGAATCGGCCGTCCGCTGCGCGTCAAGGGCTTGGCCGAGTCGACGCATGGTCCGGCCTTCTCGACCGCCGCGGGCTTGCTGCATTTCGCGATGTCGGAAAAGGCCGAGCGACCCCGGCCGCAGCGAACGCCGGCTCGCGGCATTCTCGGTCACATGTCGAATTGGTTCCGTGAATATTTTTAATCGACAACCTGATTTTTTCTTGGTGCCGGGTATGGCGATTGCGCCAAATCGCGTAGAGTCGGCGAGGCGCCGGCGGATTTGTACCGGGAGGCCCGGGGACGCCAACGGCCAGCCGGGGTACAAAATGGCGGCGATTGCCAGGGGGTAACCGGCACCTCGCCGGAAGGGATAACAGCAGCCGCGCGAAGCGTGGAGGGCATGATGATCAATTTGAGCATCCCGAAAGACGAGCAGGAGCTTAAGCCCCGCATCACCGTCATCGGGGTCGGCGGCGCGGGCGGCAACGCGGTCAATAACATGATCCGCAGCAACCTGATCGGGTGCGAGTTCATCGCCTGCAACACCGACGCGCAAGCGCTGCAGCTCTCCGCCGCGCCGCGCAAGATTCAGCTCGGCATTGGCGTCACGCGCGGGCTGGGCGCCGGGTCGCGGCCCGATGTCGGCCGCGCCGCCGCCGAGGAGGCGATCGACGATATCCTCGAATCGCTGCAGGGCTCGAACATGGTGTTCATCACCGGTGGCATGGGCGGCGGCACCGGCACCGGCGCGGCGCCGGTCATCGCGCGGATCGCCCGCGAATCGGGCATCTTGACCGTCGGCGTCGTCACCAAGCCGTTCCACTTCGAGGGCGTTCACCGGATGCGCACCGCCGAGGCGGGCATCGAAGAACTGCAGAAATTTGTCGACACGCTGATCATCATCCCCAACCAGAACCTGTTCCGTGTCGCCAACGAGCGCACGACTTTCGCCGATGCGTTCAAGATGGCCGACGATGTGCTGCATGCCGGCGTTCGCGGCGTCACCGATCTGATGGTGATGCCCGGTCTCATCAACCTCGATTTTGCCGACATCCGTACGGTGATGAGCGAGATGGGCAAGGCGATGATGGGCACCGGCGAGGCCGAGGGCGAGCGCCGCGCGGTCGACGCGGCCGAGGCGGCGATCTCCAACCCGCTGCTCGAAGACGTATCGATGAAAGGCGCGCGCGGCGTGCTCATCAACATCACCGGCGGCCTCGACATGACGTTGTTTGAGGTCGACGAGGCGGCCAACCGCGTCCGTGAGGAGGTCGACCCCAACGCCAACATCATCTTCGGCTCGACCTTTGACGAAAAACTGCAGGGGCGGATGCGCATCTCCGTTGTCGCCACCGGTATCGATGGCGACAACCCGCAAGGCGAGCGAGCGCCGACTCTGGGTGCCCGCGCGCCAGAACCAACGTCTGCGCTGCGCCCGGGCGGCTACACCCAGCCAATCTTGACACAAAACGCCGCACCAGCCATGCCGCGCGCGGCGGCGACGCCGACACCGCCTCCCCCCGCGGCGGAACCGGCACCGCCCGCCGCGGAAGCGGCCGAAACCGCCGCCGTGCGCAGCGGCGCCTTTATCGCGCCAAAGCCGGTTGAATCCGGCGCCACTCGCGCTGTGCCCGTTACGCACCCGGCGGTGCCGCCGGTGGACACGACCGCGCGGCCGCGCGGCCGCGGCCCGAGCTTGATCGAACGCGTGACCGGTGTTGGCCGGCGTCCGCCGACGGTGCCTGCCGCGCCGCCCGCCACGCCCGTACCGCCGCCCGCGGCGCGACCGGCCGCGCCTGCGCCCGGCGCGACAAATCCCCCACCGGCGGCGGCCTCCGCCCGAGCCGCGCAGCCGCGGCTTTCCCAACTGGAACCCGAAGAACGCTCCGCCACGGCGAAAGAAGACGATCTCCTCGATATCCCGGCCTTCCTGCGGCGCCAAGCGAACTGATCTCGTATCGAGGTGAGTCGCAGCGCGTGTTCATCGCCCTTGCGGCGATGCCTCGCGGCGATTCCCCTAAAAGGTCCATCACGTTGATTTCTCAACAAAAAATCCTCTCCGCGGGTGTAACAAACTGCAATAAAGAGTGATTTGTAGCGGTCCCGTGCAATTGGCTAGCTTGTGCAACGGGGTCGTATCATTAAGACAAGGGGTTATTGTGGGGGACAAGGGGATCATCCAGCAGCAGACGCTGGCGCGCGCGGTCACCTGTCGCGGGATCGGCCTGCATAGCGGCGAACACGTTACCATGACGCTGCACCCCGCCGCGCCGGGCGCCGGAGTCACCTTCCGCCGCATTGATGCCGGTGTCGATATCGCCGCGCTTTGGACCAATACCGTCCACGCCACTTTGTGCACCATGCTGTCAAACGGCGAAGGGCTCGAGATAAAAACCATCGAGCACTTGATGGCGGGGCTCGCGGGTTGCGGGATCGACAATGCCGTCGTCGAGTTGGACGGCTCGGAAGTGCCGGCAATGGACGGCAGCGCCGCGCCTTTTGTCGCGATGATCGATCGCGCGGGTATCATGGTGCAGGATGCGCCGCGGCGCGCGATCAAGGTTTTGAAGCCGGTCGAGATCAACACTGGCGGCGCCAACGCCGCCCTGCTTCCCGATCAGGGATTTTCGATGAGCTTTGAGATCGCCTTCGAAAACCCGCTGATCCGCACGCAGGAAATGGCTTTGACGTTCGAGCCGGAGGCCTTCCGGACCGAACTCAGCCGCGCGCGCAGTTTTGGCATGCTGGAGGATGTCGAGCGGTTGCGGGCCGCGGGATTGGTGCAGGGCGGGTCGCTGGATAACGCGGTCGTCATCAGCGGCGATCGAGTGCTGAACGATGGCGGTTTACGCTATTCCGACGAGTTCGTGCGCCACAAAATGCTTGATGCGCTCGGCGATCTTTATCTCGCCGGGGCGCCGATCATCGGCCATTTCCGTGGATCGCGCTCGGGGCATGCGCACACACGCCTGTTGCTGGCCGCGCTGTTCGCCGATCCTGACGCATGGTGCGCCACCACCTTGGCCGAAACGGTCTCGCTGCCCGCGATTGTCTGGACGGAGCGGCAGCGAATCCGCGCCTGAGGTGACGCCACTCGGCGCATCGACAAATCTCTGCTTTCACCGATCCGTGCTATAACCCCGGTGGGTTTGGATTCAATAACGGGTCGATAATGCGCCTGCTGCTCTCGCCGTGCCGGCTCGGCGCCGCGCTGTTGCTGTTCGGATTGGCTGCCTGCGGCGGAGGTAACAAGCAGGAAGCCTATATCGAAAAGCCGGTCGACGACCTTTACAACACCGCGATGGACGATCTGGCGAACGAGGATTATGGGAAAGCGGCGGCGAATTTTGGCCAAGTCGAGAGCCAGCATCCCTATTCCGTGTGGGCGACAAAAGCGCAGCTGATGGCGATCTATGCCAGCTACGCCAACGCCAAATACGACGAAGCCATCATCGCCGCCGACCGTTTTATCCAGCTGCATCCCGGCAACAAGGACATTGCCTACGCCTATTATGTGAAGGCGATCTGCTACTACATCCAAATCACCGATGTTGGGCGCGACCAAAAGACCACCGAGCAGGCTGTCAAGGCGCTGGATGAGGTGGTCCGCCGCTTTCCGGACAGCAAATACGCCCGCGACGCCAAGCTGAAGCTCGACTTCACGCACGACCATCTCGCCGGCAAGGAGATGGAGATCGGCCGCTACTATTTGAAGCAGGGCGAATATCTGGCGGCAATGAACCGCTTCAAGCGGGTGATCGACAACTACCAGACGACAACCCACGTTCCCGAGGCGTTGGAACGGCTGGTCGAATGCGACCTGGCGTTGGGATTAACCAAGGAAGCCAAGGAAAACGCTGCGGTTTTGGGTTACAATTACCCCGGCAGCCATTGGTATCAGGACGCCTATGCGCTGGTTGCTCAGGGCAATACGGCACCGGGTCAGTCGACAAAAAGTTGGTGGAATATCTTCTGACCGGCCACATGAGCCAAAGCCACATTACAAAATCTTAAGTGTCGATCGCCTGCCTCGTGATCTATGTGAGCGCCACCGCCGCCCCGGCGACGTACTGCCGCGCCGGACCGGAGCGCCAGAGACGCCTCGCCGCATTTTCAGCCACGCGGAAGGCAACGTAATAAACCCCCGAGGACACACACCAGGGACGTAACACCAAGGCGTAAGACCAGGCCTGAAACCATGGGAGGATCCCGGATGCTTAGGCGGCTTTTTGCTGTCTCAATGATTGTCGCGACCACCGCGCTGCTGATCCCGGTGATAAGCGCCGGTGCGCTGGCGGCCGACTCGTCGCAGGGGCTCAGCGGCGTATTCCTGACAACCCGCTATCCGGCCCTGACGGTAAAGGCCGGCGAGACCACGACCGTCGATCTGGCGATCAACAATTACAAAATGCCGCCCCAGGATTTGACCCTCTCGGTGCCGGAAGTGGCGTCGGGTTGGAAGGCATCGATCCTCGGCGGCGGTCAGCCGATCGCGGCCGTGGAAATCCGCCCAGATTCCGAGGAAACCCTTCAGCTTCGCCTTGAGCCGCCGAGCGGCGCCGGACAAGGCGATTATCATTTTACGGTTGAGGCGAAGGGCGGCAGCCAGGATCTCAAGCTGCCGATCACCGTGACGGTCGGCCAGGAAGTGCCCGCCAAGCTGAAGATGACGACCAATTTCCCCGATTTGCGCGGCACCTCGACAACCGCGTTCAAATATCGGGTGACGGTCACCAACGATAGCGGCCGCAATGCGACGATCAACCTGACCGCCGACGCGCCGAAGAATTTCCAGGTTACCTTCACCGAGGCCTATGGCTCGCAGCAATTGACGAGCATTCCGGTCGAGGCCGGCAAATCGAAAGACCTTGACGCCGCGGTGAGCATGCCGCGCGAAACCCCGGCTGGCGCCTACAAGCTCGAAATCCACGCCAAGACCGAGCAGGCGAGCGCCGATCTGCCGCTATCGCTGACCGTTATCGGCCAACCGCGACTATCGGTATCGGGCGAAGGCGGGCGGCTGTCGGGCGACGCCTATGCCGGCCAGGACAGCCAGCTCACGGTCGTCGTCAAGAATGACGGCAGCGAGGCCGCGCGCGATGTCGAGTTTTCCGCGACCGCGCCGGACGGATGGAAGACGTCATTCGACCCGAAATCAGTGCCCTCCCTCGCCGCCGGCGCGACGCAGAACATCAAGCTGTCGATGACGCCGTCGGCTCAGGCGATTGCCGGTGACTACCAGATGACGGTGCGCGCGAGCGCGGCGGGCGGCATTTCCGAATCGGCCAATTTCCGCATCACGGTGCTGACCTCGACGCTGTGGGGCGCGATCGGCATCGCGATCATCGCCGTGGCGCTTCTCGTGGTGGTGTTCGCGGTCGCCCGCTTTGGTCGTCGCTAGGCAGTCAGCCATGGCTGGCGATACCGTCATCCGCGCCGAGGCGCTGACCAAGCGCTACGGGGCGAACCTCGCGGTCGACCATGTCGACTTCGAGATCGCCGCCGGCGAAATCGTCGGCATTCTCGGTCCCAACGGCTCGGGAAAGACGACGACGATCCTGATGCTGCTCGGCCTTACCGAGCCAACCAGCGGCCGCGCTGTCGTCGCCGGCTTCGACCCGCTGCGCGACCCGCTTGAGGTCAAGCGACGGGTCGGCTACCTGCCCGATCAGATCGGCTTTTACGAGAACATGTCGGCGCGCGACAACCTCGCCTACACCGCCCGGCTCGCCGGCCTGTCGCGGCGCGAGATCGACGAGCGGTTCACCGCCGCGCTCGACCGGGTCGGTCTCAGTCATGTCGGCGGCTCGCGCGTCACGACCTACTCGCAGGGCATGCGGCAGCGGCTCGGCCTCGCGGAAATCCTCATGAAGCGGCCGAGTGTCGCGGTGCTTGACGAACCGACGACAGCGCTCGACCCGCATTCGACGCAGGAATTTCTCGACATGATTCGCGGGCTGAAGGCCGACGGCACGGCCGTACTGCTCTCGTCGCACCACCTCGACCAGGTGCAAAGCGTCTGCGACCGCGTGGCGCTATTCAACCGCGGCAAGCTGGCACTGAGCGGCACAGTGACGGACCTCGCCGGACAGGTGCTGGGCGGCGGCTACGTGATCGATGTCGAGGCGCAGGGAACCAAGGTTCAGGACTTGCTCACGGCGATCCCCGGGGTCGTTCGCGTGCAACCCCTGGGCGGCGACCGCTACCGCGTCGACGGCCAGCGCGATCTGCGCGCCGATATCGCCCGCCACCTCGCTGACAAGGCGGCGCTTGTCGGTCTTTATTACGCCACGCCGAGCCTCAACGAAGTTTACGCCCGCTATTTTGCGGAGGCGCAAGATGCAGTCCATTAGCCGCCCCATGGGCCGTCGGGGCTCGCCCTGGACCGGGCTCGGCACGGTCGTCGCCAAGGAGACCGCCGACCATCTATCGAGCGCGCGGATGCGCATCCTCGAAGCGCTGGTATTTCTCACCGCGCTCTATTCGGCTTATCTGGCGATTCGCTCGATTCGCGAGACGATCGGCGAAAGCCCGTTTCTGTTCCTGCGCCTGTTAACGATGACGCAGGACCCGTTGCCGTTTTCCTTTATCGGACTGCTGGGCTTTCTGATCCCGCTGGTGGCGATCGCGCTGACATTTGACGCCGTCAACGGCGAATTCAACCGACGTACGCTCAGCCGCGTGCTCGCCCAACCGATCTATCGCGACGCGCTGCTGCTCGGCAAATTTTTGGGGGCGCTGCTCTCTTTGACGATCGCGCTTATCGCGCTTTGGCTGCTGGTGATCGGCCTTGGCTTGCTGCTGCTCGGCCTGCCTCCTTCGACCGAGGAAATGGTGCGTATGCTCGGCTTCCTCGTCGCGACGATCGCCTATGGCGGCGTCTGGCTGGCGCTGGCGTTGTTGTTTTCGGTGATTTTCCGGGCGCCGGCGACCGCCGCGCTCGCGGCGCTTGGCACCTGGCTGTTGTTCTCGCTGTTCTGGTCGATCATCACGCCGATCATCGCCGGCATAGTGGCCGGCCCGTCTCAGGGCATTCTCGGCCCGCGACTCGCCTTCCTCAACGCCCAGCAGATCGTCGACCGGCTCTCGCCCAACACGCTCTATGCCGAGACCGCGCTCGCGCTGCTGCAGCCCGCGACGCGCGCGCTGGGGCCCGTGTTACTGAGCCAGTTGCAAGGTGCAGTCTTGGGGTCACCACTGCCGGTGACCCAGAGTTTTGTGCTGATCTGGCCGCAGCTCACCGGGCTGATCGCCGCGACGATCCTGATCTTCGCGATCGGCTATGTGCTGTTCCAGCGCCAGGAGATTCGCGCTTAGCGCCGGCCATCGGGACCGCCTGCATCCCAAGAACCGCCTCCCGGCCCCCGGGTAGCGCGCCCTTGCGGGCGGTCCCGGGGACGACCCGCGGGTCCACGTCTTTAAATGCCGACGTCTCAAGCTGAAGACGTGGATGGCCGGGACAAGCCCGGCCAAGGCGACCGGAAGCGAGACTTCGCCACTGCGCTCCTCACGATGAGCCGTGTTAAAATGGCCCCATGCTGCTGGGCTTGACGATTCGCGACGTCGTGTTGATCGACCGGCTGAACCTGGCGTTTCGCCCGGGGCTCTGCGTGCTGACCGGCGAGACCGGCGCCGGCAAGTCGATCTTGCTCGACGCACTCGGGTTGGCGCTCGGCCGGCGCGCCGAGGCGGGGCTGGTGCGGCCGGGTGCCGAACAAGCCGTGGTCAGTGCCGAATTCATGGTCAATCCGAACCATCCGGCCGCGGCGATCCTGGCCGAGGCGGGCATTGCCACCGACCTCCCCGGCTCGATCATCGTTCGCCGCACGCTTTCGGCCGACGGCCGCAGCCGCGGTTTCGTCAACGACGAGCCGACCAGTATTTCGCTGCTGCGCGCGCTCGGCGACAGCCTTGTCGAAATCCAAGGCCAGGGCGAGCAGCATGGTCTGTTCGATCCCGCGACCCATCGACAGCTTCTCGACGCGCTGTCGGACGCGGACATCACCGGCCTCGCCGCTGCGTGGCACGCTTGGCGCGACGCGCGCAACGCCGCCGCCGAGGCGGCGCGCGCGCTGGCGGCAAGCCGCGCCGAGGAGGATTTGCTGCGTCACGAACATGCCGAACTCGACGCGCTGGCGCCCGAAGCCGACGAGGAGGAGCGGCTATCGACCCGCCGCCTGCTGCTGCAAAACGCCGAGCGCCTGGGCGAGACAATCGGCGACGCGATGGCCGAGATCGACGGCGAACATGGCGCGCTGCAGGCGCTGGCGCGTGCGCTGCGCCGCTTGACCCGCGCCGCCGATCGCGCGCAAGGCCTGCTCGACGGCGCGGTCGCCGCGACCGAACGCGCCGCAACAGAAACCGAAGAAGCGCTGAGCGCGCTCAGCACCGCCGCGCGGGCGCTGGAACTCGACCCCGGCGCGCTGGAGAAGATCGAGGAGCGGCTGTTTGCCCTGCGCGCGCTCGCCCGCAAACATGGCGTTGCCGTTGCCGATTTGCCGGCTTTGCGCGAAAAAATCGCCGAGCGCTTGTCCCTGATCGATGCCGGCGCGGAAAGCGCCATCGCCTGGGAGAAGAAAGCCACGGCTTTGCGCGAAGCCTACATCGCCACCGCCGCGCGGGTCTCCAAGGCACGGGAAAAGGCCGCGAAACGGCTCGATGCCGCGGTCGCGGTGGAATTGAAGCCGCTGCGGCTCGACAAGGCGCGTTTTCGCACCGTGCTGACGCCGCTCGGCGAAGCGGAGTGGAGCGAGCATGGTTGCGAGCGGGTCAGCTTTGAGGTCGCGACCAATCCCGGCGCACCGTTCGGTGCGCTGGCGAAGATCGCGTCCGGCGGTGAGCTGTCGCGCTTTCTGCTGGCGCTGAAACTGGTGCTGGCTGGGATATCGTCGGTGCCGACGCTGATCTTTGACGAGGTCGACAGCGGCATTGGCGGTGCGGTCGCCGCCGCCGTCGGCGAAAGATTGCAGCGCCTCGGCGCGAGCCTCCAAGTGCTTGTCGTGACCCACTCGCCGCAAGTCGCCGCGCGCGGCGCGCATCACTGGCGGGTCGCCAAACTGGAGGCGCAAAAGAACGCCATCACCCGCGTCGAGGAGCTGGACCCCGACACACGACGGGAGGAAATCGCGCGCATGCTGTCCGGGAGCACGATCACCGCCGAGGCGCGCGCCGCCGCCAAGAGCCTCATCGCCGGAGCCAAGGCCGCATGAGCGCCACCATCCAGGTTGGAAACCTCACAGAAACCGAGGCCGCCGCCGAACTCGAACGCCTCGCGGCGGAGATCGCGCATCACGATCAGCTCTATTACGCCAAGGATGCGCCGGAAATCAGCGATGCCGACTATGACGAGCTGAGAAAGCGCAGCAACGCGATCGAGGCACGCTTTCCCGAGCTGATCCGCTCCGACAGCCCATCGCGGCGTATTGGCGCGACGCCTTCGGCTGGTTTCGCCAAGGTGACACATGCGATACCGATGCTGTCGCTGGAAAACGCCTTTGACGAACAGGACGTGCGCGATTTCTTTGCCGGCATCCGCAATTTCTTCCGCCGGCCGGAGGATGTCGCGCGGGTCGCCGAGGATGCGATCGAGGTCATGGCCGAGCCCAAGATCGACGGGCTTTCGGCGGCGTTGCGCTATGAGCATGGCAGGCTGGTGCTGGGGGCAACGCGCGGCGACGGCGTCACCGGGGAGGATGTGACCCAGAACCTGCGTACTCTCGCCAGTGTGCCGAAAATCCTGGCCGGTTCGGGGTGGCCGGACGTGATCGAAGTCAGGGGCGAAGTCTACATGGAGCGCGAGGGGTTTTTCGCGGTCAATGCCGAGCGCGAGGCGGCGGGCGAGCCGGTTTTCGCCAACCCGCGCAATGTCGCGGCAGGCTCGCTGCGCCAGCTCGATCCGGCGATCACTGCCAAGCGGCCCCTGAAATTTTTCGCCTATCACTGGGGCGAGGTCAGCACCGCGTTTGCCCGAACCCACGCCGACGCGCTCGACAGGTTCCGCGACTGGGGGTTCACGGTCAATCCGCGCTCACGCCTGTGCCGCGGCGTTGATGACGTTCTCGCCGCCTATCACGACATCGGCGCCGAGCGCGCCGAGCTGCCTTACGACATCGACGGCGTCGTTTACAAGGTCAACGACCTCGAATTGCAGCGCCGGCTTGGGTTTGTCAGCCGCGCGCCGCGCTGGGCGCTGGCGCATAAATTCCCGGCCCAGCAGGCGCAGACCGTGATCGAAAAGATCGATATCCAGGTCGGCCGCATGGGTACGCTGACACCCGTTGCATTTCTATCGCCGATTACGGTGGGCGGCGTGGTCGTGCAGAGGGCCACCCTGCATAACGAAGACGAGATCGCCCGAAAGGACATTCGAGAAGGCGATACCGTCGTTATCCAACGCGCCGGCGATGTGATCCCGCAAGTTGTTTCGGTCGTGCTGGAAAAGCGGCCGGCCAACGCCAAACCCTACGTATTTCCCGACAAATGCCCCCGTTGCGGCAGCCTCGTGGTCCGCGAGCCCGGTTTCGTAGCACGGCGCTGCACAGGCGGCCTCATCTGCCCGGCGCAGGCGGTCGAGCGACTGAAACATTTTGTCGCGCGCGACTGTTTCGATATCGAGGGACTCGGCGCCAAGCATATCGCCGCGTTCTGGGAAGACGGGCTGATCCGCGGACCGGGCGACATCTTCCGCCTGAGAGCCGAACAGCTTAGCGGCCGCGAGGGCTGGGGCGAGCTGAGTGCCGGGAATTTGATCCGGGCGATCGACGAGCGCCGGCGCATCGCGCTCGACCGCTTTATCAACGCGCTCGGCATTCCGCAGGTCGGCCAGGCGACAGCGCGGCTGCTTGCCCGGCATTACCGCTCGCTCGCCCACTGGCGGCGGGAGATGGAAGCCGCACGGGAACCCGACAGCGCCGCGCATGCCGGGCTGCTGGATGTACATGGGATCGGCGCCGACATGGCCGCCGACATCGTCGGGTTTTTCGCCGAGCCGCATAACCGCGAGCTGCTCGACGATCTCGCAGGCGAGGTCGAGGTGCTCGACTACGAGGCCCCGAGCCGGGGCGGCGTAGCCGCCTCACCGCTCGCCGGAAAGACGATCGTCTTTACCGGCGGTCTGGAATCGATGAGCCGGTCCGAAGCCAAGGCGCGCGCCGAGGCCTTGGGCGCGAATGTTGCCAGTTCGGTTTCGGCCAAGACCCATTTTGTCGTGATCGGCGCCGATGCTGGATCAAAGGCGACCAAGGCGGCCTCGCTCGGGGTGACGATGCTCGACGAGGCGGCGTGGCTGAAGCTGGCCGGGGTCGAGACCGCGACCCAGGACGCCGGCTGAACGGCGCGCACGGCGGGGGCACGCATCGCGTGATGCTCGACGAAACCTTCGATCTGCTCGACATCCCCGCCGGTGACATCGCGGCGGATGAGGGCGACCGGTTCGACGCGGTCGCGATCGCGCTCGACGAGGTTGTTATCGATGCCAAAATTCTAGAGGACGAGGCGCACCCCGAACCGAGCCTCGCAGACGCGCCGTTTTTTATCGAATTCGACGAGACGCCGCGTCTCGACCCAGAGCGTTCCAGCCTCGCTTGGGAGTTGCCTCCGGCGATCAAGCAATGGGCGATGCGCAGGGGCGCGCCACTGGCATCACTGGGTTTTCACCTGCTGCCGGCAATCACCATCATCCTGCTGCCGCTATTGGTGATCGAACCCGCACCGCCGATTCCGGTGCAGCTGGTTTTCGAGCAGCCGCCACCCCCACCCGACCCGCCGGAGCCGAAACCCGAGACGCCGCCAACGCCGCAGAAAATGGAAGTCGGCCGCCTGTCTTCGGTCGATATGGGCGCGATCAAAAAGCAGGACAATTTGGGCCGGGCCGCCGACGCGGTAAAGCCGCCCGCTGACGGCCCGCAGCAGGCCGAGCCGAGCGAAAATCAAGCAAAGACGCCTCCGCCGCCAGTGCCCTCACCCAAACCGGCGCCGCCCAAAGAGCATCAGTCGGCGCTCCGATCGCCAACGCCAAGCGGCGCGCGGGCGCGACACGAAGAAACACCGCACGAGGCCGCGCACACCGCGCGCTATGCGGGGCAGGCAGCGACAAAAGACGAATACCTCGTCCACCTTGTCGCGCTGACCCGGCAGCACATCGACCTGTTGCCGATGTCGTTTCTCGGTGATCGTCATGGCGAGACGGTGATCTCGGTCGTCGTCTACGAAAACGGCCAGATTGGCCCGCTTGGGGTGGTGCACAGCTCGGGCTATCCCGACATCGATCGCCGGATCGAACAAATGGTCGCCGCGGTCGGCAGGTTCCCGCCGCTGCCACAATGGTATCAAGGCAATGCCGTGCAGCTCCAGCTGACGCTCAAATTCCCCGAAGCGCTGGAAATGAGATGAACGAACTGGCCGGATCGGTCCGTTTGTTCGGACGCGCCATGCGGCCGGTTGATCTCCCCGACACGATCGATCTCGCCTTCGTCGGGATTGCGCCACCCGACGATGACCGCCGCGAGCCGTCGTCCGCCGCCATCTCGCCAGACGCCGATTTTATCGAGCCGAAGCGCCTCGACCCGACGCGGTTTGATTTCCTGCCCGAGCCGAAGCCGTCAAGAAGCCGGACCTGGCCCGGATCAATCGGTTCTTTGCTTCTGCACCTCCTGCCGCTGCTGGTGCTCATCACTTGGGCGCGGCCGCCGCTCGACATCCCGCCGCCGATCCCGATCCAGCTGGTGATCGAACCGCCACCGCCACCGCCCAAGGCAGAGCCGAAACCACCGGCCCCGGAAGAAAAACTGCCGCCCGAGCGTCGCGCCTCCGACGATTTTGGGGTGGTGGGAAAGGCCAAGCCGCCTGCGAAAGGCGCCAACGCCGAGCCCTCGACCCAAGGCAAGCAAGCGCCGACCGCTCCCCAATCCCCTGCCGAAGAGACCTCTTCGCCACCGGCCGCCGCCCAGCCAAAACAAGCAGCGGCTACACCGACGCACACGGCACAGTCGCGCCCCGCGGCGGCACCGCCCGAGCCGCCGGCGGCGCCCATTCCCCAGCCGGTTACCCCGCCGCCCGAACCGACCGGCGAACCGGCCCTGCAATCCCGCCTGGTGACGGCACCGCCCCAACCGCCGACCGAGCAGATCACCAAGCTGGTCGTCGCATTGCCTGAACCTTCCGCGCCGCCCATTCCCGATCTGGTCGCGCCACCGCTTCGACCGCCGCCTCAAATCGAGCAACTCGCGGCGGCGACACCACCTCGGCCACCCAAACCAAACCCCGTGAAACCAAAACCGGAGCGGCCCCTGTTCGAGCCGCAAGGGTCGATCTTGCCGCTGCCTTTGCATCCCGAAAGGCGGCCTGTCTCAGTAGCGTCAGCGCGCTACCCGGGACCCAACGCCACGCGCGACGAGTATTGCGCCTATGCGTTGAAATTGACGATGAGCCACATCGATTTGCTGCCGTTGTCGCTGCTGGGCGCGCGCCATGGCGACACGGTCGTCACGATGCACCTAGCGCAGGACGGCACTGTGCTCAGCGCGCGCGTGGTCGAAGGGTCGGGTTACGAGGACATCGATGAACGGGTCGCTCAAATGGTCCGGGCGGTCGGGCGGTTCCCACCCTTGCCCAGCTGGTTGTCGGGACAGCCCGGTGATTTCACGTTCCGGATGCACTATCCGAACCCGGCACAGCATTAGCACGTCACCATGAGCGCCTTCACTTACGCCGCCGGCTGAGCCAGACTTCCTTTCCGAAAAGTCCTTGTGGAGCAACGGCCATCGACCGCGTTGACCCGATCGTCGTCTCGGTGATCCAGCATCGTCTACTGGCGATCGTCGCCGAGATGGGCGAGGCGATGCTGCGCACCGCCTACTCGCAAATTCTCAATTCGAGCCGCGATTTCTCGACCGCGATCTGCGATCTCGGCGGGCGCCTGATCGCCCAGGCGGAGCATGTGCCGATTCATGTCGGCGCCCTGCCCTTCGCGGCCCGCGCGGTGACCGAGTTCTTTGGTGACGACATCCACCCCGGCGACGTGTTCCTGCTCAACGACCCGTATCACGGCGGCAACCATCTGCCCGACCTTACGGCCTTCGTACCGGTGTTCGCCCCAAGCCCCGATGGCGACCGGCCGCGCTTCTGGTCGATCAACCGCGCGCATCAAAGCGATATCGGCGGCGCGACGCACGGCGCCTACAACGCCAGCGCCACGGATATCTGGCAGGAAGGCATCCGCATCACGCCGCTGAAGCTGTACGACCGGGGCGAGATGCGGCGCGACGTCATGGAGATGATCGCGACGAATGTGCGGCATCCGCGCGATTTTCGCGGCGATCTCGCGGCGATGATCGGTTCGGCGCATGTCGGCGAGCGCCGCGGGCTGGCCTTGGCCGAGGAATTCGGCTGGGTGATGACCGACGCAGCGATCGAGGCGGTGCTCGATGGCGCGGAGCGGCAGACCCGCGCGGTGATCGCCGAATGGCAAGACGGGGTCTATTTCGGAGAAGCACTGCTCGATGATGACGGCCGCGGCAACAAAGACATCCATATCCGCGCGACCGTGACCAAAAAAGGCGGCGATCTGACGATCGACCTCTCCGACTCGCACGAGCAGGTCGCCAGTTTTATCAATTCGTCCTACCCGAACATGTATTCGGCGGTGGTGGTGGCGCTGAGCTACCTGATCGACCCGCACACGCCGAAAAATGACGGCACGTTCCGGCCGATTACGGTGATCGCCAAGCCGGGCACTGTGGTCTGGGCCAATCCGGGCGCGCCGGTGACGCTCGCGACCAACCACTGCGCGCAGGAGATCCTCGAAGCGATTATCAAGGCGCTGGCGCCGAGCTGTCCCGACCGGGCAATGGCCGGTTGGGGCAAGCGGTTCCGCATTGCCATCCAGGGCAAGGACCCGCGGACGGACAAGCCGTTCATCTGGCATTTCTTTCAGGCGCGGCCGGGGGGCGGTGCGTCATCGGCCGGCGACGGCTGGCCGGGCGCCGGCGAATGGCAGGCCGCCGGCGGTATCAAATTCGGCAGCCTCGAAGTTACCGAAGTGCGCTTTCCGCTGTTTTTCAAACAGCATGAGTTTCGTCCTGATTCCGGCGGCGACGGGCAATATCGCGGCGGGCCGGGCGGCATCGTGGAGATGACGGTCGAGACCGAAGAGCCGGCACTCGCCAACACCGCCGGCGACGGTGTGGTGTACGGGGCCTGCGGCATCCTCGGCGGCAGGGACGGCGCGCCGCACCGCTACACGCTCTATTCCGGCAACGAAGAGCCGCGCCCGATCCGCACCAAGGAAACCGGTCTCGTCATCCGCCCCGGCGACCGGCTGGTGCTCGAATCCGGCGGCGGCGGCGGCTGGGGCGACGCCGGGAAGCGAAGCAATGCGGATCGTGCGCACGATATCGACGAGGGGTTTGTGACGGCGGAAAATCCCCTCTCCCGCACCGCGGGAGAGGGAGGGGCCCGTCGCGCAGCAACGGGAGGGTGAGGGTCAGTGCACGCAAACCCTCACCCGTCTTCGGGCTTCGCCCTCAGCCACCCTCTCCCGCCGTGCGGGAGAGGGAAAGAAAACCGAGCATAACTTCATGTACCGTATCGGCATCGATGTCGGCGGCACGTTTACCGACCTTGTCGCGATCGACGCGCGCGGCGCCGCAACGCTCGCAAAAGTGCCGTCGACACCCGAGGATCCGTCGATCGGTGTCGCCGATGGGCTCGCGGAGCTGGCGGCAAAGTTCGAACTGGATCGCAGCACACTGCTGAGCCGGACTGAACGCATCGTCCACGGCACCACCGTCGCAACCAACGCGTTGCTCGAACTCAAGGGCGCGCGCACCGGGCTACTGACCACCGAGGGCCACCGCGACGTTATCGAGATGCGCGAGGGGCTCAAGGACGACCGCTACAACCTTCGTCTGCCGCCGCCGGTGCAACTTGTGCCGCGGCATTTGCGGCTCGGCGTGCGTGAGCGCTTGCGCGCCGACGGCCGGGTCGAGATGCCGCTTGATCTCGGCTCGCTTCACAAAGCGATCGATATCTTACGTGCTGAACAAGTCGAAGCGGTCGCCGTCTGTTATTTTCACGCCTGGCGCGACCCCGCGCATGAGCGCGAAACAGCCGAAATCCTCGCCCGCGAGCTGCCGGACGCCTATATCTCGCTGTCGTCGTCGGTGCTGCCGCAGATCAAGGAATTCGAACGGGTCTCGACGACGATCGTCAACGCTTATATCGGACCCGTGCTGTCGCGCTATCTGGCGCGGTTGGAGACCCGGCTCGCCGAGGCCGGATATGCCGGGCCCACACTGATCATTCAGTCGCATGGCGGGGTCGCACCGATCGCCGAAGCCGGGCGGCTTGCCGCGGGCGGCGTGCTGTCAGGGCCTGCGGGCGGCGTCGCCGGCAGCGTCTACGCGGCACGGCTGATCGGCCAGCAAAACCTGATCCCGTTCGATATGGGCGGCACCAGTACCGATATCTGCCTGGTCGTCGATGGCGAGGCGGTGCTGGTCATGGACCGCAAGATCGGCGGCCACCGCATCGCCCTCGGCAGCCTCGATATCGCGACGCTCGGCGCGGGCGGCGGCTCGATCGCGACGGTGGATGCGGGCGGCATCCTTCATGTCGGCCCGGAGAGCGCGGGGGCGATGCCGGGCCCGGCCTGCTACGGCCAGGGCGGCGGAGCCGCGACAGTGACAGACGCCAATCTGGTACTGGGCTATCTCGATCCTGAGCGCTTCCTCGGGGGCACCCGCCGGCTCGACAAAGCAGCCGCCGAGCGGGTGATCGACCAGATCGCCGGCACGCTCGGCGTCACCCGGTTGCAGGCGGCGCACGGCATCCATCGCGTCGTCAACACCAACATGGCGGAAGGCGTGCGGCTTGTTTCGGTCCGGCGCGGCGTCGACCCGCGGCGTTTTGCGCTGTTCGCGTTTGGCGGCGCCGCCGGGCTGCACGCGACGGATATCGCCCGGCAACTGCAGTTGAACAAGGTCATCGTGCCGCGCGTCGCGGCGGTGTTGTCCGCCTGGGGTATGCTGGCGACCAATTTGCGCTTCGAAATCTCACGCAGCCATATCGGCGACACGCGCGCGCTCGACGGCGGTGCCGTCAAACGCTTGTTCGACGATATGGAAGCCGAGGGCCTGCGGCGATTGCGCGCTTCGTTCGCCGGCCCAACGCGAGCCGCGCGTGCGGTCGACATGCGTTATGGCGAACAGGTGTTTGAAATCGCCGTGCCGCTCGACGATGTCGACTGGTCCGTCGCCGATCCGCTGCCGCAAATCGTCGAACGTTTCCACCGCCGGCACGAAGCGCTCTACACTTATGCGATGCCCGAGCAGGAGAGTGTGTTGGTCAACGCGCGGGTCACCGTCGCCGGCATCCTCGACGAGTTGCCGCGCGAGCCGAATTTGCCCGAGGCGCCGCCCGCCGCAGCTATCGCAACCCGCTCGATCTACCTTGACGGCGATTTCGTCTCATCCCCTGTTTTCGACTTCGAGGCGCTGGCTCCGGGCCAGAGCATCGCTGGCCCGGCAATTATCGAGTCAGCGATGACCACAGTGCTGTTGCGCCCCGGCGATACTGCCACGACCACCGAACTGGGCTGGCTGGAGATCTCCTTGGCCTGATCCCGGGCCACTCGCCGACCCGCCATGACAGGTTGTTTCGGCACCCCAGTTTGTGCAACACGCCGCCGTATGGCTTTAAACCCTATGCGTGTTCTCCCTCTTTTCAATTCTGCGGTTCGGTATTATTTATCTAAATTGCGACGCATGCGGGACTTTGTTTGCGGATCTGTCTGATTCGGAGAGTTGTAGCGGGCTAGGCTTTGTCAACTCTATCAAAAGGCGCTTTCGGCGATGGTCAGGATCCTAGGTACCTGTGCCGCCCTGGTTGTGCTCTTATTGGTGGCATTCCCGTTCGTGCGCGAAGCCTATCATCGATATGAAGTCGCGCAACGCCTCAGGCCGTTGATGAACGACCGTGATCTCGCTGCCTGGCGCGATTGGAACGGTGACGCGATATCGTTTGGTCGTAGTCTCTATGAGCGCTGCGAGCTGGTAAACGGCCGTGGGGCGGCGGGTTGCGACGCGTACAGGGTCGCTATTCAATAGCGGCTTCGGCGTCATTCAGCGCGGCCATCACCGCAAGCCCGTCGCGTAGTGCCGCGGGGTCGTGCGTGCGGATAAAATCCACGCCTTTGGCGGCAGCATAAAGCTCGGCCGCGAGGGTTGCGGCGCCCCTGCTTTCCGGCGCGGCGCAGCCAGTCACCGCCGCGAGAAACGATTTACGCGACACCGACACGAGCACCGGCAGGCCAAAATGCCGTTTAAGCCGATCGAGCGAGGCCAGCACGGTAAACGAGGCGCGGGCGTCGCTGCTGAGAAAAAACCCCATTCCGGGGTCGAGGATCAGGCGCTCGCGGTCGATACCGGCTGCCGTCAGTGCGGTGATGCGCTGGGTGAAAAATGCCTCGAGCCGCGGCCAGATCGCTTTAGGCGGCACCGCAACGCGCTGGGCCCGGCCCCGCCCCTGCACGGCGTGCATCACGACGAGCCGGCAGCGCGCCGCCGCCAGCTCCGGATAAAGCGCCGGCTCGGAAAACCCCTCGATGTCGTTGAGAAAGTCGACTCCGGCGTGCAGCGCGAAACGCTGTGTCGCCAGCGTGAAACTGTCGACCGAGACGGCGATCCCATCCGCTTGCAGCGCCGCAATGACCGGTTCGAGCCGGCGGATTTCCTCATCCGACGTGACCGGCTGTGCGTCGACATTGCTCGCCGCTGCGCCGATATCGACGACATGAGCGCCGCCGCCGGCTAAGCTGCGCGCCGCGGCGAGCGCGGCCACGGGATCAAGATAGCGGCCGCCGTCTGAGAACGAATCTTCGGTGATGTTGAGAATCCCGAAGATTTTCGGGCCGTTCGTCACCGGTCTAAGCTGGCCGGAAACGTTCGAGAATCGCGCCGACACCTTCCGCATCGGAAAATACGTCGAGCTTTTCCACGGTTACGCGCACGTGGGCGACCCGCGGATCGGCAAAGCACGCCGCGGCGACCCGCTCGGCAAAGCCCTCGCAGAGATCGATATGCCCGCTGGCGGCGATCTCGCGTATCGCCGCTATCACTTTCTCGTAGTTGATCACCCGACGCCGGTTTTCGCCGGGAAACGCCGCACCTTCGGGTGCGGTCAGCTCGACCGAGACACGCACCCGCTGCAGCTTGTCCTGCTCCTCGGGTAGAATGCCGATGCTGCACATCACCATCAGCCCGCGAACCATCACGGTATAACGATCGGCCTGGGCCTGGGCAGCGGTCTTCATCGCCGGGAACATGCCCGAACGGCCCGCCTCGCCGCAACCGATCATACCGCCGCGCCCGGCTATGTGGCGCGAATTTCGGGACTTCGCGGTTCGCGGCAATGTCGTCGATTTGGCGGTCGGTCTGATCTTGGGTGCCGCGTTTACGACGATCGTCAACTCACTGGTCAACGACATCATCATGCGGTATCGATTTCAGCGACTTTTTCGTCACGATCAAGGGTACATCGTATCCGACAGTCGCCGCCGCGAAGGCCGCCGGCGCGGTGACGATCAATTACGGTCTGTTTATCAACGCCATCATCAAGTTCGTCATCGTCGCTTTTGCCGTGTTCATTCTCGTCAAGCAGATCAACCGGCTGAAGATCAACCTCGCTCCGGCGCCGCCGCCCACACCGGCCGTGAGCAAGACCGATACGCTGCTTGAGGAAATCCGTGACCTGCTGAAGGAAAACGCCGGGACAACGAAGCCTTAGCCCGCATCTTTCACCAGCGACGGGTCGCGCAGAGAAAGATCCTGGCCGGGCACCGGCGCCGCGAGCGCCGCCTCGATGCTGGGCTTGCCATCCCATTCGGCTGCCGAGCGGGCCCTTCCGTCGCTGCCGATCTGGTCGATGCCCCAGTAGATTTCGAGGCGGTGATTGTCGGGATCGCGAAATTCCACCGCGATTTGGCAACCCGCCCGTCGTCGCCCGGCAAAATCGATCGGTACTTGATGGCGCTGAAGGTGGTCACGCGCGCGAATCACGTCGTCGAGACTGGGCACCTCAAAGGCGATGTGGTTGAGCTCGACATTCTCGGCGACTTCCTCGGCCGAACCGACCAGCGCAATCCCGTGATGGTCGGTGTTGCAGCGCATGAACACCATTCCGCCCGGCACCATCTCGTCCGGGTAGACGTCGGAAATCTGGAACCCGAGGATTTGCGTGTAAAACTCGGCCGATTTCGCGACATCGCGCACATTGATGACGATGTGTCCGATCTTGCCGATCTGAAACGGCAGCCCTTTCGGGCGGGTGAGGCGTTTGACCCGATCGGCGTCGAACATCGCGATTTTCTCCCCGCTCTTAGGTCTGGGTCCGATCAGGCCGCCACCGCGTTTTCGGAGGCGATGCGGTCGAGCTTGGCCGCCATGATAAAGTCGTTCTCGTGCAGGCCCCTGATCTTCTTCGTGCGCAGCGATATGGTGGCAAAACCCCAGCCAAACCCGATATCAGGATGATGGCTTTCGGTCTCCGCCAGCGCCGCCGCACGCTCTACAAACGCAAAAGCCTCGCGAAAATTTTTGAAACGATAGGTCCGCTCGATCCGGGTCGCTTCATCGACCAGCGCCCAATCGGGCGCCTGCTCATGAAAATATTCGGCCTCGTCGATGCTCAGCGGGGGAATCCCGCCGCGGCAAGGCGTGCAGGTTTTCTCAGCAAGAGGTGCGGCCATTTATCCACCTATTCGCGATTTTAACGCGGGGCGCCGTTGGACGCGGTCGCCGAAACAGTGCCACATTGTGTTCGCCTTGTAAGCCATGCCCGACCGTCTGAACACCCCGTACCCCCGAAAAGAGCCGTGATGTCACCACACTTCATCGCCCGGTTTTGCACCGCGGTTTTCATCACCATCATTGCGATGGGCGCCGCAAGATTGCCGGTGCCGGAGCACTGGCAGGCCGTTTTGGTCGCCGGCGACACCGCACAACCGGTTTTCGACAACGCTGTCAAGGCGGTCGATTTGTGGCTGCGCGAACACGGCGTGGCGGAAGCGGATATTCACCGTCTCGCCGCCAGCGCGGGGCCACGCACGCCGATGGTCGCGCCAGCGACACTGCGCCAGGTGCTCGATCAAATCGCCGCGCTGCACGCGCGACCCGGCGAGGGTTGCTTTGTCTTCATCACCTCGCATGGCGCGCACAATCTCGGCATCTACCTGTCGCGTAATGACGAGATTTTGCGCCCTGCCGCCCTCGCCCGCGCGCTCGACACGGGCTGCGGCGCAGTGCCGACAGTGGTTGTCGTCTCGGGCTGCTACAGCGGCGCATTCGCGCGCCCGCCAATGGCACGGCCAAACCGTATCGTCTTGACCGCCGCCCGCGCCGACCGGCCGTCTTTCGGTTGTGCCGTGGAACGCGTCTATACCGATTACGACGCGTGCCTGCTCGCCGCGCTGCCGCATGCCGCCAACTGGCGAGGCGTCTTCAGCGAGACCAAAGATTGCGTGAGGTCGCGCGAGACCCAACTCGGCGAGCTTCCATCGCACCCGCAAGCTTCCTTCGGCGCGGAAGTGCGCAATCTGCCGCTGCACTTCTGATGCGCCGATTGGCGACCGCCGTCTGCATTCTATGCGCGGCGCTGACCGCCACGGCACATGCGGAGGGCATCGATGATGCCGTTGCGGGAACTTATTGGGGCGAGGCACCCGAAGCCTTGCAGCGGCATCTTGGAACACGCGGTGTCGCGCTACCTCATCCGCTGGATTTCGGCGATAGCTATGCGCCACTGATCATGCGCCACGTCACGATCGGCGGCTATCCGCTGATCGCCTATTATCAGATCGACAAAGTGACCCACGGGCTGAAACGCATCCAGCTCGAGCGCCCGCGCCATATGGTGAATGCCGGCGCTTTTCGCGGCGTCTTCCTTGCGCTCGACACCGATTACGGCGCGCCGGATATTCGCTGCGGCACGCTTCCCGGGCCGACCACCGCCTATCAAGGCACGGCCGAATATGTCTGGCGGCGCGACAAGTTCGTGATCCGCGCCATCTTTCGCGACACGACGGTCGAGGCTTATACCGGCTGCTACTCGCCGGCCTGCGGGCTGACGGCGCAACTTCTCGTGCGCATCAGCCCGCCCGCCGCGGACAATGGCAGCTGTCCGCGGCCGCCGACGGTTCGTACCTATTCGCCGCTGTGACTACTTCATCAGCTGCGCGCGAATTTCACCGCCCTTATTGGCCGCGGTATGGACGTTGACGTAGCACTTCCCGGCTTCGAGGTCGGCAATCTGCGCGTCAGTCATCGTGCCACTGCCAGTGATCGGGCTCGCCGCGTTCGCGAAGGGAACGGCAACACCGGCATTCGCGCCGGCGGCGGCACCGCAATGGATATGGGCGGCCGCTGCGGGCCCGCTGAGCCCGGAATAAGTCACATTGTACGTGACCTTCTTGGTTGCGGTATCCAGCGTGACCGTCGCGGTGCCGGCGCCATGGCCGGTCGTCGGCGGCACCTCGGCGGCATTGCTCAACGTCCCGTGAAATGTCTGAGTCGCGGCCTGGCTATAACCCCAGCCCAACACCATGGCGGCCATCGCGACCACCGCCAATGTCGTCTTGTGCATAAGATCCTCCCGTTCGAAAAACTCGACGGCCACAAGCTAGCCAATTGACCACGCGGCAAAAAGGCGAAAGTCGAAAACCCTCAGTCGCGCCCGTTCAAAGCTACGTGACCGCGGCATGCGCGCACCACCGGGTCCTTCCCTTCGCATTGCCAATCGGTTTCGCCTATCTTGGCGCCCGCGCATGGCAGCAACCAACGACATACCTGCGGACGCGTTGGAACGCGTCCGGCCGGCACCCGTATCCAGGGCGCCGTCCTACGGCGTTTTGGCGGCGGGAGCGATCATCGCCATCACCGTGGCGCGTTTGCTGTGGCTGCGGTTTCAGACCGCCGGGCTGTACCCGGACGAAGCGCAATACTGGTTTTGGTCACGGCATCTCGCGCTCGGCTATTACTCGAAGCCGCCGCTTATCGCGTGGCTGATCGCGCTCACCACCGCGATCTTCGGCAACAGCGAGTTCGCGGTGCGATTGGCAGCGCCATTGCTGCATGCGGCGGCATCGGGCTTTGTCTTCGCGATCGGCGCGCGGTTGTTCGATCGCCGGACCGGGTTTTGGACCGGGCTCGCCTATGCAACGCTGCCAGGGGTTTCGTTTTCGGCCTTTCTGATATCGACCGACGCGGTTCTGTTGCCCTGCTGGGCCGCGGCGCTCTACGCCTTTATCCGCGCCCGCGAGAAGAACGAGATCGGCTGGTGGATTGTCACCGGATGCGCGGTCGGGCTGGGCCTCCTCGCCAAATACGCGATGGTCTATTGGCTGCTCTCGGCCTTTGGCTTTGTGCTCTTGCGCCCGGGCGAGCGGCGGCATCTGCGCGGGCTGTCGATCGCGCTGGCCATTGCCATGCTGTTTTACCTGCCGAACCTGTGGTGGAACTGGAGCCACCATTTCGCGACCTATCTCCACACCCGCGACAATGCAGAACTCGGCGGGTCGCTGGTTCATCCCGAGCAGTTGGTCGAGTTTCTGATTTCGCAGCTCGGCGTGTTCGGTCCGCTCTTTTTTATCGCCCTGCTTGGCCTGTTCGCGGCGCCGACGCGGTTTGGTGGCCCGCCAGCGCGGTTGCTGACGGCATTCGCCTGGCCGACATTGGCGATCGTCGCGGTTGTCGCCCTATTGTCGCGTGCGCAGCCGAATTGGGCGGCGCCGGCTTACGTCTCCGCCATCGTGCTGGTCGTCGCGGCGGCGCTGCGCCGCGGCTGGCGAGGCGTGCTTGTCTTCTCCATCGCCCTGCATCTCGCCGCGGTGGTCTTCGTGTTCGGCGGCAGCGAGGTGATCGCCAGCAACGGCCTGCATGTGCCGGCCAAGCTCGACCCGCTGCACCGACTGCGCGGCTGGCGTCGGCTCGGCGACGAGGTCGCGGCGGAGCTGGCGGCGCATCCCGGCTTGCGACTCATGGCCGACGACCGGGAGGTGCTCGCCGCGCTCATCTATTATGTTCATCCACATCCGTTTGACGCGGTGGCCTGGGACCCGATCCCCGGCATCCGCAACCAATGGGATCTTGAAAACAATTTGAATCGTCATGTCGGCGAGAGCTTTCTCGCCGTCACGATCCACAATCTGACCGACGAGATGCGGCCCGATTTCGCCGCGCTGACCCCGCTCAAGACGATCGATATCACCTCGGGCCCCGGCGGCAGCCAGACCTATAGGCTTTACATCGCGCGCGACTATCGCGCCGGCCGTGCCGCGCGATAGCGCTACGGCAAGAGCCGATAGCCGCCCGGCTCGGTGATCAGGATTTCGGCATTGGCCGGGTCGCGCTCGATCTTTTGCCGCAGGCGGTACACATGAGTTTCGAGCGTGTGCGTGGTCACCCCGGCATTGTAGCCCCAGACCTCGCCGAGCAACGTCGCCCGGCCGATCGCGCGATCGCCAGCATGATAGAGATAGCGCAGGATCGCGGTTTCCTTTTCGGTGAGCCGCACTTTTTTACGCCGCGCCTGGTCGGTCATCAGCTTGGCGCTAGGCTGGAACACATACGGCCCGATCGAAAAGACCGCGTCGTCGCGATGCTCGCTTTGCCGCATATGAGCACGCAGACGGGCGAGCAGCACGTTGAGGCGAAACGGCTTGGTGACATAGTCGTTGGCTCCGGCGTCGAGCCCCTGCACGGTGTCGCCTTCGCTGTCGGCGGCAGTCAGCATCAGGATCGGCGTGCTGATCGCGCTCTGCCTGATCTGGCGGCAGAGTTCGCGCCCATCGATATCGGGGAGACCAACATCCAGTAGCAGCGCGTCAAACCGCTCGCTTTTGACCGCGGCGAGCGCATCGAGACCGGTGGCGCTTTCGGTGACGACGAACTCGCCGTCGCGCTCGAGTTGCTCGGCCAATGATTGGCGCAGCGCGTCATCGTCATCGACGATCAGAATTTTGCGGACACCTTGCATGAAGCCTCGATTGACCCTCGTTCAAAAGCTCCCGGCGGTCATTATTGGCCGCGCCGGCCGAGTCCATCCCCGATGGACCGCCAGTATCGCGCGCAGGGGTTAATCTAGTGGTTGCCTCCCGCAATTGTTAGAGACCTCGTCCATTTCAGCGGCTCGCTCGCACCGCAGCGCCCGGATCTTGCCGTACCGGAGCGAAGAGACCACCGTACCCCCATCAAGCCGGTCGAGGCGAAATTCGCCGTGCTTGGCCTCCGGACCGGCAAGATGCAGAACCCCGATGACCTCATACGGCGCATAGGGTTCGAGAAGCAAACCGCGCGCCGCGTCAAATGCCGGTGCGGCGTCGCCGACGGCCCAGTTGCAATAGGCGGGCAGGAAATTCACCGGCAGCCCCTCGCCAAAGATCGCGTAGTTCAGCGCGATCTGCTCGGCATAAAAAAACCGGGTGCGCCGCAGGACTTGAGCGATGAGCCGCTGCCAGACGGCCCAATGCGGGGCATCGCGGTGCAAGGCAAAAACGCCGACATTGGCAAAGGGGTTGCGGCCGAGGCGATCGGCGGCGCGCCAGCCGAACGCCGTGCGATAGCATTTCCACGGCAGCGTCCAACCGAAGAGCTTTGGACGTTTGTAATGCCGCTTATAGGCGCGGTCGATCTCGACGGTAATCGCCAGCCGGTCGCGCCCCGCCGCCTCGCAGTACATCTCGACGGCCCGCCAGTCCTGCAGCCACGCATCGGCGTCGAGCCAGAAATACATCTCGTGGCCTGGGAAATGACGGGGCAGAAACGGCCGCGCGACCTGCGCCTTAAAGACATTGGGGGTGCGATCGCGCTGCGGAAAGTCGAGGTCCCAGCCCGGCCGCACGATCTGCACGGCGGCATCCGTGAGCCACGCGCATTCTTCGGGGCGCAGACCGAGATCGAGCACCCCGATCGGCACCGCCACGTTGAGCGCGCGCACGGACATGACCGCGTCTTGCAGCAACGGGAAATAGTTGCTGTCGGCGGCGCTGATGATGATAAGCCCGATGGGGGTCGGCAATGTGGCTGTCACCGCTGCGCCGGCACGTCGGGCCGGCTGGCATGCGCATCGTCAGATGGCGTGAACCCATACCTTGTGGAAGCGGCGCCGTGCAACCAATTGCCAAGCAACCCGTTTCGACGGCGCGTGGCTGTCATGACCGGTGAGGCTTTTGCTTGCGTCGATACGCCGGGGCTGGTGATGTGACTTGTGTCATAAAGGGTTTGTTCTTGTGAGCGAAGGTTCGACCGTTTCCACACCCACGACGCGCCGCGCGCTCGATGCGGCGGTCATCGCCTTTCGCCGTGGCGATCCCGTCCTGCTCGACGGCGAGAACGGCGCGGTTTTGGCGGTGTCCGCTGAGCTGGTCAGCGACGCCAGCCTCGCGCTGTTGCGCAACATGACAAGCCGCCGCCTGTCGGTCGTGGTGACCCGCCGCCGCGCCGTGGCGCTGGGTCTCGCACCGCGCGAGGCGCTGTCGGGCGCGGTGCGGATCACCGTCGCGCCGCTTTTGTCCGCCGCGGTCATCCGCAAGCTCGCGGACCCCGCCGCCTCCCTGGGCGCCGAACCCCCCGGCCTCGGGCCGCAGCCGGCGAGCGCCGAACCCGGCGCGCTGGCCGCGATCGCGCTCGCCAAACTCGCCGATTTGCTGCCCGCCGCGCTTGTGCTGTGGCTGGTGCCGGCCGAAGCGGCGCTTGCCCGCCGGCGCGCCGATTTTGTCGTCGTCGACATGACCGCGGTGCTCGACCGCCGCGCCGCGACGGCGGGGCTCGAACGCGTCGCCGAGGCGCGGGTGCCGCTCGCCGGGGCCGAAGATGCGCGGCTGGTGGCGTTTCGTCCCGGCGATGGCGGCACCGAGCATCTGGCGATCCTGATCGGCAGGCCGGACCCGAAAAGCGGCGTGCTGGTGCGGCTGCATTCCGAATGCTTCACCGGCGACGTGCTCGCCAGCTTGCGCTGCGATTGCGGCGAGCAGCTGCAAGGCGCGATCACCGCGATCGCCGGCGCAGGCGGCGGGGTGCTGCTCTACCTGGCGCAGGAAGGCCGCGGCATCGGCCTCGTCAACAAGCTGCGCGCCTACCAGCTGCAGGATGCCGGGTTCGACACGATCGACGCCAACGAACAGCTCGGCTTTGACGCCGATGAGCGTGTCTATCAGCCGGCGGCCGAGATGCTGCGCCAGCTTGGTTTCACGGCGGTGCGGCTGATGACCAACAACCCCGAAAAGGTCGACGCACTGGAACGCTACGGCATCGACGTCGTCGAGCGCGTGCCGCATATCTTCCCGGCCAATGGCCACAACGAGCGCTACCTCAACACCAAGGCGACGCGCTCCGGGCATTTTTTGTAAGCATCCACCGCTCCCCGGCGAAAGCCGGGGTCCACTCGTCAGTGGCTCCTGCGGTTGAACCGTAGATCCCGGCCTTCGCCGGGATGACGGGCCATACCCGTCACTTCGCCGCCATTTGCACCGCCGGGCGGGCGCCAAAGATCGCGGTGCCGACGCGGACATGAGTCGCGCCAAAGCGAATCGCGGTCTCGAAATCGGCGCTCATTCCCATGCTCAGCACCGGCAGCGAATGCCGTCGCGCGATTTCCCGCAACAGCGCGAAATGCGGCGAGGGTTCTTCGTCATGCGGCGGGACGCACATCAGCCCTTCGATCCGGAGGCCGAGCCGGTCGCGGCAATCGGTGATGAACGCATCCGCCGCCGCCGGGTGGACGCCGGCCTTCTGCGGTTCCTCGCCGGTGTTCACTTCAATGAGGCACGGCAGATGCCGGCCGGTCCGCGTCATCTCGCGCGCCAGCGCCTCGGCGAGGCGCGGGCGGTCGACGGTCTCGATGACGTCGAAATGCGCCACCGCCTCCTTGACCTTGTTGGTCTGCAACGGGCCGATCAGATGCAGCACCAGGTCGGGAAACTCGGCGCGCAGCCCCGGAAATTTTTCCAGCGCCTCCTGTACACGGTTTTCGCCGAACACACGCTGCCCGGCGGCGAGCGCGTCGCGCACCGCGCTTGCGGGCTTTGTCTTGCTGACCGCTACGAGCGTTACGGCATCGGCTGACCGGCCCGCGCCGCGCGCCGCCGCCTCGATGCGCCCGCGGACAGCCGCCAGATTGGCCGCGATCACCTCTTCCATAACGCCTCCATTCCTGGCAAAAACCCTGGCTACCCAGCGTGCTGCACAGGATCGCTTTGATGCCGGCCCCGCTTTATCGCCTGGTACATTACCGCCTGCTGGTGGGGATTGCCGCAAGCCTTTCATTGCTTCTCGGCGCCTGCACCGCGGCAAAAACCACGCAATCCGACGCCGTCGTGGCGCAATTGCCCAAGCCCGAGCAACAGCAGGCCTCGGCCGACGTCGATGACGGGTTGGATACCGAGACAACGATCTGGCAACTGATCGGCATCGCCAAGAAGCCATCAAAGATTCCCGGTCCGCAAACTGGGCCGGGCGTCAGCCCCGTGTTGTGGCAAGCCTCGCTCGACACGCTGAATTTCGCCGATTTCGATTCGCAAGACCCGCAGGCCGGGCTCATCGTCACGAAATGGTATTCGCCCAAGAGCAAACCCACCGAGCGCCTCCGGGTCACCGTGTTTATCAAGTCGCGCGCCTTGCGCTCCGACTCGCTCTTTGTGACCGTCGAGCGCCAGACGCGCGGTGCCGACGGGCAGTGGAAGGACAGCACTGTCGCCAACGATGTCGCCAACAATCTCGAAAACGACATTCTCGAAGAGGCGCGGCAGATCCATATCGCGCGCATTCGAGCAGACCAGTAACAGGGCGGCGTCGAGGCGCCGCCGCAGGATAAGGCATGTCACGCTACAATTTCCGGGAAAGCGAAGCGAAATGGCAGCAGCGCTGGCGCGATAGCCACAGCTTCGCTGCCGAGGCCGATCCAGCGCGGCCGAAATACTACGTCCTCGAAATGTTTCCCTACCCGTCCGGCAAGCTGCATGTCGGGCATGTGCGCAACTACACGATGGGCGACCTCGTCGCCCGCTATCGCCGGGCGCGCGGCTACAACGTGTTGCATCCGATGGGATGGGATGCGTTCGGCCTGCCGGCGGAGAATGCCGCGATTGCCGGCGGCATCCACCCCGCGATTTGGACCGCGGAAAACATCACCACGATGCGCGCCCAGCTCGAGCGCATGGGTTTTGCCTATGACTGGGCCCGCGAAGTCGCCACGTGCCACCCGGAATATTACCGGCACGAACAGAAAATGTTCCTCGACTTCCTGGCGAACGACCTCGCCTATCGCCGCGAGTCATGGGTCAACTGGGACCCGGTCGATCATACCGTGCTGGCGAACGAGCAGGTGATCGAGGGGCGCGGCTGGCGCACCGGGGCGCTGGTCGAGAAACGGCTGCTGTCGCAATGGTTCCTGCGCATCACTCGCTACAGCGACGACCTGTTGAGCGCGCTCGACAAGCTCGGCCGCTGGCCCGAGCGCGTGCGGCTGATGCAGGAGAATTGGATCGGGCGATCCGAGGGCGCGCGCGTCCGCTGGGCGTTGAGCGACGGCGAGACCTCGATCGAAGTGTTCACCACGCGCCCCGACACACTCTACGGCGCGTCCTTTATCGCGCTGTCACCCCACCACCCGTTCGCCGAGAGCCTCGCCAAAAGCGATGCGGCGCTCGCCGATTTTATCGCCGAGTGCGACCGGATGGGGACCAGCGAGGAGGCGATCGAGACCGCCGAGAAACGCGGTTATCGCACCGGCATCGACGCTGTTCACCCGCTCGACCAGACGCGCCGCGTGCCGGTCTATGTCGCCAATTTCGTGCTGATGGAATATGGCACCGGGGCGATTTTCGGCTGCCCCGCGCATGACCAGCGCGATCTGGATTTTGCCCGCAAATACGAACTGCCCGTCATTCCCGTCGTCCTGCCGCCGAACGCCGACCCCAACAGTTTTGCGATTGACGACATTGCCTATGTCGATGATGGCACAATTTTCAATTCGAGTTTCCTCGACGGATTATCGGTGCCCGACGCCAAGCGCGCGGTCGGGGAACGGCTCGAAGCGACGGCGGTCGGTGAGCGTACCATCGCCTATCGGCTGCGCGATTGGGGCGTCTCGCGACAGCGCTATTGGGGCTGCCCGATCCCCGTCATCCATTGCCCGGATTGCGGGATCGTGCCGGTGCCCGAGGATGATCTTCCGGTCAAGCTGCCGGAGGATGTCGATTTTGCCGAGCCCGGCAACCCGCTCGATCGCCACCCGACCTGGAAGCATGTTGCCTGCCCGCGATGCAAGGGCGGGGCAGCGCGCGAGACCGACACATTCGACACATTTTTCGAATCGTCGTGGTATTTCCTGCGCTTCTGCTCGGCCCGCGCTCCGGTCGCGTTCGAGCGCGACGCCGCGGCATATTGGATGCCCGTCGATCAATATATCGGCGGTGTCGAGCACGCGGTGCTGCACCTGCTGTATTCCCGCTTCTTTATGCGGGCACTCCGCGATTGCGGTTATCTCGACCTCGACGAGCCGTTTGCCGGATTGTTCACGCAAGGAATGGTCTGCCACCAGACCTATCAAAATGCCGAGGGGGAGTGGCTGTTTCCCGAGGATGTGACGAGCGACGTCGCCGGCCGCCTGACCGATGCCGGCGGACGCCCGGTGGTCGCCGGCCGGCTCGAAAAGATGAGCAAATCCAAAAAGAACGTTGTCGGCCTCGATGCCATCGTCGATACCTACGGCGCCGATACCGCGCGCCTCTATCTGCTCTCCGACAGCCCGCCGGAGCGCGACCTCGAATGGACCGAGACCGGGATCGAGGGCATTTGGCGTTATGTCAACCGGCTGTGGCGCATGGTATCGGAACCGGCGACCGCGTTACCCCCACCGGGTTCGGAAATTCCTGAAACATTGTCCCCGTCTCTCGCCGCAATCCGCCGCGCGATCCACAAGACGATCGCCGGGGTGACCGACGACATCGATAAGTTCCGCTTCAATCGCGCGGTCGCGCGCATTCGCGAACTGAGTAACGCGCTCGAAGCCCTTCCCACCACCGATGCCGCCGCCGGCGCGGTCTTGCGCGAGGGGCTGGAGACCGTGACTCTGCTGCTCGGGCCGATGATGCCGCATCTCGCCGAAGAGATGTGGCAGCATCTCGGGCACACCGAAATGCTGGCCGACGTGCCGTGGCCTACGGCCGACACCGCGCTGGCGCGCGACGAGCAAGTGACAATCGCGGTACAGGTCAACGGCAAGCTGCGCGCGACACTCGACTTCCCGCGCGACGCCGCCGCCAACGAGGTCGAAGAGGCCGCGCTCGCCTTGCCGCAAGTGACGCGTTTCCTCGAAGGTCGCGCGCCGCGCAAGGTCGTCGTGGTGCCCAACCGAATCGTCAGCGTGGTCGCGTAGCATGAACCGGCGCCGGCTGCTCGCCCTGTTCGCGGTTCTTCCGCTCGGTTTGAGCGCGTGCGGCTGGGAACCGCTCTATGCCGATCGGGAAACGGCGGCGGGCATGGTGGCGTTGCGCGAGATAAAAGTCGCACCGATTGCCGAACGTGTCGGCCAGCAACTCGAATTTGGCCTGCGCCAGTCGTTGAACCCCAGCGGCGAACCGGCAAAACAACGCTATGTTCTCAATGTTGCGTTGTCGCAGTCGCTGCAGAATTCGGGAATCCAATCGCAAGGGCTGGGAACGCGCGGCGATTTGCACCTCACGGCATCGTACCGGCTGGTCGAGGTCGCGACCAACAAGGTGCTACAGACAGGCGTCATTCATTCGAGCGATTCCTTCGACATTCAGGCCAACGGCTACAGCACGGTCGTGGCGCAGAACGATGCGGCCCGGCGCGATGTCGAGGAAATTCGCCGCGAGATCGTCACGCGGCTGACACTGTTCATGCAGAACAAGGGTATGGCATCATCGTGAAGCTGCCGGCTGGCCGGGTCGAGGGGTTTTTGCGCCGGCCCGACCCCAATATCCGCGCTGTTTTGCTTTACGGCCCCGACGCCGGATTGGTGCGCGAGCGCGCCAATGCGCTGGGCCGCACTGCCTCGCCCGATCTGCACGACCCGTTTCGCGTGGCGGATCTTACCGGTGCCGCGCTCAGCACCGATCCCGCCCGGCTCCACGATGAGGCCGCGCAAATCAGCCTGATGGGCGGCCAGCGCCTGGTTCGCGTTCGCGACATTGGCGATGGCCAAAGTGCTCTGTTTTCCCGCTTTCTGGCCGATCCGCCGGGCGGCGCGCTGGTCGTAGCCGAAGCCGCCGACCTGCCGGCGCGCAGCACCTTGCGCCGCGCATTCGAGGACGCGGCAAGCGCGGTGGCGATCGGCTGCTATCCTGACGGTGCCCGCGACCTGGCGGAAGTCGTGCGGGAGACGCTGGCCGCGCATCACATCACCGCCAGCCGCGACGCGACGGATTTTCTCGTCGGGCATCTCGGCGTCGATCGCTTGTTGACGCGCGCCGAATTGGAGAAATTGACGCTCTATGCCGGCGACGGTGGACGCGTCGAGCTGGCGGACGCTCAGCTCTCAGTCGCCGACAGCGCAGCGCTATCGCTCGACGATGCCGTCTTCGCCGCCGCCGAGGGCGACGCCGGTGCGCTCGACCGCAGCCTCCGCCGCGTGTTCGAGGAAGGCGAGTCGCCGGTGACCGTTATCCGTGCGGTGCTCCGACACCTGCAGCGTCTGCACGGCCTTAGCCTCCGGGTTGCCGCCGGTGAACCGGTCGATGCCGTGCTGCGCGGCGCGCGGCCACCGATCTTCTTCAAGCAACAGGATAATTTCCGCCGGCAATTATCTCTCTGGAGCGAACCGCCGCTGCGCCATCAGCTCGACGCGCTCGTTACCGCCGAAGCACGACTCAAGACAACCGGCATGCCTACCGAGACCATCTGCCGCGCCGCGCTTTTCGCCATTGCCGCAGCCGCCAGACCTCAGTCGGCGCGTAGCAGTGCGAGCAGCCGATCAAGCTGATCGAGGTTCGCGTAGTGCAACGTCAAGGCGCCGCCTCGCACTTTTCTCGCGATGGTCACCCGCAGACCCAAGGCGCGGGCCAGATCGCCTTCCAGGGCTACCGTGTCGGCGTCGCGCTCCTGACGTTCCGAGCTCCGCCGTGCAGCGCCGCGGCGCTTGGCGAGCTGCTCGGCGACGCGGACATTCAGCCCGCGCCGGATGATTTCGGACGCCAGCGCGGCCGGATCTTCGGCGCCCAGCAGCGCTCGTGCGTGCCCGGCGCTCAACGCGCCTTCTTCCAGCCGCCGCCGCACCGTTTCCGGAAGGCTCAGCAGCCGCAGCGTGTTGGCGACATGGCTGCGGCTCTTGCCGAGCGCGTCGGCGAGTGCTGCTTGCGTACGGCCAAATTCGTCGATGAGCCGGCGGTAAGCCTCCGCTTCTTCGAGTGCTGTCAAATCTTCCCGTTGAAGATTTTCGATGAGCGCGATCTCTAATGCTTCGACATCGCTCAACGAACGGATGAGTGCCGGCACCTGATGCAGTCCCGCGCGCTGCGCCGCGCGCCAGCGCCGCTCACCGGCGATCAGCTCGTAAGGAGCCTCCACCGATTCCACAGGCCGGACCAGCAGTGGCTGCAGTACACCTTTTTCACGCACCGACTGGGCGAGTGCTTCCAGCTCAGCCTCGTCGAAAACCCGACGCGGCTGGAGGGTACCGGGGCGGATCAGCTCGATCGCGATCTCGCGTACCGCGCCCAAGCCGGCCGCAGCCACGCCTTCGCCCGCCGACGTGCCAACCTCGCCAAAAAGAGCGGCAAGCCCGCGGCCAAGCGGCTGCCGCCGGGCGCTATTCATCACCGAGGATCTCCGCCGCCAGATCCATATAGGCAAGCGCCCCAGCGCATCGCTGATCGTAGACCAGCACGGGCAACCCGTGCGACGGCGCCTCTGACACGCGGATATTGCGTGGGATCACGGTCCGGTAGACCTTGTCGCCGAAATGGGCGCGAACATCCGCGGCAACCTGTTCGCACAAATTGTTGCGGCGATCATACATAGTCAGCACTACACCTTGTAGCGAGAGCTGTGGGTTCAATCCGCGTCGCACACGGTCGATGGTATCCATAAGCTGTGCCAGCCCGGCGAGAGCGTAGAACTCGCATTGCAGCGGCACCACCACGGCGTCGGCGGCGGTAAGCGCGTTTATCGTCAGCAGGCTGAGAGACGGTGGGCAATCGATCAGCACGTCATCATAAGCCGCGAGGCGGCCGCGCATGGCCTCGGCAAGCAGGAATTCTCGGCGCGGCCGATCGCTGATCTCAAATTCAGCGCCTGCGAGGTCCGGCGATGACGGCAACATGTCGAGACCGGGCACCGTGCTCGCGACGGTGGCAGCATCAAGTGTCGTCTCACCAAGCAGCAACTCGTACGTTGTCGTCTTGACGCGATTTTCCACACCGAGGCCGGTCGTGGCGTTCGCTTGTGGGTCGAGATCAATCACCAGCACGCGGCGGCCGCGCGCGGCAAACGCCGCGGCGAGGTTGACTGCGGTCGTCGTCTTGCCGACCCCGCCCTTCTGGTTGGCCAGCGCGACGATGCGCGCCGGCTCGCGGGACGCCGCGCGTGGCGCGGCCTCAGGCTCGACGAGGCTCACGGATCACCTGATGTAACAAAAGCACACATCCGGCGGGGTCGGTGCGGCTGTCATGCCGCTCCACGGACATTGTCCAGGCTTTGTTAGCCTCGGTCAATTCTTCGTCCACATGTGCACCCTTCGGGAAAACACAAACGGTATTGGGGCCGATAAACCGTTCCCCAAGCGCCAAAAGTCGGTCAATGGGCGCGCACCCCCGCGCCGTAACGACATCCACGGCATGCGGCGCCACCGCCTCGATACGGCAGCCGCGGACGGTAACATCGGTCGCTGTGATTCGTGCCGCCTCGCGCAGAAAGGCGGCCTTACGGCTGTCAGCCTCGATCAATTCCACCCCCGGCACCCCGACGATCGCCAGTACGAGGCCAGGAAAGCCGGCGCCGCTGCCGAGATCGACGAGGCTTTGCGCGAGCGGCGGCAATAGCGGCAGTAGCTGCGCCGAATCGAGAAAATGCCGCCGCCACACATCGCTGAGCGTGGTCCGACCGACGAGGTTGATGCGCGCAGACCAGCCGAGGAGCAACGCCGCATAGGCTTCCAGCCGTTCCATTGTTTCACGTGAAACACCGGTCGCCGCGGCGAAGCCATCGGGGCCAAGCGGCGCCTTCTCGCTCATGCCGCTTCCGGCCGGCGCTTCACATATTGCAGCAACGCCACGAGCGCCGCCGGCGTCACACCCGAGATTCGCGCCGCCGCACCAAGCGTCATCGGCCGCGCGGTCGAGAGCTTGCCGCGAACTTCCGCCGACAGCCCACCAATGCCGGCGTAATCAAGGCTCGCCGGCAAGGTCAGCGCTTCATCCCGGCGAAACGCGGCGATGTCCCGCGCCTGCCGTTCGAGGTAACCGCTATACCGGGCGTCGATCTCCAGTTGCTCGGCGATTGCCGGCGCGAGACCGCCGAGCACCGGCCATACCGTCGCCAACCGCGCGATATCGATATCGGGATGTGCCAGCAGTTGGAAAGCCGAGCGGGTCACGCCATCAGCGTTCACGGTTAGCCCGTGCTTCGCCAGCGCGCTCGGCGTCGCCTGCAGCTCTTGCGCCAGGGCGCGCGCATCATCGAGCGCGTCGCGCTTTGCTGAGAAAGCCGCGGTGCGCGCAGCGCCTATAACGCCGATACGCTCACCGATTGGCGTCAATCTCTGGTCGGCGTTGTCAGCGCGCAACGTCAGCCGGTATTCCGCACGCGAGGTGAACATGCGATACGGTTCGCTCGTGCCGCGCGTCACCAGATCATCGATCAGCACGCCGATATAGGCGTCGGCGCGGTCGAGCAGCAACGGAGGCGACCCGCTTGCCGACAGCGCCGCGTTGATGCCGGCGACAAGGCCCTGTGCCGCGGCTTCCTCGTAGCCGGTCGTGCCGTTGATCTGGCCGGCGAGAAAGAGCCCGGGCAGCCGGCGGGTTTCGAGGCTCGGCAGCAATTCGCGTGGGTCGACGTAATCATATTCGATCGCGTAGCCCGGCCGTCGCATCACCGCATGTTCGAGACCAGGGATCGTCGCGATGAAGGCCGACTGCACCTCGCGCGGCAACGATGTCGAGACGCCATTGGGATAGATCGTGTCGTCGTCGAGACCCTCGGGTTCGAGAAAAATCTGATGCCGCTCGCGTGCGGCAAAGCGCACCACCTTATCCTCGATCGACGGGCAATAACGCGGGCCGACGCCGGTGATTTCGCCGGAAAACAGCGGCGCCAACCCGAGATTTTCACGGATCAGTGCGTGCGTCGCCGGAACCGTCTCGGTGATATGACAGGCGATCTGCGGCGTCGTGATGTGATCGGTGAGAAACGAAAAGGGCTGCGGCGGCTCATCGCCATCCTGCACCTCCAGCCCCGCCCAATCTATTGTCCTGCCGTCGAGACGCGGCGGCGTCCCAGTCTTGAGCCGGCCAAGCGCGAAACCGGCGCCACGCAGCGTTTGCGACAGCCCCAGCGAAGGTGCCTCGCCGACCCGGCCGGCGGGAGTTTTTTCCGCACCAATATGGATCAGCCCGCCGAGAAATGTGCCTGTGGTCAGTACGATCCGAGCCGCGGCGATCTCGCGGCCGTCGCCGAGCAGCAGCCCCGCGACCCGGCCCTGTCCGTCGAGCCGCAAGTCTTCCGCCGCACCCTCGACAATCTCCAGGCCGGCGGTTTCCGCCAGTAGTTCAGCCATTGCCCGGCGATACAGCTTACGGTCGGCTTGCGCGCGCGGGCCGCGCACCGCTGGCCCTTTGCTGCGGTTCAGCACCCGGAACTGGATGCCGGCTCGGTCGATCGCCCGACCCATCACCCCGTCGAGCGCGTCGATCTCGCGGACGAGATGGCCCTTGGCCAGCCCGCCGATCGCCGGATTGCACGACATTTCGCCGATCGTGTCGCGGCGATGGGTGACAAGGGCGGTGCGGGCGCCAAGCCGCGCCGCCGCGGCCGCCGCCTCGCAGCCGGCATGGCCGCCGCCGACCACGACGACATCGTATTTCGCCCATGCGTTCATGGCGGCGGAATGTAGGGAGGCGGCCGCTGACTGTCCATGTTTCACGTGAAACATCACTTACGGATTTATACCTCTATCTCGCGAGGCCCTTAGTCGGTCAGAGTTACCCGACCTGTCTTGCCGTTATACGCCAGAGAAAAATGCTCAAGAAACGAGCGGCCGATTAGGATCTTATATTCATCTTCTTCGATGATGCAGCCACAGAACCGGCCGCGTATCGTGAAATATAAATCTCTGACATGTATTTGCGCCAAATAAACTTCGACCTCTTCCCGCCCTGTGCTTCCGGCTATCTCTTGTCGATCAACGATTGGCAATGTCAGAGCGGTTGCTAGATCACGATCAATGAAGCATTCCTGGGCGCCCGTATCGATAAGCGCGGACACGCCCTGTCTGCCAGGAACAGGAACGCTGCCACGCGAATAATCTTGCTCCCAGGCAGCATCAAACCCAATATCGACTGGAATAATCGGACCATGGATTGACAGTCTGTTTACTGCATTGGTGCCAGAATACCCGCATTCAATACTTGGCATTATTCATTCTATACGCGAGCGATGCCGGTCTTACGATAGACGCAGCGCCAACTTGCCGGATGAGATAGGGGCCCCGACCAAAGCGGTTGATTGCTTCCTTCGCCGCTTCATCAAACGAATCGTGGATAGCAATAAGAGAGGCATTTCTGAAGACCACCCATTTCCCAAGATGGCCGGCTTCAAGCCGATTCGCTTGTTGCCGGTAAGCGGTCAACTCGGCGTCCAGAGCGGCCACCTTATCCTCCCTAGCACTTTTGGCCAGAGTATCCGCGCTGTTTGAAGAAGTCCCATTTCCTTTTTGCCGAAGCATGATGACAAGCCTCCCCGGCCCCGTGTAGCCTGCGAATCGCTACACGGGCCACGGCATGGCCTCGCCTCTCCGGCACAAGGGTGGCAGCCCTAGTGTGCCACCCCATCCACTACCACAAAATCGGCTAAGCGGCCATCTTGGCCGCTTTTCCAATTAATGTGACAAAGCATCATTCCGATCACTTGCCGATGCAGAATTCGGCGAAGATCACATCGAGCAGATCCTCGACATCGACATGGCCGGTAATGCGCCCGAGGCTACGCCAGGCCAGCCGCAAATCTTCGGCGCGCAGCTCGGGCAAGGTCGCGGCGAGCGCGCGGCGCAGGCCTTCATGCGCGATCTCCAACGCCTCGCGGTGTCGCGCCCGCGTCAACAGTGGCGCGGCTCCCGCATATTCCTCGGCGATGCGCGCCGACAGGCTCGCGACCAGGGTATCGATACCCGCGCCGGTGAGCGCCGACACGCCGATCGCCTCCGGCGGCAGGGTTGTGCGGTCCAGCACCAGATCTATCTTGTTGGCGACGAGCAGCGTATCCGGCCCCGGCCAAGCCTCCGCGCCCATGGCATCTTGCGACCGCGCCGCGTCGAACACGAACAGCCGCAATTCGGCCGCGTCGGCGCGGGCGACTGCGCGGCGCAGCCCCTCCTGCTCGATCAAGTCCGCGCTGTCCCGCAGCCCGGCCGTATCGGCGAAGACGACGGGGTAGCCACCGAGATCGATCGCCACCTCGATGATATCGCGTGTCGTGCCCGCGACCGGTGAGGTGATGGCTGCCTCGCGCTGCGCCAATTGGTTGAGAAGACTGGATTTTCCGGCGTTGGGCGGGCCGATGATGGCGATGCCGATGCCGTCCCGCAATCGCTCGCCACGCCTGCCGTCGGCAAGATGCGCGGCGATCTCGTCGGCAAGGCGCCCTATTTCCTCGGCGACTTCCGTCTCAAGCCCAGGCGGCAAATCTTCATCGGGAAAATCGATCGCCGCTTCGAGATGCGCCAGCAGCCGCACCAGCCTGTCCGACCACCCACGATAGACCGCGCCCAATTCGCCCGATAGCTGGCGCAACGCCTGACGGCGCTGGGCTTCGGTCTCGGCGGCCGTCAGATCAGCGATTGCCTCGGCCTGTACCAGGTCCAGCTTGTCGTTGAGAAAAGCCCGCCGGCTGAAGTCGCCCGGTTCGGCGAGGCGCAACCCCATTGCCCGCAGCGCCGCGATCATCGCAGAGACGACGGCCCGGCTGCCATGAACATGAAATTCCGCGACATCCTCGCCGATCGCGCTGTGCGGCGCGGGAAACCACAGCACGAGCGCATCGTCGATCGTCTCGCCGGCCGCGGGATCGCGGAGCCGAACGTGCCGTGCTTGTCGCGGCACCGGAAGAGCGCCGGCAAGCGCGCTCAGCGCGTCGCCGGCTTCCGGGCCGCTAACCCGGATGATGGCGATCGCCGCACGACCCGGCGCGGTCGCCGGGGCGAAGATCGTGTCGGGCGTCGACGCTGGCGCCGGGATCAGTGCTTTGGCGGCAACTGGTCCGGCTGCAGCATCAGCCGCTCGACCCGGCCACCGTTTTTCAGATGTGTCTCCAAAATCTCGTCGATGTCCGATTGAGACTCGTACTTGTACCAGGTGCCCTCGGGGTAGATCACCATGTTCGGCCCGAACTCACAGCGGTCGAGGCAGCCGGCGGCGTTGAACCGCACGTTCTGAATGCCCATCTGCCGCGCCTTCTCGCGCGCATAACCCCGCAATTTGTCAAAGCCGCCCGCGGCTTCCGCGCGCGCCATGCAACAGCCGCGCGGGTGGCCCTCGGCCCGCACGTTGTTACACATGAAAATGTGGCGGTCATAGAAAAGCCGCGGATCGTCTGCCATTCGTTTCGTCTCCGGAATTGCGGGGAGCCATCGCTCGGCGGCGTGGCGATCCGCCAGACTGCGTTTAAGATACGAGGCGGAGCGTAACCCGTCGAGCCTCGGTCGAGCAACGTTGCCTCGCAAAGGAGCCATCATGGACCGCAATCGACTGGCCGACGAGACCAGCCCCTATTTGCTGCAGCACAAGGACAATCCCGTGCATTGGCAGGCTTGGGGCGAGGAGGCGCTTGCCGCGGCCAAACAGCAGAACAAGCCGATCCTCCTCTCCATCGGCTATGCCGCTTGCCATTGGTGCCATGTGATGGCGCATGAAAGCTTTGAGAACCCGGCGATCGCCGCGCTGATGAACGAGCTTTTCATCAACATCAAGGTTGATCGCGAGGAACGGCCCGATCTCGATGCGATCTATCAGCATGCGCTGGCGCTGTTGGGTGAATATGGTGGTTGGCCGCTGACGATGTTTCTGTCACCCGAAGGCGAGCCGTTCTGGGGCGGCACCTATTTTCCGCCCGAGCCACGCTGGGGACGGCCGGGCTTTGCGCAGGTGCTGCAAGGCGTCGCGCAGACCTATCGCGGCGAACCCGACAAGGTGACAAAGAACGTCACAATCCTGCGCGACGCGCTCGGCAAACTCGGCCGACCGGAGGCGGGGGAGGCGATAGATCCGGCGCTGTACGACCGCATCGCCGAGCGGCTGTTGCGCGAGGTCGATCCGCTCAATGGCGGCATCGGCACCGCGCCCAAATTCCCGCAATGCGGCATTTTCGAGCTGCTGTGGCGCGGCTGGAAACGCACACGGCAGGCGCCCTATCGCGACGCGGTGCTACGCACGCTGACGACAATCTGCCAGGGCGGCATCTACGACCATCTCGGCGGCGGCTTTGCCCGCTATTCGGTCGATGCGCGTTGGCTCGCCCCGCATTTCGAAAAGATGCTCTATGACAATGCCGAGCTGATCGATCTGTTGACTTTGGTCTGGCAGGAGGTGCGCGACCAGCTCTACGCCGAGCGCGTCGCCGAGACCATCGGCTGGCTCGAGCGCGAGATGATGAGCCCGGGAGGTGGGTTCTGCTCCAGCCTCGACGCGGACAGCGAGCACGAGGAAGGCAAATTCTACGTCTGGTCGGAAGCCGATATCGACGCCGCGTTGGGCGAGGATTCCACATTGTTCAAGGAATTCTACGACGTGACTCCCGGCGGTAATTGGGAGGGGCACAACATCCTCAACCGACTGCACCATCCCGTGCGCGCCGACGAAAAGACCGAGGCTTTGCTGGCTCGCTGCCGGGGCATTCTGTTCACGCTGCGGGCGCCGCGGGTACGGCCCGGCCTCGACGACAAGGTGCTGGCCGACTGGAACGGGCTGATGATCGCGGCGCTGGCCCAAGCCGGCCTGGTCTTCGAGCGGCCCGAATGGCTGGCGCTTGCCGAGCGGGCCTTTGCCTTTGTCGAACGCGAGATGTCGGGTGACGACGGTCGGCTGCGCCATAGCTGGCGCGCGGGGCAGGCGCGGCACCCGGCCAGTGTCGACGACTACGGCAATCTCTGCCGAGCCGCGCTCGCCTTGCACGAGGCGACCCAGGATGCGCGCTACCTAGCTCGCGCGGAGGCCTGGATCGCGGTGCTTGATCGGCGTTACCGCGACGCCGAGGGTGGCGGGTACTTCTTCGCCGCGGACGACACGCCCGGTCTCATCGCCCGCGCCAAGACCGCCTCTGACGCTGCCGTCCCGGCCGGCAACGGCACGCTGGTCGGCGTGTTGGCCCGGCTGGCGATTCTCACCGGCGACGAAAGCTATCGGGCGCGCGCCGACGAGATCATCCGCGCCTTCGCGGGCGAATTGGGACGCAATTTCTTTCCGCTCGCGACGCTGATCAACAATGCCGAACTGGCGGAGAAGCCGGGGCAGGTCGTGCTGGTAGGAGACGACCACGATCCGGCTCTGGCCGCGTTGCGCCGCGCGGTCTACGCCATCTCACTGCCGCGCCGCGTGGTGCAGGTCGTAGATCCCGCGGAGCAACTGCCGGAGGGCCATCCAGCGCACGGGAAAGGCCTCGTCGATGGCAAGCCTGCCGCTTATGTCTGCGAGGGACCGGTCTGTTCGTTGGCGATCGTAACGTCATCGGATTTGATCGACGCGCTCACCAATCTTCGCTAACGTTCGACAAACGTTCGCGACGGAGGGGCTATGGATTCAATATCAATATCCAGTCCGGTTGGAAACCTGGTCATCGAAGCGGCCGACGGCGCGATCGTGGCGATACGCTGGGGCAAGGCGAGTGGCCGCAACGGCAGCTCGCTTCTGGCTGAAGCTGCGCGCCAGCTCGATGCGTATTTCGCCGGGACGCTCACTGATTTCGACCTGCCGCTCAGCGCCGCCGGCACAGTATTCGAGCAAAGCGTTTGGGCGGCGATGCAGGAGATCCCCTATGGCGAGACGCGCAGCTACGGCGATCTCGCGGCCGCGACGCATTCGGCTCCGCGCGCCGTCGGCCGCGCCTGCGGCCGGAATCCGATCCCGATCGTCATCCCGTGCCATCGCGTGCTCGGCAAGGGCTGGATGGGGGGCTATAGCGGGTCGGGCGGGCTGCGCACCAAACAGGCTCTGCTCGAACTCGAAGGCGCGCTCACCCGCGAGCCGTTGTTGGTCTGACCGCGCGAAGGTTTGCGCTCCGCGGGTTCTTCGCTAAAACCCCTCCCATCGCATTCATCGCATTGGGAGGAGCAAAAAATGGTGCAGGCCATCCGTTTCGAGCAGACCGGCGGTCCCGAGGTCCTGGTGTGGCAGCAGGTCAGCGTCGACAAGCCCGGCCCGGGTCAGGTGCGGCTGAAGCACAAGGCGGTCGGGCTCAACTACATCGATACCTACCAGCGCAGCGGGCTTTACAAAGTACCGCTGCCCAGCGGCCTTGGCGGCGAAGGCTGCGGCGTAATCGAGGAGGTGGGTCCAGGCGTCATTGACCTGAAGGTCGGCGACCGGGTTGCCTACGCCGGCGGCCCGCTCGGCGCCTATAGCGAGGAACGCGTATTTCCCGCAGATCGGCTGGTGCCGGTGCCGGACGGGATCAGCGACCAGGAAGCTGCGGCGATGATGCTGAAGGGCATGACTGCCTGGTATCTCATCCGCCGCACCCATGTCGTCAAGCCGGGTGAGACGATCCTCGTCCATGCCGCGGCCGGCGGTGTCGGGCTCATTGCCTGCCAGTGGGCAAAGTCGCTCGGCGCGACGGTCATCGGCACTGTGGGCAGCGAAGAGAAGGCGGCGCTCGCCAAGGCGCATGGCTGCGACCACCCCATCCTTTACCGCACCGAGGATTTTGTCGCCAAAGTCAACGAAATCACCGGCGGCAAGAAATTGCCGGTCGTCTACGATTCGGTCGGCAAGGACACGTTCTTCCAATCACTCGATTGTCTTGCGCCGCTGGGGTTGATGGCGTTGTTCGGCCAATCGTCAGGGGCCGTGCCGCCGGTCGATCTCGGCATCCTCGCCGCCAAGGGGTCGCTGTTCATCACCCGGCCGACGCTCGGCAATTACACCGCGACGCGCGAGGACCTGCTTGGCGCGGCGAATGATCTCTTCTCGGTGGTTAAGAGCGGCGCGGTGAAGATCATGGTCAACCAGACCTACCCGTTGCGCAATGCCGCGCAGGCGCACCGCGACCTGGAAGCACGCAAGACCACTGGCCAGACCGTGTTCACGGTGTAGGACGTTACGTATCCAACCTTTTCGCGACCCGCGCGGAGTCCAGGGGCAACCTTTGACGTTGCTTCCCCTGGATTCCCGCCTTCGCGGGAATGACGAAGGATGGATACCCGGACTGGGGCGGAACTCGCCTACGTATTCATCTGGTCGAAGAACTCGGCGTTGCTCTTCGAGTCCTTGAGCTTGTTGATCAAGAACTCGAGCCCGTCGACCGTGCCCATCGGCATCAGTACGCGGCGCAGCACCCACATCTTCGACAGCACGCCGCGATCGACCAGCAACTCCTCCTTGCGGGTGCCGGATTTGGTGATGTCGATCGACGGGAAGGTACGCTTGTCGGCGACCTTGCGGTCGAGCACGATTTCCGAGTTACCGGTGCCCTTGAACTCTTCGAAGATCACCTCGTCCATGCGCGACCCGGTGTCGATCAGCGCGGTCGAGATGATGGTCAGCGAACCGCCTTCCTCGATATTGCGCGCGGCGCCGAAGAAGCGCTTGGGTCGCTGCAGCGCATTGGCGTCGACACCGCCGGTCAACACCTTGCCGGATGACGGCACGACAGTGTTGTAGGCACGCGCCAGGCGAGTAATCGAGTCGAGCAGGATCACCACATCGCGCTTGTGCTCGACGAGGCGCTTGGCCTTCTCGATCACCATCTCGGCGACCTGGACGTGGCGTACGGCAGGCTCGTCGAATGTCGAGCTTACGACTTCGCCGCGTACCGAGCGGGCCATATCGGTGACTTCTTCGGGCCGCTCATCGATCAGCAGGACGATCAGGTAGACTTCGGGGTGATTGACCGCGATCGCATGCGCGATGTTTTGCAGCATCACGGTTTTGCCGGCGCGCGGTGGCGACACGATGATCGCGCGCTGACCCTTGCCCAACGGCGTGATCAGGTCGATGACCCGGGTCGTCATATCCTTCTTTGTCGGGTCGTCGAGTTCGAGCTGGATTTTCTCTTCCGGATAGAGCGGGGTCAGGTTATCGAAATTGATCCTGTGACGCAGCCGGTCCGGCTCCTCGAAATTGATCCGCTCGACTTTGACGAGGGCAAAATAACGCTCGCCATCGCGCGGGCTACGGATCTGGCCTTCGACCGTGTCGCCGGTCCGCAAGCCGAAGCGGCGCACCTGGTTCGGGCTGACGTAAATGTCATCGGGGCCGGGCAGATAGTTTGCTTCCGGAGAGCGCAGGAAGCCAAAGCCGTCGGACAGCACTTCGAGCACGCCGTCGCCGGAAATCGGCACGTCGTTTTCCGCGAGCTGCTTCAAGATCGCGAACATCAGTTCCTGCTTGCGCAGGGACGAGGCGTTTTCGATCTGCAATTCTTCGGCAAAGGCCAAGAGTTCAGCGGGTGTCTTCCGCTTGAGTTCGTCGAGGTTCATGGAGCTTTCGTCGTGATGAGGGCCGGGATCGCAAGGGCTGGGGCTTGGCGGTGGCGACAGACATTGTCTGTCTTGGGAGGCCCAGCGCAGAGGATCCGGCGGGCGGGAAGTTGCGCGAGAATAGCGGGAAAGTGTGAAGAAAAGCCGATGACCGGCTCAACCCATCCCTTAACCGTTGAAGATATGCAAGTCAAACACCTTTGCAAGGGCAACGTGCCACGATTGTTCCGGTTTTTTCTTCAGAACGGCTTCACAACGACAAGAATGACAATCGCAATCAAAGCCAAGGTTGGTAATTCATTCACCATACGGAAGAAACGAGGCGAATGCGGGCAGCGATCCGCAACGAATTGGCGATGCCAGCGCGCCAATACCATGTGGAATGCCCCGAGACCCACGACCAGCACCAACTTGGCCCAGATCCACCCCTGATGCCAATCGACGACACCCGGCATTACGCCGAGCAAGCCTCCAAACAACACGACCATGATCACCGCGGGCAACATGATGCCCCGCAGCAGCCGTCGCTCCATGATCTTAAAGGTTTCCGCCTTGTCGGAGCCGATCGCCGCGTCGGCGTGGTAGACGAAGAGCCGGGGCAGATAGAGCAGCCCCGCCATCCAGGCGACCACCGCGATAATGTGCAGTGCCTTGATCCACAAGTAGGCGCCAGCCAGAAACCCACTCATACCGCGGCCCTGACCAATTCGGCGAGCGCCCCGATAAATCTCGGATCGGTGCCAACGGTCGGAACACGATGATAAGCCGGAACACCGGATTCCAGCGCCAGACGACGGTAATCGCGATCGAGTTCGACCAAGGTTTCCGAATGTTCCGACACAAAGGAAATCGAGGCTACGACGACCGCGATGTCTTCGCGCCCGGCGCGGCGGATTTCGTCGTCGGTCTGAGGTCCCAGCCAAGCGAGCGGGCCAACACGGCTCTGGTAGCAGACAACCCAATCTAGGTCAGGCCTATCAAGCGCCACCGCCACCGCCGCCGCAGTCTGCTCAACCTGGTTCGGATACGGATCGCCCGCACGGACGATCTTGAGCGGCAGCCCATGGGCACTCAGCAGGAGCCGCACCCTGCCGGTCCGTTCCGCTTCCTCTAGAACCGGTGTAATCAGCCCTGCCAGCGCCGCAATAAACCCGTTTGCGTTAGGGTAGGACTCGACTACGCGCGTCTGACAGTCAAGCCGTTGCCGAGCAGCCTCCCGACGCCACAACGACAATGACGACGCGGTCGTCGTCGTCGAAAATTGCGGATACAGCGGGAGGCAGACGATTTCGTCGGGTCGCCAGGCTTTTACCGCCGCCACGGTTTCCGGCGTCAGCGGGTGCCAGTAGCGCATCGCGATAAAGCAGCGATGCCCTTCGCCGAGCGCTGCTTCGAGTGCTTCGGCTTGCGTCTGCGTATTGGCGAGGAGCGGCGAACCACCACCGAGATGGTCGTAAATATCCTTGGCGACTTCGGCGCGGCGCCAGGCGATCAGCTGTGCCAGCAGCCAGCGAAGCGGCAGCGGCAGTCCGATAATCGCAGGGTCGCTGAACAGATTGACCAGAAACGCCCGCACCGCCTGAGGCGAGTCCGGACCGCCGAGATTCATCAGCACGATCGCACGGCGCGGCATTTTCAGGCGTTTAACGGCTCGTTCAGCAATTTGGCCAGCGCTGCGACATGCTCCGGCGGGGTCTCGGGAAGGACACCATGCCCCAGATTGAAAATATAGGGGCCATTACCCAGCGTTCTCCGCAGCACATTGACCGTACGCCGCATCGGATCACCGCCAACCAGCAGAAGCACCGGGTCAAAATTGCCCTGCACCGTCACCTGACGCTGCAGATGCTCGCGGCCGATATCGGCTGGCACGCTCGTGTCGAGACCAACGGCATCAACCCCCGTTTCGCGCGCGTATCGTGGATAGAGCAAACCGGCGCCGCGCGGAAACCCGATGATCGGCAGGCCGGGAAACCGTTCTCGCAGAGCTGCGACCAGCCGCTTTGTCGGCTCAATCACCCAGCGGTCAAACCCTTCGGGTGACAGCGCACCGGCCCACGAATCAAAGAGCTGCACAACCTCCACACCGGCTTCAATCTGTAGCTTGAGAAAATCGAACGTCACCGTCGTAATTTGTTCAATCAGCGCTCCGAACCGTGCGGGGTCACCATAGGCAAGCCGCTTGGTTTTGTGAAAGTCCCGGCTTGTGCCACCCTCGACCATGTAGGTCGCGACGGTCCATGGCGCGCCGGCAAAGCCGATCAACGCTGTCTGCTCGGGCAACTCCCGGCACACCCGCCGCACCGCTTCGCCCACCGGCGCCAGCATCGCCACGTCGATCGGGCCGAGGTCGGCGACGCTCGACACGGGTTCGAGCTTTGGGCCGTCATTCTCAAACGACAATTTCTGTCCCAGCGCCCGCGGTACGAGCAGGATGTCGGAGAACAAAATCGCGGCGTCCATGCCGAAGCGACGAACCGGCTGCAACGTCACTTCCGCCGCCAGGTCAGGAGTAAGGCATAGCGTGACGAAATCGCCTGCCGTAGCCCGAACCGCGCGATATTCGGGGAGATACCGCCCCGCTTGGCGCATCAGCCACCACGGCGGACGCATCAATGTCTCGCCCACCAGCGCGCGCAACAGCGGTTTGGATGGCAGCGATAATGTCGCCATGGCGCGACCTCCTTCCATCTCATTCATAGAGGATTCTTTAAGAGAGGTAGTAGTGGGTGCCGGGAAAACGGGGATTAGCTGCTTTGCCGAGAATATCCGAAACTTGTCCAGAGGCAGCCTGCTCGCGAACCCGTTCTTGGGCAAAACGGGCATAACACGGCGGAGCTTGCTGACTGGTTCGGGTCTCGCTTGCTTGGAGATCGTGGATAAGTCGGCCTCGACTGCGGTTGTCCCCATTCGGTACCGTTCGGTGATTCAAATGATCACCAGGGAACCGAACGACGGACCACTTTTTTGACAGCGATGATAAGTTTGCGCCGCTTGGTCGGAGCCGTGGATAACTTGCCGTTCATCCCCGATAGCGGCTACACGATCTACCGTCCACGCGGGATAAGTAGAGCGGGAGGTCACGCCCGGTGCCGACGCGGTTTCATCTGCATCTCGTCTCGGATTCGACCGGCGATACGGTGCATTCGGTGGCGCGGGCCTGTCTTGTGCAGTTTGACGATGCACAGGCGATCGAGCATGTCTGGAGCATGGTGCGGACCCACGGCCAATTGGATCGCGTCATCGCCGGCGTTGAAGCCAATCCGGGGATCGTGCTCTACACGCTCGTCAATGAGTCGTTGCGCCAAACGCTGCAGGAAAATTGCCGGCGGCTTGGGGTGACGACGATTCCGGTCCTTGATCCTGTCATGGGCGCGATGGCGGCGTTTCTCGGCGCCAAGAGCCGGGGCATGCCGGGCAAGCAGCATCTGCTCGATAACGAATATTTTGCCCGTATCGATGCGATGACCTTTGCGATCAACCATGATGATGGGCAATCGACCTGGGGCATCGAGGACGCTGATGTCTGTCTGGTTGGCGTGTCGCGCAGCTCAAAGACGCCGACGAGCCTCTATCTCGCCAATCGCGGGATCAAGGCGGCAAATGTGCCTTTCGTGCCAGGGGTCCCGCTGCCGTCCGAACTGATTGCCGCGAAAAGGCCGCTTGTTGTGGGTTTGACCAATGATCCCGAGCGGCTCATTCAGCTCCGCCGAAACCGCCTGTCGATGCTCGATCATAACGGCGAAACCGATTATACCGATCTTGAGGCGGTACGTGCCGAGGTGCGCGAGGCGCGCCGGGTTTTCGCGGAAAACCAGTGGCCGGTCATCGACGTGACGCGCCGTTCGATCGAGGAAACCGCCGCGGCGATCTCTAAGCTGCTGGCGCGCCGCCATGGCCTCGACGCCTGACACGGCTTTGCCGCAATTGATCTTGGCTTCGGCCAGCACTGCACGCGCCATGCTCTTGCGCCAAGCCGGCATCGATTTTATCGCCGTGCCGGCGGATATTGATGAGGCGGCGATTAAGCGGACATACTTGACCGGCGAGTCGGACGTCACTGCTTGTGCGCACGCATTGGCAGAGGCTAAGGCCAAAGCGATTGCCGCGCTTTATCCCGATGCGTTGGTTGTCGGCGCCGACCAAATTCTCGTTGCGGATGGCAAATGGTTCGACAAGCCGCGTGATCTGTCTGAAGCCGCAGAGCAGCTTCGCTGTCTGCGCGGACGCGAACACCGCCTGGTGACTGCGTGTTGCGTCTGTCAGGCCGGTACAGTTTTATGGCGGGCGCTGTCTAGTCCCATTTTGACCATGCGGCAGTTTGGCGAGGCGTTTCTCGCGCGCTATATTGCGGCGGAGGGGGACGCCGTGTTGGGCTCCGTGGGGGCTTATCGGCTCGAAGGCAGGGGGGTGCAGCTTTTCGCCCGCATCGAGGGCGATCACTTCGCCATCCTTGGTCTACCGCTGTTGGAATTGCTCGGCTTTCTGCGCGAGCGACACGTTATGGGGGATTGAGGGAAGTCATGCCGATTACCGGTGCGGCGCGGCTCGCCGGCATCATGGGATGGCCCATCGCGCATTCGCGCTCGCCCGCGCTGCATGGTTTCTGGCTTACCGAGCATGGCATCGACGGCGCCTATGTGCCGCTGGCGGTGCATCCCGACCGGTTGGAACAGGCATTGCGCGCGCTGCCGGCGCTTGGCTTTCGCGGTTGCAATCTGACGATTCCGCACAAGCAGGCGGCGTTGAAAGTGATGGACCGAGTCGATCCGTTTGCGCAACGCATCGGGGCGATGAACACGGTCATTGTCGGGGATGACGGAACGCTCGAAGGCAGCAACACCGATGTCTTCGGATTTCGCGAAAATTTGCGCGAACAGGCGCCGGATTGGCGGGCCGATTATGGACCGGCGGTGGTACTTGGCGCCGGCGGCAGTGCTCGTGCAGTAACTGCCGCGCTGAGTGCCATGGGGGTGCGGGAAATACGTCTCGTCAATCGCACCCTGGACCGCGCCCGCAAGCTTGCGGACGATCTCGCTGAAACCGGGAGGGAGATCACCGCGCATCCGTGGAAAGCACGTGCGGCCTTGCTCGGGGGCGCAGGCATCTTGGTCAACACCACCAGCCTCGGCATGGACAAAGAGCCGGCGCTCGACATCGATCTCGCGGCGCTGCCGCCGGCTGCGGTCGTCGTCGACATCGTCTATGTGCCGCTCGAAACAAATTTGCTGGCGGCGGCCCGACGCCGCGGAAACCCTGCCGTCGACGGGCTTGGGATGCTTTTGCATCAAGGCAGGCCGGGTTTCGCGGCGTGGTTTGGCACCGCGCCGCGGGTGACGTCCGAATTACGGCGTGCGATGCTCGCGACGTTTGCCGGAGCGCATTGAAGCGGTGATGATCGTTCTCGGCCTTACCGGATCGATCGGCATGGGCAAGAGCACCGCGGTCGCGACATTGCGGCGGCTCGGTATCCCAGTTTATGACGCCGATGCCGAGATTCACAAGATGGTGGGCCGCGGCGGTTCCGCGGTCGCGAAGATCGAGGTCGCGTTTCCGGGCGTCCGCGGAGAAGATGGCGCGATCGATCGCCGCCGTCTGGGGCCCCGCGTCTTTGGTAAGCCGGACGAATTGCGCCGCCTGGAAAAAATCCTCCACCCGATGGTGCGGGCGGTCGAGCGCCGCTGGGTCGCCCGCCAGCGGGCGCGCCGCGTGCCGCTCGTGGTACTGGATATCCCGCTTCTGTTCGAGACAGACCGCATCGATCGAGTCGATGGGGTGATCGTCGTATCGGCGCCATATCGGCTGCAGCGCGAACGCGTGATGCGCCGGCCAGGGATGACGGCCGACCGCTTCGCGGCGATCCTCCGCAGTCAATATCCCGATCACGAAAAGCGCCAGCGTGCCGATTTTGTCGTCAGCACCGCGTTGAGCCGCGCAGCGGCGGGGGGGCGGCTGAAAGAGATCGTGCGGCAGGTAAAACGCGGGGAGTGGCGCCGCAGTCCACGGCTGCGCCGATTGCGGGGGAGGGAAGCTTGCGTGAGATCGTGATCGACACCGAGACGACGGGCCTCGATCCGCTATCCGGGCATCGAATTGTCGAGATTGCCGGGATCGAGCTGTTTCACCACGTCCCGACGGGTCGCAAATTCCACTATTACATCAACCCAGAGCGCGACATGCCGGCGGATGCCTATGCGGTGCATGGTCTCACGGCGGAGTTTCTCGCCGGATATCCGCCTTTTGCTGAAGCCGTGCCTGATTTTCTCGCTTTCGTCGGCGGTGACCCGCTCGTCATTCACAATGCCGAATTCGATATTGCCTTCCTGAACGCCGAGTTGACGCGCGCTGGCCTACCGGCGCTGGGTTCTCCCTATGTCGACACGCTGTCGATGGCGCGCCGGCGGTTCCCCGGCGCACCGGCCAGCCTCGACGCCCTGTGCCGCCGCTTCGCGATCGATCTTTCGGGCCGCGAAAAACATGGCGCCGAGATCGATTGCGGTTTGCTGGCGGATGTTTACGTCGAACTGCTTGGTGGGCGTCAACCAGGTCTCGACTTCGCCGTCATTGGGGCGGACGCGGTAGCATATGTGACGGCCGCACGAGACCGCCCGGTCCGCCCACCGCGTGCGCATGCTGCCACGCCGGAAGAACTCGCGGCTCACCGGGGGTTGCTCGCGACGATTTCCAATCCGCTTTGGACTTCAACCGCTTAAGGCTGGAGTGGCGGGGGGCACAGGAGGCTGGTCCGCGTTTCGGCGCAACAGGTCGGTGAAGTCGATCGGATTGATCATCAGCGGCGGAAAGCCGCCATTCTGCGTCGCGTCGGCGACGATGGCGCGGGCAAACGGGAACAACAGCCGCGGCGTCTCGACCAGAAGGACCGGCGGCAGCATGTCGCGTGGCACATTTCGGACCGTGGCGACAGCGGCATAGATGAGTTCGAGAATGAACAGCGCTTCGTTGTTTACTTTCGCGCTCGCCTTGATGGTGAGCACGACCTCGTAGGTCTCTGGGCTAAGCGGTGTCGCATTCACATCGACGTTGATGTCGACGGTCGGTGCTGTCGATTGCTGCGTCAGGCTTTGTGGCGCTCGCGGGTTCTCGAACGACAAGTCCTTGATATACTGAGCATTGATGATTAGCTGCTGCCCAGCTTCACCGCCGGTCGGAGGTGTGGCTCCAGGTCCGCTGCCATTGCTCGTCTGTGTCATGATCATCCTGCTCTTGTCGTTCGAGCGTTCCGCTAACACGGATTATTCCGAGCCGCAATGACGGTACGCGCCAGCGCGGACGCACCGGGTTTTCTTGCCGGCCGGCAGTGGAACGCTTATGTATTTCCTCACCGAGGCTATGACAGGCCGGGTTCGCCCGGACGCCGAGACACGATGGGCGACGTAGGGCATTATTTCGATATCATCCTCTTCGCGATGGTGGCGGTCTTCTTGATCCTCCGCCTGCGCAGCGTGCTTGGCCGGCGAACAGGGAACGAGCGGCGTCGCGATTTTATCGTTCGCGGCTCCACGCCATCGGGCGACAACAAGATCGTTTCATTGACGCAACGTCCGTCGGCGGCACCGCTGGCGGCCGGCGCGCCGCCGGCGAATACTGTTGCCGGCGGGATCGCGCAAATCACGGCCGCTGACCATGGTTTCGAAGCCGGTTCGTTCCTCGATGGCGCTCGCGGCGCGTTTGAGCTTATCGTCGCGGCCTTTGCCAAGGGCGACAAAGACACGCTCCGCCCGTTATTGAGTAACGACACCTATCGATCGTTCACCGCGGCGATCGGTGAACGCGAAGCCGCGGGCGAGACGCTCGAAACCCGCATCGATAAGCTCAAGGATATCGATATCGTCGAAGCCGGAATGGATGGCCGCACTGCGCGGGTTACCGTCAAGATCGTGTCGGATCAGATCAACGTGCTGCGCGCGCATGACGGCAGTGTTGTCGATGGTGACCCGCAAAATCTGATCGAAAAGACCGATTACTGGAGCTTTGCCCGCGATACACGGTCAAACGACCCAAATTGGGCTTTGGTCGCGACCGGTAGCGGCTGACCCGACAGGCTTTGATCACCGCGCGGACGGAGAGGCTGCTTTTTGTGGCCGCGCTTGCGATCGCTGTCGGGCTCGCGGGCTGCCAAAATCTTGTATCCCCTGCAAAGCCGGCGCCGAAGCTGACTTTAAAACCTGTGCGCTTCGATCAGCTTGCCGGCTGGAATCAAGACAATGCCGCGGCGGTGCTGCCGGCGTTTCTGAGATCATGCGCGGTAATCACCACGCGGGGCGACGGTGAAGCGCTTGATCCCATGGTCAAGTCAGGCGATTTCGGCTCGGTCGGTGAGTGGCGGCCGCTTTGCACTGCGGCGGCTGCGCTGCCGGGCACCGACGCCAATGTAAAATCGTTTTTCGAGAACAACTTCGTGCCGTTGCTCGCGGGGAACAACGGCGAGAGCGTTGGGCTGTTCACCGGCTACTATGAGATCGCGCTCAACGGGTCGCGGCGGCGGGGTGGTCCTTATCAAACACCGATCTACCGCCGCCCGCCCGATCCCAAGGCTTATACCCACGTCCAAATCGATAATGGCGCGCTGGCCGGCAAGGGGCTGGAACTGCTCTGGGTCGACGATCCGATCGATGCGTATTTTCTCCAGATCCAGGGTTCGGGTGTAGTGCATCTCCAAGATGGCGGCACGGTCCGCCTCGGTTACGATGGAGGCAACGGACAGCACTATATCGCGATCGGGCGTTTGCTCGTCGAACGCGGCGAGGTGCCGCTCAAGGATATGACAATGGCCCGGCTGCGCGATTGGATCGCGACGCACGGCGCGGCCGGCACAGCACTGATGGACGAGAACCCGTCCTATGTTTTTTTCAAAGAAATTCCCGATGCTGGGCCGCTCGGCAGCGAAAACGTGGTGCTGACCGCGGGTCGGAGCCTCGCGGTCGATCGTCATTTCATCTCTTTGGGAATGCCCCTTTGGCTTGACGCGACGCAGCGATTCGTGCGGGGCACGATCCGCCGGCTGGTGATCGCGCAGGACACCGGCGGCGCGATCAAGGGTCCCGTCCGTGGCGACCTCTATTGCGGCAGCGGTGATGCGGCCGGACGGGAAGCCGGCGCGCTCAGTGCCAACGGTCGTTATGCGCTGCTGGTGCCACGGACGGTGGCAGCGCGGGCGCTCACCACGGCCGACGGCAATTGATCGCCGCGCTTTCCGTTCTTATGTTCGGGCCGCGCCACGAAAGGACGGTTTAGATGCCAGAGCCGGCGCGGGTCGCATTGCTGGTGACCTGCCTTGTCGATTTGTTCCGGCCAAGCGTCGGCTTCGCCGCCGTCAAGCTGCTGGAGAAAGCCGGTTGCACGGTCGAGGTGCCTCGGGCGCAAACCTGCTGCGGCCAGCCAGGCTACAATTCCGGCGACAAGGCCGATACCAAGGCGATCGCACGGCAGGTGATCGAAACGTTTGCCGGCTACGATTATGTCGTGGTGCCGTCCGGCTCCTGCGCCGGGATGGTACGGGTGCATTACCCAGAGTTGTTTGCTGATGAGCCGGCGATGCTCGGACGGGCCGAGGAACTGGCGGCGCGGACCTGGGAGCTGGTGTCCTTCCTTACCGATGTGCGTGGCATGAAGGAAGTCGCGGCGCGTTATGCCGGGCGCGTGACCTATCACGATTCCTGCTCGGGTCTGCGCGAGTTGCAGGTGAAGGCACAGCCGCGTCAGTTGCTCGGCTCGGTAAGCGGTCTGACCCTCTCGGAACTGCCGGGCGCGGAGATTTGCTGCGGCTTTGGCGGCACGTTTGGGGTCAAATACCCCGAAATCTCCGACAAGATGGCGACCGATAAGATCGCCGACATTGCCGCGACCGGGGCGGATTGCGTGCTCGCCGGCGATTTGGGCTGCCTGCTGCAAATGGCCGGCAAACTGTCGCGCGCCGGCAGTCGGATTGCGGCGCGTCATGTCGCCGAAGTGCTCGCCGACATGACCGATGCCGTGCCGCCCATCGGCGCGCCACGGAAATAGCGATGCAGGCAACGAGTCACAGTTTTACCGACAACGCGCGCCGCGAGCTGGCGAACCCGACATTGCGGCGTGCGCTCGGCATGGCGGGTACCGGATTTCCCGCGCGCCGGGCCGACGCGGTCGCGCGGCTGCCGGAGTTCGAGGCGCTGCGCGACCAGGGCAAGGCGATCAAGGACCACACGATTGCCCATCTCGATCATTACCTGGAGCTTTACGAGAAGAACGTGACCGCCGTTGGCGGTGTCGTGCATTGGGCACGCGACGCGGCTGAAGCGCGCGCGGCGGTGCTCGACATCTGCCGATCGGTCGGCGCCAAGATCGTCACCAAGGGCAAGTCGATGGTCGCCGAGGAGATCGGTCTCAACGAGCATCTCGAAGCGAACGGCATCACCCCGGTGGAAACCGATCTCGGCGAATACATCATCCAGCTTCGCCACGAACCGCCGAGCCACATCATCGCGCCGGCGATCCACCTTATGAAAGAGCAGGTGGAGACGGCGTTCCGTGCTGCCCACACCACGCTCGACCCGGCGCGGGTGCTCACGGAGGCGCCGCAGCTTTGCGCCGAGGCGCGCACCATGCTGCGGCCGCAGTTTCTCGCCGCCGATGTCGGCATCACCGGCGCCAATTTCCTCATCGCCGAAACGGGCTCGAGCATCATCGTCACCAACGAGGGCAATGGCGATCTGACGCAGACGCTGCCCAAGGTGCACATCGTCGTTACCAGCATCGAAAAGGTCGTACCGACGCTGGAGGACGTTTCGACCCTGCTGCGCCTGCTCGCGCGTTCGGCGACCGGGCAGGAATTCTCCTCCTATACGACGATGTCGACCGGGCCGCGCCGGCCGGGCGATCTCGACGGTCCCGAGCAGTATCACGTCCTGCTGGTCGATAACGGCCGCTCGTCGATGATCGGGGGCGAGTTTCAGGATATGTTGCGCTGCCTGCGCTGCGCCGCGTGCCTCAACCACTGCCCGGTCTACACCGCGATCGGCGGCCACGCCTATGGCTGGGTTTACCCGGGGCCGATGGGCGCCGTGTTGACGCCGGCGCTGATCGGCCTTGACGAGGCGGGCCATTTGCCTAACGCATCAAGCTTTTGCGGCCGCTGCGAAAGCGTCTGCCCGGTGAAAATCCCGCTGCCGAAGATGATGCGGCATTGGCGCGAGCGGCAATTCGCCCAGAACAAGGCGCCGCCGACCTACCGCTATGGCCTCAAGTTTTGGGCTTGGGTCGCGCAGCGGCCGGCGCTGTACCATCGGTTGGTCGAGCTAAAAGCGCGCATGCTCGATTGGGTCGGCAGGAATCGAGGGCGGTTTCGCAGCCTGCCGCTGGCCGCAGGTTGGACTGCGGTGCGCGACATGCCAGCCCCCGAGGGCCGCAGTTTTCACGCGCTGTGGGCCGAGCGGCAACGCGGGCGGGGTTAGCGATGAGCGCGCGTGACGACATCCTCGGCGGCGTTCGCCGCGGTCTTGGCCGTGGCCCGGTCGGCGGCGCGGAGGCGGAGGTCGTGGCAGAACGGGTTGCCGCGCATCGGCGCAATCTGATTCCGGCGCGCGCGGCGACGCTCGATGCCGCCGGCAGGGTCGAGTTGTTCGTCAATATGGCTGAGGCGGTGCAAACGACGGTGGCCCGCGTTGGCTCCGATGCCGACATCCCTGGCGAGGTCGCGCGGTATCTGGCGGCCGAAAACCTGCCGGCGGAACTCAAGATGGCACCCGATCCGGTGCTCGATACCGTGCCGTGGCATGAACGGCCGCTGCTGCAGATCCGCCGCGGCAAAGCCGAGCCGGGGGATGCGGTGTCGCTGACGCCGTGTCTGGCGGCAGTAGCGGAGACGGGCACGTTGATGCTGATTTCGGGCGCGGCGACGCCGACGACGCTCAATTTTCTTCCCGACACGCATATCGTCGTGGCGCGTGCGGGTCAGGTCGTCGCGGGCTATGAAGACGGCTGGGATCTGCTGCGGCAGCGGGCGGTTGAGAGCGAGGCGGGTTTGCCGCGCACCGTCAACTTCATCACTGGCCCGTCGCGTACCGGCGATATCGAGCAGCGGATCGAATTGGGGGCGCACGGGCCGCGTCGGCTGCACGTGATCATCGTCGATGGCGCCCAAACCTAATGCCGATGCCGCGCTGTGGCGGCGGGCGATGCGCGGGGTCAAACCGCTCGCGCCACGCCCCGAACCGCCGCCCAGCCCGGCCCCGGAGCTGAAAGCGCCCGAGACCATCTCGTCGCCGCAGCCGACGGAGACCCCGGCGATATCCTTGCCGCGGCTGACGCTCGATCATGCCGCCGGCTATGACCGGGCGAATGCGGAACGTCTGAAACGCGGCCGCCATCCCGTCGAGGCGCGGCTCGACCTGCACGGCATGACGCAGGACGAGGCGCATCGCGCGCTCGCCGGGTTTATTCGGGCGGCGCGTGGCGCTGGGAAACGCTGTGTCCTTGTCATCACCGGGCGCGGCAAGATCGGCGGGGGCGTTTTGCGCAACGCGGTGCCGCGCTGGCTCGATGAGCCGGAATTCCGGCCGCATCTGCTGGCCATTGCCGCTGCACAGCCGCGGGATGGCGGCGCCGGCGCGATATACATTATGCTGCGCCGCACGCGAGCCGGCTGAGCGACTCACGTCCGGACAACGGAGCTGGAATGGCGAGGGGCGGTGAGCCGAAGCTTGATATCGACCAGCTGCGCAACGCGCGGGTGCTTTGCGTCGGCGACGTGATGCTGGACCATTATGTTTTTGGCGAGGTTGACCGCCTGTCGCCGGAAGCACCGGTGCCGGTGCTCGTCGTCGACAGCGAAACGCACAGCCTCGGCGGCGCCGGCAACGTGCTGCGCAATCTCGCCGCGCTGGGCGCGAGCGTTTCCTTTGTTTCCGTCGTCGGTAACGACGATGCCGGGCGCGAGGTGCAGAACCTGTTGGCGGCGCTTGGCAGCGCGGAAATCCATGTGCTGGTCCAGCCGCAACGCAAGACCACGGTGAAGACGCGGTTTATCGCGGTCAACCAGCATTTGCTGCGCGCCGATCGCGAGAGCGCCGCACCGCTCGGCCCTTATATCCGCGACGATCTGCTGCGCCTGACGCATGAATTGGTGACGAGCCATGATGTTGTCGTGGTCTCGGATTACGCCAAAGGTGTGCTGACCGACGGCGTCGCATTCGAGATCATCAAGGAGGCGCGGGAGGCGGGAGCGCGGGTGGTGGTTGAACCCAAGGGTGGCGATCACATCCGCTATCGCGGGGCCGATCTGCTGATGCCGAGCCGGCGGGAACTGGCGGAGGCGACCGGTATGTCCACCGCCACTGAACCGGAGATTGTCGCCGCGGCGCGCGCTCTCATCGAACGTTGCGGGTTTGGTGCTGTTCTTGTCCAGCTGGGCCGGGAAGGCATGTTGCTGATCGAGCCGCGCAGCAGTGCCGCGTTTGAGACGATGGCCCCCGGCGATTCCTATGATCCGGGCGGCACCGAGGATACTGCGGTGGCGGCGATGGCGGCCGGGTTGGGCGCGGGTTTCACATTGTCCGAGGCGGCACATCTGGCGGGGCTCGCGGCCGGCATCGTCGGCGGCAAGGCGGGCACCGCGGTCGCGTCGGTCGGCGAATTGGCGGCGGCGCTTGCCAGCGAAGCGGAATCAGAGCTCGGCGAGCCCGGCCTGCGGGTCGAGATGGCGCCGCAACCGCGCCGCCGCGGCCAGCGCAAATCGTAAGGTTATTGCGCGGCGGCGCGCTGGCGCCAAAATGTTGCCGTTGCCGTCACGAATCATCGAGGCAGCGAAGCTGTCCGCCACTATGAGGCCACAATCCTCGGGGATGAGCGCCAGCGGAAAACCATTGGGGACGGCAAAATAGAAACGATCGGCGAAATCGCGGTACTCGATCCATTTGCGATCGGCGCGGAAATCCGCGACCGAGCTTTTGACTTCGATGATGGCGAGATCGCCGGCGCGGCCGAGAGCGACGATGTCCGCCCGCCGCCCGTTCGCAAGAGCGAACTCCAGGAGGCTCGCATAGCCGCGTTGTGCGAGCGCGCGGCAGACGCCACGGGCGATGAGCGGTGCGGTCGGCGTTTCTCCGACGGACGGGTCGCCGGCTGGGCTGTCCGCGATGATGGTCATAATGGGTGTGGCGGAAGAGGTGTGGTGGAATGAAAGTGCGACAGGCGTTGGCGAAGGCGGGGTTCTTGCGCGAGGCATGGAAACTCGCCTGGCCCTATTGGCGTTCGGAGGAAAAATGGAGCGCCATTGGTCTTGCCGTCGCCGTCGTGGCGCTGAACCTCACCCAGGTCTATCTCAACGTCCGGTTCAATTTGTGGAACCGTGCCTTCTATGATGCGCTGCAGGAATACGATTGGCCGCGGTTTTGGTGGCAATTCGCGGTCTTTTGCATGCTTGCGACGATCTGGGTCGCGGTTGGCGTTTATCAGCTTTATCTCCGGCAGATCTTGCATATCCGCTGGCGTCGTTGGCTAACCGAGCGCTCGCTCAAGGGCTGGCTCAGTCATCAAGCCTATTATCGCATCCAGATTGACCAGTCGACGACGGATAATCCCGACCAGCGCATCGCCGACGACCTCGACAGCTTCGCGACGCTCACCATCAGCCTGTCGATGGGGATATTGAGCTCAGTGGTGACGCTGGCGTCGTTTATCGTGATCTTGTGGAACCTGTCGCCGGTGCTGACGATTCCACTCGGCAGCCACGGGTTTCAGATCCCCGGCTATTTGGTTTACGCGGCGTTCATCTACGCCGTCGTCGGCACTTGGGTTACTCAGATCATCGGCCGGCCCTTGGTTGGGCTCATGTTCAACCAGCAACGGTTCGAGGCGGATTTTCGCTTCAGCCTCGTGCGTCTGCGTGAGCACGCCGAAAGCGTCGCCTTCTATGGCGGCGAAGGCCATGAATACGACGTTTTCGACCACCGCTTTGGCCGCGTTGTCGGCAATTGGTGGGACCTCATCCGGCGCCGCAAGCGGCTCAGTTGGTTCACCACCGGCTATTCGCAGGTGGCGATCATCTTTCCATTTCTGGTCGCCGCGCCCTCGTATTTCTCCAAGACCATTCAGCTTGGCGGGCTGATGCAGGTGATCTCGGCCTTTGGCTCGGTGCAAGAGTCGCTGTCATTTATCGTCACCAGTTACACGTCGATCGCCGAGTACCAGGCGGTCGTCGAGCGTCTCGCCGGATTTCACGGACGCGTCGCCGCGATTGCCGACGCGCAACAGGGCGAACGGCCGATCGCGATCGATCGCGGCGGCGCCGGGGTCGAAGTTGGCACACTGGATCTGGACCTGCCCGGCGGCATCGCGCTGCAACGTGATCTGTCGCTGGTCGGCGGCGCGGAAAATCCCGTGCTGATCACCGGTCCGACCGGCTCTGGCAAGAGCACGCTGTTGCGGGCGATTGCAGGGCTGTGGCCGTTTGGCCGCGGCCACGTCCGTCTCGCCGAGGGCAAGGTGATGTTCCTGCCGCAAAGGCCGTATTTGCCGCTCGGGACGCTCGCGGACGCGCTGGTCTACCCCAACAAGGCCCAGCCCGACCGCGAGACGATGGAAAATGCGATGCGCGCTGTTGGCCTCGGGCATTTTGTCGAGCATCTCGACGAAGATGGTAATTGGGCGCAGCGGCTGTCGGGCGGGGAGCAGCAAAGGCTTGGCTTTGCCCGTGTCCTATTGGTACGACCCGAGATCGTGTTTCTCGACGAAGCGACGTCGGCGCTCGATGAGGCGTCGGAGGCCACGCTGTATCGGATGTTGCGCGAAGCGGATTGGCAACCGACGATTGTCAGTGTCGGGCATCGCGGGACCTTGACGCGGTTCCATGAGTCGGTTGTCGATCTGGGCCGCAACAAGATGTCCGAAGCCGCCGCTAAATAGAGGACCAACCGTATGAGTGATGAGGGCGACCCGCTTCGCGCGGTGCGGCTCGCGAAGCTGGAGGCGCTGCGCGAGCGGGGGGTCAATCCCTACCCGGTGGGCTTCGCGCGCACCGATGAGACGGCGGCGCTCGAAACGCGGTATGCCGAGCTGCCGACCGGTAGCGAAACCGGCGATACGGTGCGCGTCGCCGGGCGCATCCGCGCGATCCGCAACAGCGGCATGTTTATCGACCTGCACGACGCGTCGGGCAAAATTCAGATTTTTGGCCATAAGGACTATCTGTCGGCCGACGGGCTGGCGACGCTGAAGCTGCTCGACATCGGCGATGTCCTCGGTGTCGAAGGCCAGGTGCGGCGCACGCCGCGCGGCGAGTTGACGGTCAATGCCGCCGCTCTAACCGTGCTCGCCAAGGCGCTGCGGCCCTTGCCGGAGAAATATCACGGACTCGCCGATATCGAGCTGCGCTACCGCCAACGTTACGTCGATCTGATCATGAACCCGCAGAGCCGCGAGACGCTGCGTCGCCGCAGCCGCGTAGTCGGCGAGATGCGAGCATTCCTCGCGGCACGCGGCTATCTGGAAGTCGAGACGCCGATGCTGCACACGATCCAGGGCGGGGCCTCGGCAAAGCCGTTCGTCACCCATCACAACGCGCTCGATATCGACCTCTATTTGCGCATCGCGCCGGAGCTGCACCTGAAGCGGTTGTTGGTCGGCGGGCTGGCCGATGGCGTTTTCGAAATCAACCGATGCTTTCGTAACGAAGGCTTGTCGCCGCGCCACAACCCGGAATTCACCTCGCTCGAAATCTATGAGGCCTATGTCGATTACGCGGCCATGATGCAGCTGACCGAAACGCTGATCGCGCATCTCGCCGAGACGGTGACCGGTGCCGCTAAGATCAGCTATGGCGGTACTGACATCAACCTCGCGCCGCCCTGGCCGCGCCGGACGATGAGCGAACTGGTCGAGGAGGCGACCGGGATCGATTTTCTCGCGCTTGACGTAGATGGGGCACGCGATGCGTTGCGCCGGCTGCAGATCGATCCGGATGTTCCCAACTGGGGCCACGCGCTGGAGGCGGCTTTCGCCGCGCGGGTCGAGGATTCGCTGATCCAGCCGACGCATGTCACCGGTTTTCCGCGCGATATCTCGCCGCTGGCGAAAGGCGATTACCGCGATCAGCGGCTGGTCGAGCGGTTCGAGACCTATATTTACGGCTGGGAGGTCGCGAACGCGTTTTCCGAACTCAACGACCCACTCGACCAGCGCGCCCGGTTTGAAGATCAGATGCAGGCCCGCGCTGCCGGCGACGATGAAGCGCAGCCGCTCGACGAAGATTACGTGATGGCGCTCGAATACGGCCTGCCCCCCTGTGGCGGGCTGGGCATCGGCATCGATCGGCTGGTCATGCTATTGACCGACAGCCCGTCGATCCGCGACGTCATCGCCTTTCCGACGATGCGCCCGCGTTGACGGCTAGATGCATTTGACCACCCAGATCGTGGTGGTGCCATGCTCGTACCAATCGACGCGGTCTGGCCCGCCTTTATGCGATTCCTCGGTCAACCGCCGGAAGCCGCCGGGACAGAGCTGCCGGGCCAGCCGCAGGTTCGGCCCTTCGGCGCCGCCAGGGATTGGCGGGCTCTCGATGCGAAAGGTGCGTTCGGCAATGCGGGTAAAGTCCGACTGATTTTGCGCGCATCCGACGAGGGCGACGGCGAAAACCGCGAGCAGCCACCAATTGCGCATTCCCCACGATCCCGATCAATCGACGACGGCAGCGATTTTATACCGGTGGCTCGGTTTGGTGCCAGAAATCCCCATAACCCTGATCGTCGCAAGCGGTCGCGAAAAGGTGTTTTGTCAAAGATGGGCGCCTGTCATTTGATAGGATGACAACCCAAGGTCGTTGGGCCTGAACCTTGATCGCCAGCCGTGGGCGCCCGGCCTCGGGTAAAGCAAGCGCGAAGGAGGAAGGCCAATGCCGATCAGCCGCGATTTAATGTGGGCCAAACGCGCCGGTATCGCTGTCGGTCTGGCAATTCTTGCAGGATGCGCGGCGCCACAGCATGTGGCCGCGGTCGCGCCCGGTCCGATCCCGCCGGGCCAGGCACGGATATGGTTCTACCGCGTCTATGATCCGTCGTTGAGCCGAAATGTTGCCAATGTCGATGTGAATGGCGCCCGCGCGGTGAGCGTGTTGCCGGGCGACGGGCCGGCCTTTGTCGATGTCGCGCCGGGAAACTACTATATCGCGCCTGAGAGTTTTGGCGTTGACACCAATCAGACGCGGACGGTCAATCTCGCGGCGGGTGAGGAAGTCTACGTGAAAATTCTCGATGACCCGCTGTTCATCTCAAGCGGCGACAAGACGGTGTTTCAGCGCGACACGTTCTACGCCTGGCTGATGCCGCCCGCCGTCGCTCGCGCGGAAATGCGCATGCCGATGTAGCAAACCTGCCTCAGAAATTTTCGAGGCTGAGCACTTCATCGTCGTAATCATAGGCGAAAATCTCGGCGTAGCGGCCCCAATCGATAAGGGTGTCGAGCACGCGCTCCGCCTCCTGCTCGGAGAGGTGATCTTCGAGTTCGCGCAGGAAGCGGGCGGCGGGTGCACGATGACCGGGGCGTTCATCGAGCACGCGGCGGATATGCGCGGCGAGCGGGATATGCTTCAGCACAGCGTCGGCGAAAATCTGCTTGCGTTCCTGCATGTCGGAGTCGGCGTAGCGCCGCCCGCCCGCGGTCAGGTCGATATCGCCGCCGCTCAAATGCGCGAACCCCAATAATTGCAGGGCGTCGAGCAGCGGGAACAGGTCGTCGTCGTCGAGATAGGTCTCGTCGGCCAGGTGCGGCAAGTCGGCATGCCCCTGAAAAGGCGCCTCGGCAACGGTATCGATCAAACCCGTAAGCTGTTGGACCGCGGCATCGGGCAGACGGTAACCGACGCCGATCGTCTCGGCTTTCAGGCCTCGCCTGCCGTCGCGGCCCGGCACCGTCGTCAAGAGGCCGTAGACCTGGTCGACGATTTGGCGGAATTGCGGGCTGTCCCAGGCGCGGGGGTGTGCCATCGGCACCGGGATCTCGGCGTTGATCCGGCCGGGGTCGCTGCCAAAGATCAGGATGCGGTCGGCCATCTCCACCGCCTCTTCGATATTGTGCGAGACGATCAGGATGCCTTTGGTGGGGATGCGGTTCTCACTCCACAGATCCAGAAGATCAGTGCGCAGCGTCTCGGCGGTCAGCACGTCGAGCGCCGAAAACGGCTCGTCAAGCAGCAGGATATCGGGGTTGACGACGAGCGCGCGGGCAAAACCGACGCGCTGCCGCATCCCGCCCGACAGCTCCTTCGGATAGGCGTTCTCGAAGCCGTCGAGGCCGATGAGGTCGATCGCCTCGACCGCGCGTTTGCGGCGCTCGGCGGCGTTGATTCCTTGCGCCTCCAGACCGAGCTCGACATTGCCCAGCACGGTAAGCCACGGGAACAGCGCAAAGCTCTGAAACACCATGGCGACGCCGTGCGCCGGCTCGTGCACGATTTGCCCGCGATATTGCACCGAGCCGTCGCTTGGCGGGACGAGCCCGGCGAGAATGCGCAAAAAAGTCGATTTTCCCGATCCCGATTTGCCGAGGATCGCAACGATCTCGCCCTCGCGCAGTGTGAAATCGAGATGGTCGAGCACCAGCCGGCCGATATGGTCGGGGGTCCGGTAGGTCTTGCAGATCGCGGTAGCACGCAACAGCGGCGACGCATCATTCATCGTTTCGTGCCCGAACAGGGTTCCGCGAAAGGTATCGATCGCCTCAGTCCAAGCGCAGCCGCTCGGCGGCGAGGTTATAGAGCCGCCGCCATAAAAGCCGGTTGAACGCCAAAACGTAAAGACACAGCACGCCAATCCCGAGTGTGATGCGTGCCGCGTCGCCGGCGGCCGTGTACTGCGCGATATAGGCGCCGAGCCCGGTCGCCGTCAGGGTGGTGTTGCCCCATTGCACGACCTCGGAGACGATACTGGCGTTCCAAGAGCCGCCGGCAGCGGTCACCGCACCGGTGACGTAGGCCGGGAAGATCGCCGGGAGCATGACGCGCCGCCACCATAGCCAACGGCGTACGCCAAGATTGCCCGCCGCCAATCGCAGCTCCGTCGGCAGCGAGATCGTACCGCCGATGACATTGAACAGAATGTACCATTGCGTGCCGAGGATCATCAGCGGGCTCAGCCAAATCTCCGGGTTGAGCTTGAACATCAGGATCAGCACGACCGCCGCCGGGAAGAACAGATTGGCCGGGAACGCGGCGAGAAATTGAACCACCGGCTGGGCGCGGTCGGCGATCCGCGGGCGCAGGCCAATCCAGACGCCGATCGGAACCCAGATCAGCGAAGCGATGGCGATCAGCACGAGCACGCGCACGGCGGTGATCGCGCCGAGCACAAACGCCCAGCCGATCTCACCGATCGAGACTGTTTTGAGGATGAAATGCACCATCCAGGCGATCGCCGCGATCGTCGCCAGCAGCAATACGCCGTCAAACGCCCGCTCGGACACCGTCGACCCCGCCGCCGGCTCGTTGTGCCGCTGGACGCCGCGACCGTGCCAGAGGCGCAGCACCGGCGTCAGAAGGCTGTCGACGCCGCGGTTGACCATGAGGATGCCCGACTGCAGCAGATCAAAAATCTGCGCGCGTTGCATCGTTATCAGAAACCACGGACGAACATTGTCTTCGTCGTCGCCGAGCGTGTCCTTGAATTTCTGCGACCAGGCAAGGAGCGGACGGAACAACAGCTGGTCGTAGAGGATGATCACGACCAGCATCACCAGCACGGCATAGCCAATTGCAACAAGATCGCGTTCCTGGATCGCCGTCGCGATGTAGGAGCCGATCCCCGGAAGCATGATCGTCTGGCCGGACACGGTGATGGCCTCGGAGGCGACGACAAAAAACCAGCCGCCCGAGACCGACATCATCATGTTCCACATCAGCGTCGGAATGCCGTGCGGCACCTCAAGGCGCCAGAAACGCTGCCAGCCCGACAGATGGTACATGCGCGAGGCTTCGATCAGCTCACCGGGCACGGTGCGCAGCGACTGGTACAGGCTGAACGTCATGTTCCAGGCTTGCGAGGTGAAGATCGCGAAAATGGCGGCGCATTCGACGCCGAGCAGGCGGCCGGGAAACAGCGCGATGAACCCGGTCACGGTGATCGACAAAAAACCGAGGATCGGCACCGATTGCAGGATGTCGAGCACCGGGATCAGGATTTTCTCCGCCGCCCGGCTCTTCGCCGCCAGCGCGGCATAGGCCAGGCTGAACACCAGCGAGGCGACCAGCGCGGCACCCATGCGCAAAACCGTGCGCAGCGCGTATTCGGGCAGCTTCCACGGGTCGAGGCTGATCGGCAGCGCCTCGCCGACATGGTAGCGCGCGCCCATCTTGAACCCGCCCCAGGCGACAAGCGCGATCGTGCCGAGCACCAAGGGCAGCGCGATCAGGTCCCAGTAATTCGGACGCAGCCGCGAGGGCCAGGCGATGAGGGGGAGACCCCAGCGCTGTTCCATGACCTCTCATCGGCAAGGTTGTGATTGGCGGCGCTACCTTTACTCCAGAGAAGGCGCCGCGGCGAGCGGCGATTTGCCCATGGTCAGTTCTCGCCTGACGGGATTGCGCGGCGATTGAAATCGGCGATGATGACCGTCATGGCTTTTGTCGATCTCAGCCGGCTGCGCGCCAGCCCGCTCAACCGCGATCCGTTTGAGTACGTCGTCGTCGAGAATTTTCTTGATCGCGAGAGCGTTCCGGCATTGCTCGACGCGTTTCCCGCGGTTCCCGGTCATGGCAGCTATCCGCTGTCGACGCTTTCCTGCCCGGCCGTGTTTACCGGTTTGACCGCCGAACTAGAGGGTGAGGCGATGCGCGCGGCGATCGAGGAAAAATTCGGCCTCGATCTGGCGGACCGGCCGACGATGATCACGCTGCGCGGTTTCAGCGATGGCAAGGACGGTGGCATCCACACCGATTCGGCGACGAAGCTGGTTACCGTACTCATCTACATGAACCAGGAGTGGACCGAGTCGGCCGGCCGGCTGCGCATTTTGCGCGGTCCCGACGATCTCGATGACTATGCGGAGGAAGTGTCCCCGCTGGCCGGCACGATGCTGGCATTTCGCCGCAGCGCGGCCTCGTTTCACGGGCATCGTGCCCATGTCGGGCAACGGCGATCGATCCAGCTTAATTGGGTCACCGATGCCGGCGTCGTCCGGCGCGAGCTGGGTCGACACGCGTGGTCGGCGCGGCTCAAGGCGCTGAACCCGTTTGCCCGGCACTGATCGCGATTGGCAAACTGGGCCGTCACAGGTAACCTTGCGGCGAGTATCCCGAACAGTATGAGCGGGTTGGGGGAGAGCGGTAGTCGATGATGGTGTGGCGCGGTGGGTTGGGTCTGGCCGTCGCCTGCACGGTCTTTGCACTAACGCTAGTGCGGGGGGCGGCGCAGACACCCCCGCCGCCTCCACCAACCGCGGCCGTACCGCCTCCGCCCGCGGCGCTAACCGAGACGACATTTGGCGTTGCCTTGCTACCGGTCGACAAAACGCCGGGCCGGATACTCGACGAGGTGAAGGTCGGCGCGCTCTATCACGATGTCGGCTTTCTCGGCCATCACACTGAGAAGGGCGTCGACGTCAATCTGGAAATGCTGTTCACCCCGCCTGACCTGCTGGCGGTAATCGGTTCGCCACGGCCGCATATCGGCGCCGATATCAATACCGACGGCTACACCAGCGACCCCTATGCCGGCCTCACTTGGGGCATCTCACTGATCCAAAACCTGTTCCGGCCCGGCGATTATCTGTTTGCCGAGGGCAGTCTCGGCGGTGCTTATCAGGACGGCTATATCGACAACGCGCCGCCTCATCATAAACAACTCGGCTCACCGGTCCTCTTCCGGGAGAGCGTTGAGGTCGGTTATCAGGTCACCCCGAGGATTAGTGTGTCGGCGATCCTTGACCATATCTCGAACGCTAATCTCGGCCAGCATAACGCCGGTATCACCAGCGCCGGTGCCCGGCTCGGCCTGAAGTTCTAGCGCGAGACGCAGGCACGCCGGTTTCGCAGTCTCCTGCATCGATGATAAAAGGCCCGGCGCCTTAGCGGCGCCGGGCCTTCAGTTTCTGAACATTCTTTATAAGTGAAGCGCGCTCGGCGGTGCCATCCGGCCGCGCGAACCCTGCAATGACCGAACGCTCCTCGACGCCAACGTCTCTGTTAGTTGAGCGGATCGTGAACGCACTTGTCGAGTTCGGACGCTGCGGTTTGCCGTGCTGCGGCGACTGTCTGTTCGGTGCCGAGGCAGATTACCTCGCCGCCTCGGTTGCCATCGATGCTCATGATGCTCCATTGCCACTTGCCTGGCCCGAGCCGGCAGATCAGGGCACGCAGAATCAACCCATCATTAAACGGCATGTCGAGGAATTCGGCGGCGGACCACAGTGGCAAATCGAACTTAGTGGTTTTCGTGGTTTCGTCGACATTCATCGGACGAGATCCTCTGCATAGTTTCGATCGTCTCTAGCAACGCTCGTACCAACCCAATGAATTTGGCGGGCGTTACCCAAGGTGCTCGCGTCCACCGGCGCGGCGCGCCGGTGCGGCATAATTCTCCCTGATTTCCAATCTGTTATTGGCGTCTGTGGCATTCACGCAACGCTGCGATGAAAACACCACTTCTCGCGCGATCCGCAAATGATATTGCTAGATCACATTATCATAAAGCAATACTATTGAGCAACGAGGGCTGATCGTGCGCCCTCGGAGAGGCATTTCGATCTGAGATTGGGGGAGCAATGAGCACAGCACGGAAAACCAGCTTCACCGCGTCGTTGAGCGCCGGCGCCGCGGCGTTGGCGATGCTAAGCGGCCTCCCGGCCGCGCATGCTGGCGATCTGCAAGCCAACCAGCAGCTCCTCGATCAGCGGATCGACCAGCTGGCGGCAGTCACCAATAACGTCGGGCCAACCCGGCCGTTTTCCGACGACATGAACAAGAATGCGGGTCAGCCGGTGACCGCCGGCAGCTTCCCGCGGTCGATCCTGATCCCGGGCACCGATACGTCGATCAAGATCTATGGTCAGATGACCTTGATTATGGACTATTTCATGTCGGGTGGTCCGCCGAACAGCAGCCCGAACAGCTCGACGATCGGCCCGACGGGCAATTTGGAAGGCATCCCGCTTCGCGAAACGACGGCCCGGGCGCGCAGCAACGGCATCTTCCAGATGGTGCCGCGCGAATCAAAGATTGGGTTCGAGACCCGCACGCCGACTCCCTTTGGCGAAGCACGGACCTTGATGGAATTCGACTGGAACGGTGGCGGCAGCTATGTTCCGGGCGGCGGTGCACCGCAGCAGGTTTCGGACAGCCTGGTGCCTCGTCTTCGTTATGCTTACGGCACATTGGGCGGGTTCCTTGCCGGCCAAGCCAACTCGAACTTTGAAGACCCCGACGCCAACCCTGAAACGCTCGATTTCGGTGGTGATGCCGGCGTTCCAGGCGTCGTTCGTCAACCGCAGATCCGCTGGACCATGCCGACCTGGTGGGGATCGTCGCTGTCGGTGTCGGCTGAGTCGCCGGAAACGTCTATCGCGACGGCATCCGGCCTCATCGCCAATGACGCTGGCGTCAGCAGCGCCGCGGTCAGCCCGGGCACCAACAACTGTACTGTTAGTGGGGTCATTGCCACTTGCTCGGTCGGCTCTGTGTTTACAGTTAATCCCACCAAGGCAACGGCGCCTGACTTCACGGCGGCATGGTACATGCCGCAGCCATGGGGCCATGTCGATATTTCCGGCGTGATCCGGCCGGGGCTCGATTTCACCGACGGCAAGTACATCGACAAGCAGTATATCGGCTACGGCGGTCACATCGGCGCCGATTTCAAGCCAGGTTGGTTTGGCTGGGCGAAGGACGACATCGTTGCCCAATTCACCGCGGGTGACGGCATCGGCCGATACATGAACGCATCGCTTAGCCCCTCCTTGGCGACAAACTTCGGGGCTCCTGGCAAGTACGGCAACACGCTGACGACGGGCGCGGCGGCGGGCGCGGCAGGTGCGGCGTCGATCCTTGTCAAACCGGTCACCGAAATGGGCTACGTGGTCGGTTATCAGCATTGGTGGATGCCAAACCTTCGCAGCAACATCAGCGGCGGGTTTGACAATTTCGCGATCCAGTCAGCCCTTGCATCAAAGACTGGCTTTAACAAGCAGCTGATTACCGCCCATGCGAACTTGATCTGGAACCCGGTTCCGGCTGTCGATGTCGGCCTTGAATACACCTGGGGTCAGCGGACAGCGCTAACCAATGCGTCTGCGACGCAGAATGTGTTGATCAGCAAGTTTGCTTTCCGCTTCTAGTTACGTAGCGACTAGTCGAAAACGGCCCGCCGGCTTTTATGCCGGCGGGTTTTTCGTACCCGGGTCGGATTTTCGCATCTGGCATTGCCGAAGGCGGCGGTGTAGATCATCGAGCCATCACTTTCCAATCCGGTAATGGGTGCGGTGACCACCCCCTTCTACGATCCCAGCGAAGCGCGCGATCCAGCGGAGCGGGAGGCGGCATTGATGGCCGCCTTGCCGGGCGTCATCGCTGCAGCACGCGGCAATGCGCCGGCCTATCGCGAACGCTTCGCGAAGGTGAACGCGGAAGAGGTGAATAGTCGCCGGGCGTTGGCCGGATTGCCGCTTACTCGCAAGACCGAGTTGGTCGAGCTTCAGCGGCGCCACCCGCCGTTTGGCGGTTTGACCGCGGTTGGGTTAGGCGGCGTCGCGCGCGTCTTCGCATCGCCGGGACCGATTTATGAGATCGAGGCGCGCCGGCCTGATTTTTTTCGGATGGCGCGGGCGCTACATGCCGCCGGGTTTCGGTCCGGTGATCTCGTGCACAATGCCTTTTCCTATCATCTCACACCGGCCGGAGCGATGCTCGAAGGCGCGGCGTTGGCGTTGGGCTGCGCCGTTATCCCGGCCGGCACCGGACAAACAGAGCAGCAGCTGCGGACCATCGCCGATCTTCGGCCGAATGCGTATGTCGGTACGCCGTCGTTTCTCAAAATCCTGCTCGACCGGGCGGCAGAGACAGGCACTGACATCGGCTCGCTAAAAAAGGCCATGGTCGGAGCCGAGGCGTTTCCGGCGATGTTGAGGGCCGAATTTCGAGCAAACGGCATCGCCGCGCTGCAATGCTATGGTACAGCCGATATCGGGCTCATCGCGTACGAAACCATGAACCCCGATGGGGAAGTTTGCGACGGCATGGTCGTCGACGAAGGTGTGATCCTCGAGCTGGTCGAGCCGGGCAGCGGAACACCGGTCGCGCCTGGCGAAGTGGGCGAGGTCGTGGTGACGACGCTGACGCCGGAATATCCGCTGATTCGCTTTGCCACCGGCGATCTGTCGGCGCTGGTGACCGAGCCGAGCCCGTGTGGGCGCACCAATCAACGCATCAAGGGCTGGCTCGGTCGCGCCGATCAATCCGCGAAGGTTCGCGGCATGTTCGTCCATCCGCTGCAAATCGGCGAGATTGTGAGGCGTCATCCGGCGGTGCGGCGGGCGCGACTGGTAATCGAGCGGCCGGCGGCCGCCGACGTCATGACGCTGCAGATTGAAACGGCGGCGCCCGACGAGGCCGAGGCGATCGCCGCGACAGCCCAAGCCGTGACAAAATTACGCACTGCCGTGACTTGCGTCGCCGCCGGCAGCTTGCCGGAAGACGGACGGCTGATCGACGATCGCCGGCCGATCGGCTAGGCTCGGCCGGGTCCGACAATTCATCAAAACGCCGCAATTTGTTCAACGCGCCGACGCAATCGCCGGGCAATGTTCCATGCGTAAGGCAGGTCCTTACAGGTTTGTCCCCCAAACCTCGCATCCGGCCGATTTACTCGGACGGGAGCTACGCGGCTCCGGATATCCCCCTCCGGAGCCGTCTTTTTTGCCTGAAGCGTGGTGATGACCACCGTGGGCGCGGAACCCGGCGAGTTGGCGGCCGAACGCGTCGCCTGTCGGCGTGGCGACCGCCCGATTTTCAGCGAACTGAGCTGCGTCGTTCCAGCGGGTGGCGCCCTGGTGCTGACCGGCGCCAACGGGAGCGGCAAGTCGAGCCTGCTGCGTCTTCTGGCGACATTGCTGCGGCCCGCCGACGGCCGGCTTTTATGGGACGGGAGACCCGTCACCAACGATCTCGGGTCGTACCGGTCGCGGCTTCACTATCTCGGCCATCTCGACGGCATCAAGCCGGCGCTCAGCGTGCGCGAAACGCTGGAGTATGGGGCGCGGGTGCGGGGAACGGAATTGCCGCAAATCGACCGCGCGCTCGCCGCTTTTGCGCTGGAGCGGTTGGCGGATTGGCCCTGCCGCTGGCTCTCCGCCGGCCAGCGGCGGCGTCTGGCCCTCGCCCGATTGATTGCCGCGCCGGCGCCGTTATGGCTGCTCGACGAGCCGACCAGCGCGTTGGACAGCGACGGCGAGCGGCGTTTATTGGCGGCGATCGCGGCACAGCGCGAGGGCGGCGGCGGGGTCGTCGTCGCCACGCATCAGCCATTGCCGCTGGACGGCGCGGAATCTCTGGCGCTCGAGGATTTTGAATCCGCGCCGGACGACCCGCTCACGGATTTTTGATGCGGCCGTATCTCGGTCTTTTTCGTCGCGAACTGCTGCTCGCCTTCCGGCAGGGCGGCGAAATCGGTTTGGCGCTGGGCTTTTTTGTCCTGGCGGTTGTGCTGTTTCCGCTGGGCGTGGGGCCGGAGGCCGAAATGCTGCGGCGAATTGGCCCGGGGATCATCTGGGTCGCCGCGCTGCTTGCCGCCGTGTTGAGCCTCGATCGGTTGTTTGCGGCTGATTATGCCGATGGCGGTCTCGATTTACTGGCCTTGTCGGCGATGCCGCTTGAAGGTGCGGCCGTCGCGAAATGCGCGGCGCATTGGGTGACGACGGGTCTGCCCATCACCCTTGTCAGCCCATTTTTGGGTTTGCTGGTCGATATGGATTGGTATTCAATATCGATATTGATAATTGGATTGCTGCTTGGCACGCCTGCTTTGAGCCTTTTGGGCGGGATCGCCGCGGCGTTGACGCTGGGCGCGCGGCGCCCGGGCGTCTTGACCTCATTGATCGTGCTGCCGCTTTATCTTCCGGTGCTGATCTTTGGCGCGGGCGCGGTCGAAGCGGGAATTGCCGGCGGCGGTGCGCGGGCTCATCTCCTCCTTCTGGGCGCTCTCAGCCTGGCGGCATTGCCGCTGGCGCCATGGGCAACGGCCGCGGCGTTGCGTCAGGCGCTGGATTAGCGGTGTTTTGGAGTAAGCTGTCGGCATGCTCACACGCCTCGCCAATCCGGCGCGTTTTATGCGGCTCAGCGGTGCCCTTGTTTTGCCGCTGGCGGTGGCTGCAGCGGTCGTGCTCGCGATCGGGCTGTATCTCGCATTGTTCGTTGCGCCGCCCGATTATCAACAGGGCGAAACCGTCAAGATCATGTTTGTCCATGTTCCGGCGGCGTGGATGGCGTTGCTGGTCTACTTTGTCGTCGCGGTAGCGAGCGGCGTCGCGCTTGTCTGGAAACATCCCTTGGCGGAGATCGCGGCCCAGCAGGCGGCCCCGCTTGGCGCGGCGTTCACCCTGGTCTGCCTGGTAACCGGTTCGCTTTGGGGTCGGCCGATGTGGGGCACCTGGTGGGCGTGGGATGCTCGGATGACCTCAGTGCTGGTGCTGTTCTTTCTCTACCTTGGCTATATCGCGCTGGTGAACGCGTTTGACGATATGGGCCGCGGCTCCCGTGCCGGTTCGGTGCTGGCACTCGTCGGGGTGGTGAACCTCCCGATCATCAAATTTTCGGTCGATTGGTGGAACACGCTGCACCAGTCGGAAAGCGTGTTTCGCGCGGGCGGGCCGACGATCGATCCGTCGATGCTGTGGCCGCTGCTCATTATGGCGGTGGGCTATCTGCTGCTGTTCCAGACCTTGCTGCTGGTTCGCATGCGCGCGGCGCTCAACGAACGCAAGGCGCGCGCGTTGCGCCTTGCGGCGCCGCAACGCCGGATCGCGCCGCCCGCCGCGGCAGCACCTCACGCCGCGATGAAAGCCTTGCGATGAGCGCACTGCAACACTGGGCCGAGATGGGCGGGTATGCCGTTTTTGTCTGGCCGGCTTACGCGGTTGCGCTTGGCGTTCTCGGCGGCATCGCGGTCCAATCGTGGTGGCGCTATCGGGCGAGCAGCCGCGAGCTCGATCGGCTGCAGCGCACCCCGTCCGAGCGATGACCGGCCGCAAGAAAAAGCGCCTGGCGATCGTCCTTTTGGGGCTCACCGCGCTCGGCGCGGCGACCGCCATGGTGCTGGCCGCGTTTCGCGACAATCTGGTGTTTTTTCACAGCCCGAGCGAACTGGCGGCACGACCATCGCTTGCCGATTCGCGCATCCGCATCGGCGGTCTTGTCGAGACGCATAGCCTCGTCCATGAGGATGGGCGGCGCGTGACATTTCGCGTCACCGACGGCAAGACCGACATCAATGTCAGCTATGACGGCATCCTTCCGGACTTGTTCCGCGAGGGGCAAGGTGTCGTCGCCGAAGGGCGGGTCAAGGGCGGCGTCTTTATCGCCAGCACGATCCTCGCCAAACACGATGAGAAATACATGCCGCCCGAAGTCGCTGCCGCGCTCAAGAAAAGCGGCCACTGGCAGAACGGCGGCGACGCCAGCGAGTTGGCCGGCCCGCCGCCGGCGCATTACCGCTAGGGTCTACGTCTCGGATTGTCCGCCCGCCCCGGTACGCGCAGCGAGAAAACCCGGCAGGTCGGGCCAACCGTAGCCGGACGCCGGAACCGGCGTGCCGTTAAACGGCAGAAGTTTTTGGCGAATCTCCTTGCCGCCCAGGCGCTGGTAAAAGAACCGTGCCGGGTTCTCGCGCAACACCCAGATCACGACAGAGCGATGACCTTGCGCGGCGAGCCGCCCGAACATCGCCAGCAGCAACTGCCGCCCGACACCCAGGTTCTGCCAATCCGGCGCAACATACAGCGTGAAAACCTCGGCGGTGAAACCGGGTTCGCCGCGCGCCGCGCCGCAGCTGCCGAAACCGACGACATTGCCATCACCGTTGACCGCGACGTGCACATCGTCCGCCGAGCGGCGGATCACATTGGTCCACCCAATCTCGCGTCGCGCCGGCGACAGTCCGGCAAGATAGGGTGTACCCAGGATACCGGCATAGGTCGCCTGCCACGTCTCGACATCGAGCCGGGCGATTGGACCGGCATCGTCGAGCCGGGCGGTGCGGATCGCGAAATCGCTCATCATGTTTTGTCCCACCGCATTCTGCCTGGTTTCGCGGCAACAGGGGAGGGGACAAAGGGCGCGGTGGCAAAGAGGGCGCGAGGCAATTATATCTGTGCGGCATGATCAGGAACCGTTTGCTGCTGCTTCTCGCGATTTCCCTTGTCGTATTGCCCGCCGCTGGTGGTTTCGCGGCAAAAAAGCCGAAACACAAACCTTCCGAGTCAGGATCAACGGCCGATCCGGGGCCCGCAAGGCCGCTGGGGAGCGCTGGGGCGTGGAGCGCCTATCTCGCGCAGAACAATGCGGGCAAGGTTTGTTACATCGTTGGTCACCCGGAAAAATCCGAGCCGTCAATGCGGCGTAAAGGGGTGATGGCGATGGTAACCCACCGTACGCAGGACAATGTCAGCAACGTTGTCAGCTTTGATGAAGGCTATGAACTCGACGAAAGCGACGATGTGATCGTCGAGGTCGGGTCTGACAAATACCCGCTCTTTGCCAAGGACGACACCGCCTGGGCGCGCACGTCGGATCTCGATAAGACGATCGTCGATGCATTCATGAAGGGTCACGACGCCACCGTTCACGGCAAGCCCAAAAAGGGCCGCCCGACGACCGACACTTACTCGCTTGCCGGGTTTTCCAAGGCCTTATCACTTATCGACAAAGCCTGCGATGTGAAGCGTTGATGCATATCGATATTGATAGCCGCGATTTGGTCGGCCTTGCCCGTGCTGAACTCGCCGCCGAGATGGCGGCTATCGGCGCCCAGCCGTTCCGCGCACGGCAGCTCTGGCATTGGATTTACCATCGTGGGGTTACTGACTTCGGGTTGATGACCAATCTCGCCAAGGGTTTTCGCGAGCAGCTCGCCACCCGTTTTGTGCTCGGCCGGCCGGCGGTCGCAACGGCGCAAGCCTCGCGTGATGGCACGCAAAAATGGCTGCTGCGCTTTGCCGACGGCAACGAGGCGGAGACCGTCCATATTCCCGAGGAGGATCGCGGCACACTCTGCGTCTCGTCGCAGGTCGGTTGCACGCTGACCTGCCGGTTCTGCCATACCGGGACGCAGCGCCTCGTGCGCAATCTGAGCGCGGCGGAGATCGTCGGCCAGGTGATGCTGGCGCGCGACGCGCTCGGCGAGTGGCCGTCGCCAAAAGAAGACCGGCAACTTACCAACATCGTGCTGATGGGGATGGGCGAGCCGCTCTACAATTTCGACAATGTCACGGCGGCGATGAAAATCGTCATGGACCCGGAGGGGCTGGCGATTTCTCGCCGCAAGATCACGTTGTCGACGGCCGGTGTCGTGCCGATGATCGAGCGCTGCGGCCGCGAACTCGGCGTCAATCTCGCGATTTCGCTGCACGCGGTCAGTGATGCGCTGCGCGACATGCTGGTGCCGCTCAACCGGAAATACCCGATTACCGAGCTGCTGAATGCCTGCCGCGCCTACCCCGGCTCGAGCAACGCTCGTCGCATCACCTTTGAGTATGTGATGCTGAAAGGCGTTAACGACAGCCCGGCCGAGGCACGCGAACTGGTGCGGCTGCTCAAAGGTATTCCGGCCAAGGTCAATTTGATCCCGTTCAACGCCTGGCCGGGCGCACCCTATGAGTGCTCGACCGACGCGGCGATCACGGCGTTCTCCGACATCGTATTTGCCGCCGGCTATTCGGCGCCGGTGCGCATGCCGCGCGGCCGCGACATTTTCGCGGCCTGCGGCCAGCTCAAATCCGCCAGCGTCAAGGCACGCCGCAGCGAACGCCTGCCAGAAGCAGCAAACGCCGCCTAATCATCGTCGGTGATCAGCCCGTTATTGCTGGGATACAGGTAATCGCGATGACCGCGATGCTGCACCGGGCGCTTGCGCTTGTCACTGCAATACCAGGTCAGGAAGGCGAGCACCAAACCGAACGCGGTAAATACGCTGACAATCGTGCTGAGGACGATGATATCGAATACGGGCATGCGTGGCCTCCGATCTCAATCGATCGGATGAAACTGCCGATCTCGTCGCGCCTCCTTGATCTGGATCAAACGGCTTTGGAATCGCCGCTCCGGCGGGCGATAATCGCATCTCAAGGGCTGACCCGCCCAATCGAACAGGAAAATCATGGCTGAAACGGCAAGACCCGGCGAGGTCAACAAAGTTGTGCTGGCCTATTCGGGCGGGCTCGACACCTCTGTCATCCTCAAATGGCTCCAGGAAACCTATCGCTGCGAGGTGGTGACGTTTACCGCCGATCTCGGCCAGGGCGAAGAGCTGGCGCCGGCGCGCCAGAAAGCCGAATTGCTCGGCGTGCGCGAGATTTTTATCGATGATCTGCGCGAGGAATTCGTCCGCGATTTTGTTTTCCCGATGTTTCGCGCCAACGCGCTTTATGAGGGTCAATATCTGCTCGGCACCTCGATTGCCCGGCCGCTGATCGCCAAACGCCAGATCGAGATCGCGCGGGCGACGGGTGCCGACGCGGTCGCCCACGGCGCGACCGGCAAGGGCAACGACCAGGTCCGGTTCGAACTCAGCTATTACGCGCTGCAGCCGGATATCAAGGTCATCGCGCCGTGGCGCGTGTGGAACCTCAGCTCGCGCACGAGCCTGCTCGACTATGCCGAAAAGCACCAGATCCCGATCGCCAAGGACAAGCGCGGCGAAGCGCCATTTTCTGTCGACGCCAACCTCTTGCACATCTCGGCCGAGGGAAAGGTCCTCGAGGACCCGTGGAGCGAACCCGAGGAATATGTCTACAGCCGCACCGTCGCGCCCGAAAACGCGCCTAACAAACCGCAATATGTCGAGATCCATTTCAAAAACGGCGATGCTATCGCTATCGATAGCGAAGAGTTATCGCCCGCCAGCCTGCTGACACGGCTCAACCAGCTCGGCGGCGCGCATGGCATCGGCCGGCTTGATCTTGTCGAGAACCGCTTTGTCGGCATGAAGTCGCGCGGCGTCTACGAGACGCCGGGCGGTACGATCCTTCAGACGGCGCATCGCGGCATCGAAAGCCTCTGCCTCGATCGCGGCGCGATGCACCTCAAGGACGATCTGATGCCGCGCTACGCGGAGCTGATCTACAACGGCTTTTGGTTCTCGCCGGAGCGCGAAATGCTGCAAGCGCTGATCGACAAGAGCCAGGAAAAGGTCGACGGCCGGGTGCGGCTGAAGCTGTACAAAGGCTCAGTGCAAGTGGTTGGCCGGCAATCGCCCCATAGCCTCTACAGCCAAGCGCATGTCACTTTCGAGGAAGACGCGGTTTACGACCAGCGCGACGCCGAGGGCTTTATCAAGCTCAACGCACTCCGCCTGCGGCTCGCCGCCCGGCGCAATCAGATGAAATAGATCATCGGGTATCATCGCTCGGGAGCACGGCAATCAGCGGTTCGAGGCGTTGCAGAAGCGCCGCCGGGTCGCCGGCGATGTGCACCGATTTGTTGCGGCTCTTGCCACCGGCAGCGATCGACAAATCACGCCGCGGCAATCGCCATTCTCGGGCCAGCAGGCGCAGCAGCGCGTTGTTTGCCTGATTTTCGGCGGGTGGGGCCGTCACCAGCACCTTGAGCACACCGCCGGCAACGCCGTCGATCCGCTCGCTGCGGGCACGCGGCGTCAGCCTGACCGCGACGCGCACTCCACTGGAAACCACCGAGACTGGCGAAAACACGTGGGCTAAAAGTAAGGCGCGTATTCGAAAATCAGCTTTTCCACGAAGAATAGGAACAGCATTAACACGATCGGCGAAATGTCGATGCCGCCAAAATTGGGCAAAATCGAGCGGATCGGCCGCAGCGCCGGCTCGGTGACGCGATAAAGAAAATCGCCGATCAGCGAAACAGCGCGGTTGTAGCGGTTGATCACGCCAAAAGCCAACAGCCAGCTCAACACCGCCTGCGCGATCAGCAGCCAGACATAAATCGTGATGAGTGTATGAATAAGCCAAAGCAGCGCGAGCATTCGGCGATCCGGCAAGTGCGTGTCCGCGCGACGGTAGCCTCGCCTCCGGCGATCCGCAAGCGCCGCCGCCGCGACCTTAGGCCCACGGTGGTCGGCGTTTCTGCGGATAAAGCAATTGCTTGACGCTGCGCGGGGCCGTGCTTGACAGCCCCCGACCCCTTCCCCATATTCCGCCGCGCCCCGCGCCGGACCAGCGGCGCATATTGGGGCGAATCGACCTTGGGTCATTCGGGGCTGTAGCTCAGCTGGGAGAGCGCCGCGTTCGCAATGCGGAGGTCAGGGGTTCGATCCCCCTCAGCTCCACCATGTCTAAAACAGCATTGTCTTTTCAATGAGATAGACCCTGTTTAGGGGTGCGTACCCCTCCTGCGTACCCCTCCGTGCGGCACCGTCCCGTGGCTCCCTGCGCTCATCCTCCGAACGTGAAGGTAAAGGCTCTATCCCCCGATGCGCCCGGTGCCTGTCCCGTGAGTGCCCGTTGAGACGAACGCGAAGGGGCCGCTGCGCCCGTCTGAGCATCGAAAGGTTCCGTCGCCCCGCCTCGATGTGACGTAGACGAAATCTCCGGTGCACGTCACGCCTCGGTCGCTGCGGAGCGTCAACGTGCCTGCGCCGCTCATATCGCCTGTCGCACTCCCCGTGAATGTCTCGTCGCCGGTCTCCGTCTGGCCGCGCACAGGCAGCGTCAAGGAGCATGCCGAAAGCACAACCAGCATCGCGAACCCACCAAGCCCCGCCGACAACAACATCCTCACGACAGCCCCCCCTTACAATGCTGTAAGGAAAGCATGGCGCTAGCCGATGGTCAACTTCTCGTTGAGTAGAGGGCCGCTCGGCTCAATCATCGTAGGCCCGAATGCCCAAATGGGTCGCACATATGAGAGGTGAGGCGACGTGGCTGGCCTATGAGCCATCCCCCCGTGCCGGCGTCGCGTCTTGCCTATGCGAAAGAGATGGTCGCCCTGATCGCTGTGCGCGATCGTGCGGCGTGAGGTAGCCCGCCAAGTGCACGCGCCCGGTCCGGTTGGGCAAGCCGAACGAGTGCCCGGCATGAGGGAGTGAGGGGCGGCTCGCCTTCAGCGGCAATGACCGTCCGCGCGCGCCGGGTAAACCGCGATGTGTTGGCCATACCGAAATCTAGCGGACTTAGACTATTCCAACATGTTCCTGCGTCTGGCCTATAGAGCAGCGGGAAAGCGGACGCCGCCCGGCGACTTGTACGTGATCCCCAGCTTTGCGGATCGCCGCTGGCGGGATGGCATCAAGAAGACCATGAGCGCAATGCTCTTCCGCACGTCGTCGCTCAGCAAGGTGCCGAGGGGCTTAAAGGACGACCTGCCGCCCGGACCCGAGGAGGCCAACTGCGGCAAGCGATCCTTGATGCTCATCCTGACCTCGCCAACGTCTTCGAGACGGGCATCGGGCTGCGCCTGATGTTTTATGAAAGCCAAATACTTATCGAGGCGCTGCATCGCCTTATCGATCAAGGGATACCGGCCCTCCCGATGCACGATGGTCTCATGGTTGCTGCCTCCCAAGCCGGACGAGCAGTCGATGCTATGCGGGAGGCGCCAAAAAGTGTTATCGGGTGGCCATTGCCTATCATATTGAAAGAACAGCCATAGTTAGCTCCCACCTAAAGGGTAGTGGTGGCCTCCCGTCTTCTCTCTGTCTCCTATGCGTGTGCTGTGTGTCTGGGCATTGAGGTAATGGCGATGGTGGCGATTGAACATCCCCGGCCTTGATCGTCATGTCCGGCACCTCATGCCTTACCCAATGCTTGCCTTGGAGCCACCACCCCTTCAGTGGAGAAGTAACGTGGACCAAACAACCCTACCAATCATCCCGAGGTTTTCATCATGAAACAATGGCGCGCGGGAACGCCTTCCAGATCATCCGGGCTTGGCCTCCGCGCGGTGACGCCCGTCTGAGATTTCCCATAAATGGAAAAAAGCCTTGCTTCCCAAATTGGGAAACTCTATATGGTTTCCATGCAGATCATCGCGCTGCGGCCGTTGAAGGTGTTTTGGACACGCTATCCAGCCGCCGAGATGCCACTGCGGACGTGGTATGCAATCGTCGAAAAAGCGAGCTGGTCAAACCCAGCCGAGATTAAAGGTCAATTCGGCACTACGGTTGATTTCGTCGCCGACAACCGTGTTGTCTTCGACATTGGCGGCAACAAGTTTCGGCTAATCGCGTTCGTCGCGTACAAGGCTCATCGGGTGCTCATCAAATTTATAGGCACTCACGCAGAATATGAAGATATCGATCCCGTGACCTGCGAAGTGAAGAAGTGAGGCCCGTTATGGAAATCCGTCCGATCCGCACCGAAGAGGATTACGATGCGGCCCTCCTCGACATCGAGCAGTATTTCATTACTGAGCCGGAACGCGGCACCCCGGAAGCAGATCGGTTCGACGTGCTCGCCGCTTTGATCGGTGCCTATGAGCGCGAACACTGGCCCATTAAAGCCCCCGATGCCGTGGGTGCAATCAAGGAAGTGATGCTGATAAAGAGCTATACGCAAACCGATTTGGCAAAGCTTCTCGGTTCGGCACCGCGTGCTTCAGAAATCCTCAACCGAAAGCGAGGCTTGACGATGGCTCAAGCCCGAACCCTATTCGAGGAATGGCACATTCCAGCCGAGAGCCTTATCGCGATGCCTGAACCGGCAAATGACAGCTACGAACGCGAAGAGCGTAGAGCGTAGCGTCAAGGTAACCTCACAGCCTCAACACAACGCCTCGCTTGCTCAACCAGTGGGCCGCAGAGTACCGGCCCAAAGTCATCCCCTTGCGCTTATGCCCGACGACAGCCGCAATGATGCTCTCGGGCTGGTCCGCTTGCTCAGCCTTGGTAATGAACCATCTGCGCCACGAGTGGAAGTTGATGCGAGACCTTCTGTTCCCTCCGACGACATCATCGACCCCGATGCGGCGCCATAGAGTGTGAACTGGTAGGACGCCTTAAAGGATTGCTCGCGGACTGATCCTGCTTTGTGCGGGGCTGGCCATTCGGGGAATAGGTCATCCTCAGGGAGCTTCCCTGCGGTTCGCCTCGCGACGATTTCCGCAAGGTCGGGGTGGATCGGCACTGCCCGTTCGCTCGTCTCCCGCTTCTGGGCCTTGAAGGTAAACAAGCCGTCCGCGCACCCGCCCACCTTGAGGTCAACGATGACATCAAGCCGGGCACCGGTAAGGGCACCGATCCGCATCAAGTCCTGCATCCGCTGATCAGCCGGACCACCAAACAGCCTCCGCACTTCGTCATCCGTGAACGGCCGCTCGGCTCCCCCGCATTCATCTTCGGCTCGGTGAGCTTCAAGCGGTCCCAAACGTTGACCTCAAGCTCATCGCGGCGGACCAGCCAATCCCAGTACCGGGAGAGGCGCCAAAGGTATTTGTTGAGAGTTACGGGGCTGAGGGACCGATTGTCGGCAGAGGGATCGTTTGTTGATCCGGCTATCTCTGGCAAGGCGTCCATGAACCGGACGGCCACTCGGCGAGTGATGGCCTGAAGCACTGGCCTCACGTGTTCCCGCTATCCGTCTTCAAGGGGCGCTTCAGGCGGGCGGCTGTCAATCAGCGCGGAAGGGTGACCCGGAATCAGCGGCCAATCGCGACCCACACCGGCGGTTGAGTAGCGGTCGTCCCCGGAGTCCATGGAGGGGACCCGCGCGCGT
>Ga0335085_10000590_pt1 | contig 97979 bp, 80 predicted proteins | sample Lox_Sample_45_FD_206712 | JGI IMG/M metagenome (GOLD analysis project Ga0335085, IMG submission 206712) | Soil microbial communities from Loxahatchee National Wildlife Refuge, Florida, United States - Lox_Sample_4.5 | ecosystem: Environmental > Terrestrial > Soil > Wetlands | place: USA...
TTCCGAAGATTCACTGAGATAAGGGAAAGCGGGCAACTGCAAAGCTCGCTTGCGGCTTCGTGCGGCCTCCCGCTGGTCGGCCCCGAGCTGCTCAAAAACATCGGAGTAGACAAAACATCATAGGAGAGTGAAATGAAACGTCTGATATTCGCAATATTCCTGCTCGCGCTGCCGCTCGCCGCGCAAACCGAAGCGCCTCCGCACCAGGTGCAGAAGCTGTTCGTGCTCAAATACGCCGATGCCGACAATGTTTACAACCTGCTGCGGGTCTTTCCCAACACCAACATCATTCCGAACAAAGAGATGCACACGCTGGCGATCGCCACCATGTCCAACGTCATGCCGGGGATCGAGGACGCGATCAACCGTCTGGACCTTCCCTCGGCGGCCCCGAAAAACATCGATCTGACGGTCTACCTGGTGATCGGCGGGGAGGCGGAAGGCCCGATGCCGGGCGACCTGCAGCCGGTGATTACGCAGTTGAAGACCGCGTTTCCTTTCAAAACCTATCGCGTGCTCGATACCCTCACCCTGCGCACGCGTACGGGTTTGCGCGCGGAGACGCAGAGCTCGGGCGGAGCTTTGCAAGTGGGGGGCGGCAGGCCTCAAGCGGTAAACACCTCGTTCCGGATCACCTCAGCCAGCCTTGCGGCTGACGGAACCACGGTGCGGCTCGATGGCCTCAGCGCATCCTGCAGGATTCCTTACGAAGTCGGGAACGGCATCAATTATCGCGATCTGGGCATGTCCACGGATGTCGATATCAAAGAAGGCCAGAAGGTGGTGGTCGGACGGCTCGGCATCGAGCCTGACCAGGCGTTGTTCCTGGTGCTGACCGCGCGGGTTGTTCAGTAGCCGGCAGCGCCGCCGACCGGGCGCCGGTGCACACTCTCCGCGCATTGATCCCGTCGGCGGCCAGACCACCGGCGGTACCGCGTCTCTATTTCACTTTTTCGTCGCGCTCGACTTTTCCGTCGCGGATCGCGATGACACGATGGGCATGCAGCGCGATATCGTGTTCGTGAGTGACGAGCACAATCGTGTTTCCCTGCTCGTGCAGCCTTTCGAACAGCGCCATGATTTCGTTGCCGGTAGCCGAATCGAGGTTGCCGGTGGGTTCGTCCGCCAGCAGGATCGAGGGGTTGTTCACCAGCGCGCGTGCGATCGCCACGCGCTGCCGCTGCCCGCCGGAGAGCTCGTTGGGCTTGTGATCCATGCGCTTTTCCAGATCCACCTGGCGCATGGCGAGCTTGGCCTTTTCGATGCGCTCCGAGGCCGGGATGCCCGCGTAGATCAGCGGCAGCTCGACATTGTGCAGCGATGAGGCGCGCGGCAGCAGGTTGAAGGTCTGGAAAACGAACCCGATCTCCTTGTTGCGGATGCGCGCCAGCTCGTCGTCGGTCATTTCGCTGACCAGGTTGCCGTTGATGTAGTACTGCCCCTTGGTGGGCGTGTCCAGGCACCCGATCAGGTTCATGAGCGTCGACTTGCCCGAACCCGAAGGGCCCATGATCGCGACATATTCGCCGCGCTTGATTTCCATATCCACGCCGGAGACGGCATGAATCTCCTGGTCGCCCATGACGTAGGTCTTCCAGATGTCATAGGTGCGGATGACGACGCCTTCCCGTTTGAGCTGCTCGCCGCGCTCGATGAGTGCTTTCTCTGCGATGGCTGCCATGTCTGGGTCTCCGCGCTAGGTTGTCGACGTTGTCGTCTGGGGAACCTTGTTATCCACCTTGACCTGGGCGTCGTTGCGAATCGTGCGGATCACCTGGTAGGTGCCGGTGATGATTTCGTCGTTGTCCTTGAGACCGCTGAGCACCTCGATATCAGTGGCGCCGGTGATGCCGGTATCGACTTTGCGAAACGTAGCTTTGCCGCCCGAGACTACGAAGACTCCCTGCAGCTCTTCCTTGCGCGCTTTTTCCTCCGCCGGAGTCAACTTCGTGGCGGCCTGGGCGGAGCCGGCCGCGGGCTTGGCTTCGAGATCGCCGCGCTGCCGCACGGTCAGTGCCTGAATGGGAATCGTGAGCGCGTTCTGGCGCGTCGCCGTGGTGATTTTCGCGGTGCAGGACAGGCCCGGACGAATCTCATCCGGCGGATTGTCCATCGCGATCACTACCTTGAAGTCTTTGGCTTCCTGGCTGGAAATGGCGCTCTGCGAGGCGGCCTGGCCGGTGGAACGCAGGATCGCCGTGTCGCCGATTTCCGTTACATGACCTTTGAAGGTCTTATTGGGAATCGCGTCGATGCTGATATCGGCCACCTGGTTGAGATGGATGTTCACGATATCCGTTTCGTCCACTTTGACCTCGGCCGTGATGACGCTCATATCGGCGATGGTCATGATGGTGCTGGCTTCGGAGTTTTGAACGCCCGGAACCACGTTTTCGCCGACCCGCACGGGCAGGTTCGTAACCACCCCGTCGATTGGGGCGATGGCGTTGTGCTTGTACAGCACGTCTTCCACGCGCACCAGGCCGGCCTGCGCCTGCGCCACGCGCTTCTGCGCCGAAGCGAGCTGCGCGGCCGACTGCTGGCGCTGGCCCTGCGCCTGTACCAGCCGCGTCCGGGACTCCTGGATGGCGGCCACCTGGGCTTCGTAGGTATACTTCTTCAGCTCGTAATCCTGCTTCGCCAGCAGTTTTTCGTTGTACAGCTCGGTGCTGCGGTCGAAGTCGGCCTTCATGCGGTCGAGATCGGCTTTATCGTGGTCGAGAGCGGCCTGCATGGTTTTGATGTTCTCGTCGGCCACTTTGACCGCGGCCTCGGCACTGGAAGAATCGGCTTCGGCGCTGGCGAGTGTCGCTTTTTGCGCGTTCACGTCAGCCGCCGGCTGCACGTCCTCGATTTTCGCCAGCAACTGCCCTTTGCGGACGTGATCGCCTTCCTTGACGAGAATCTCGGTGAGATCGCCCATAGCGTTCGCACCGATGTTGATGTAGTTCTTAGGCTTAATCTCGCCCGAGGCAGTCACCTGAGCGACCAGATCCTGCCGTACGACGCGGCCGGTCTGTACTGTGACGATTCCCCGTTTACTGTAGACCGTACTGGCATAGACGCCGGCGACGGCCACAACCACAGCGACCAACGTTATGATAATCTTCCACTTACGCTTCACGGCTGCGAATCTCCCGGAGTTACCCTATCACCAGTTTTAGACGCAGATTCGGGATCCTTAGTTCATAGTTTATTTTACACATCGCGCTCTGTTTACACGTGAAGGGGCACTGATCCTCTCTATTGACGGGCTGGAGCGAGAAAGATTAGCAGAGGATGAACGACAGTCTACGGCAGCCAGTCGATGGATTCCGGCGGCGTATTCTCACACTGCATACTTTGGGTCACACCGCCCGCCAACTGGGCACAGGCGTTGGTGACGGCGGTTCGAAGAGCTTCCGGCTTGGTATCGGCGGAGGCGGTGCGGCAGTCCCGCGCGCCATTGAAGACCATGCAGACGTGGACGTGATAGGGCTTCGGGCGGAAACTCGAATACACAATAAACCCGACCACCACAACGGCGAACAGCACGGCGAGCCAGGCAGTCTTTTTCACGCGAAGAGATTCCCCATGCGGCGAAACTTGTCGTAGCGGTGCGCGATGAGTTCTTCACCGCTCAGGAGCAGAAGTTTATCGAGGTGGCAGCGGACTGCGCAGCGCAGCGCTTCCGCCGCGGCTTCGGGGTCTTCCTGCGCGCCGCCCGTCGGCTCGGGGATGATGGCGTCGATCAGACTGAAGGAATCCAGATCCTGGGCTGTGAGCCGCAGCGCTTCGGCGGCCTGCTCCGCCTTCCCCGAATCGCGGTAGATAATGCTGGCGCAGCTCTCCGGCGAGATGACGCTGTAGATGGAGTTTTCCATCATCAGGACCACGTTGCCGACTCCCAGAGCAAGCGCGCCGCCCGAGCCGCCTTCGCCGATGACGATGACAATGACGGGAACCGGCAGACGCGCCATTTCCCGCAGATTGCGCGCGATGGCTTCCGCCTGGCCCCGCTCTTCGGCGTCGATTCCCGGATAGGCGCCGGGCGTGTCGAGAAAGGTAATCACCGGACGCCCGAACTTGGCGGCGATCTGCATGGCGCGCAGAGCCTTGCGATACCCTTCCGGCTTGGGCATGCCGAAATTGCGGTACAGGCGCTGCTTGGTATCGCGGCCCTTCTGTTCAGCGACCAGCATGACCGGACGGCCCTCGAAAAGAGCGAAGCCGGTCACGATCGAGGGATCGTCGCCAAAGAGGCGGTCACCATGGATCTCCTGAAACCCGGTGCAGAGCCGCTCGATGTAATCGAGGGAGTAAGGGCGCTTGGGGTGGCGGGCCAACAGCACGCGGCGCCACGCGGCGCTCGGTTCGCGCGGCGCTTCCACGGCCGCGGCTTGCGGGTTCGGTTCAGGATCCACTGGCAACATTCTATCAGGCGCGGAAAAACACCGGAGGCGAGGCGTACGCGCGCTAGCCGGCGACTCTTTCGAGGCACTCGGGGCCGCAAATCTGTTCGAGCCGGCTTTTGAATTCCTTGTCGGGACGAACCTTGGCCGGAACATCGAGCAGCAGCGAGAAGTCGCGCGCGGCCTCCAGGCGCAGGCGAACCTGCGTATCGCCGGGCTTCCTGCGGAAGAGATCGTCGAGCGCCGCGGCGCGGTCGGCGCCGCCGTTGCGGCCGAGCCACACGCGGATGGCGATCACCGAAGGCATATCGATGCGCACATTGTCCAGCTCGACGATTTCCTGCACCGAGATTTTGGGCGAGGAGTTTTCTTCCGGAAGAACCAGGCCGCGGATGAGCACAGCCTGGTCCTCATTGATATTCGCCGCAAGGCGCTCGTAATTGGTCGCGAAGCACATGGCCTCGATGCTGCCGCCGCGGTCCTCCAGAGTCATCGCGGCCCAGGGCTTGCCTTCCTTGTTGCGCTTGCGCGTGATGCCGGTCAGCACGCCGCAAAGCGCGACCTCGAAATTCTTGGCCAGGCCCTCGAGCGTCGAACTGTCGTGCGTCGCGAGCTCGGCGACTTTGTCGGCGTAGCGGTCGAGCGGATGTCCGGTGACCCAGAAGCCCAGCAACTCCTTTTCGCCGCCCAGTTTCTCCTTGTCGGTCCAGTCGGGAACGTCGGGCAGAGGGACGGTGTGGGGCTCGCTGGCCAGAACTTCGCCGAAGAGACCCACCTGGCCGCATTCGCGATCGCGCCACGCGCGCTGCCCGGACTCCATGGCGCCTTCCACGACCGCCGTTTTCTGCGAACGGCTGCCCGCCAGCGAGTCCATCGCCCCGGCGCGGATCAGGCTCTCGATCATACGGCGGTTCACAGCGCTGAGGTCGACCTTTTCGCAAAACTGGTGGAGGGAATCGAATCTGCCGACCTCTTCGCGAGCCTTGGTGATGGCCTCGACGGCCGACTGGCCCAGGTTCTTGACGGCGCCGAGCCCGAAGCGGATCGCCTGGCCGTCCGGAGTGAAGCTCCATTCGCTGTGGTTGACGTCGGGCGGCAGAATCGTGATGCCCATTTCGCGGCATTCGTTGATGTACTTGACCACTTTCGCCGTGTTACCGGTTTCCGAAGTCAGCAGCGCCGCCATGAAATCGATAGGGTAGTGCGCCTTCAGGTACGCGGTGACAAAGGCCAGATAGGCATAGGCGGCCGAGTGCGACTTATTGAAGCCGTAGCCGGCGAACTGCTCCATGAGGTCGAAGATCTTTTCGACCTTCTTCTGGTTGAAGCCGCGTTCCAGCGAACCGTGAATGAATCGCTCCCGCTGCTTGGCCATCTCCTCGGGTTTCTTCTTTCCCATGGCGCGCCGCAGCAGGTCGGCATCGCCCAGCGAGTAGCCGGCGATGCGGTTGGAGATCTGCATCACCTGCTCCTGGTAGACGATCACGCCGTAGGTCTCTTCCAGCAGTTCCTTGAGCTCGGGCAGATCGTATTGCACGGCGCGGCGGCCCCATTTGCGCTCGATGAAATCATCCACCATGCCGCCCTGAATGGGACCGGGGCGATACAACGCGTTGAGGGCGGTGAGATCCTCCAGCCGGCTGGGCTGGTAACGCCGCAGGATGTCGCGCATGCCGCTCGATTCGAACTGAAACACGCCGCTGGTGAAACCTTTGCAGAAGACTTCGTAAGTCTGCTTGTCATCGAGCGGCAGGTCCTCGGGAACCAGGTCGACGCCGTGGCGTTTCTTGATCAGGCGCAGCGCATCCTGAATGAGCGTGAGGGTGGTGAGGCCCAGGAAATCCATCTTGAGAAGCGAAAGCTTCTCGAGACCGCTCATATCGAACTGCGTCACAATTTCGTCGCGGTTGGTCTTGTACAGCGGGACCAGTTCTTTGAGCGGCTGGGGCGAAATCACCACTCCCGCGGCGTGCACCGAACAGTTGCGCGAGAGGCCTTCCAGCCGCAGCGCGACTTTCAGCACGTCGTCCACGCGCGAGTCTTTCTTCGCCGCCTCGTTGAAACCCGGCTCCTGCTCCATGGCTTCGGGGAGCGAAATATTGAGGACGTTGGGCACCATTTTGGTGATGCGCTCCACGTCCGCGAACGGCATTTCCAGGACGCGCCCCACGTCTTTGATGGCGGCGCGCGCGCCCAGCGTGTTGAAGGTGATGATCTGCGCCACCTGCTCGCGCCCGTATTTTTCGGTGACGTATTGAATCACCTCGCCGCGGCGGTTCATGCAGAAATCCACGTCGATATCGGGGAAGCTGACGCGCTCGGGGTTGAGGAAGCGCTCGAAGAGCAGCCCATATTGCAAGGGATCGATATCGGTGATTGCCATGGCGTAACCGACCAGGCTGCCGGCGGCCGATCCGCGCCCCGGCCCCACGGGAATTCCGTTGGCCTTGGCATAGCGGATGAAGTCCCAGACGATGAGAAAGTAGCCCGAGAACTTCATGCTCTGGATCATCTTGATCTCGCGGTCGAGCCGTTCGGCATAGTCGGCAAGATCGTGCTTCAGAATGCCCTTGGCGCGCAGCGCTTCCAGGCGCGGGCGGCGCTTTTCGAAACCCTGGCGGGCCACGTATTCGAAGTAGGTATCGGTGGTGTGCGACTCGGGAACTTCGAAGCGCGGAAACGGCTCCGTGACTTTTTCGAGTTTGACGTTGCAGCGCTGCGCAATCTCCCACGTGCGGTCGAGCGCATCTTCGAGTTCGCCGAACAGCTCCATCATCTCGGCGCGCGATTTCAGGTAGAAATCCGGCGTGTTCCAGCGCATCCGGTTGGGGTCGCTGAACATTTTGCCGGTCTGGATGCAGAGCAGGATTTCGTGCGCGCGGGCGTCTTCCTTGCGCAGATAGTGGGAATCATTGGTCGCGACCAGCGGCAGCCCGGTCTCGTGCGACATGCGATTGAGTTCGGGGGTGAGGCGCTTGTCCTGGTCGAGATGGTGATCCTGTATTTCGAGGAAGAAATTGTTCCGGCCGAAGATGTCGGAGTATGTGTGCGCAAGGCGGCGGGCGTCCTCGTACTTATCGGAAAGGATGGTCTCGGGAATGTGGCCGCGCAGGCACGCGGACATTCCGATGAGACCTTTGGAGTGCTGCGACAGCAGATCGAGATCGACGCGCGGCTTGTAGTAGAATCCGTCGAGGTAGGCGGTCGAGACCAGCTTGATGAGATTCTTGTAGCCCTCCTGGTTCTCGCACAGCAGGACCAGGTGATTGTAGCGGTCGGTATCCGAGCGCGTCTTGTGGCCCTGCTGCGAGACATAGAGCTCGCAGCCGATGACGGGGTGCACGCCGGCGTTCTTGGCGGCGTTGTAGAACTTGACGGCGCCGAACAGGTTGCCGTGGTCGGTCATGGCGACGGCGGGCATTTTCTGCTCGACCGTGATCTGCATCAACTGATCGATATCGCAGGCGCCATCCAGCAGCGAATAATCGGTATGGCAGTGCAGGTGGACAAAAGACATCGCGGCGTTTGCTCCCCCGGTTCGGACACACTCCGAACCGTCGCGGGGAGGTGTTGATGAACAATTTCCATTTTACGCCGGAGAGGCGCCAAAGGACAGAACTAACGTCCCGGCTGGGCAATCTAAAAAGGATGTCGCCATCCGGTTTCGGGTAGAGCGTCGACCGGGCCGTTTGCGCGCAAAGCTGTTTCCGGAAGCCACTGGTAGGCACGGGCAGATTCGAACTGCCGACCTGTCGCTTAGGAGGCGACCGCTCTATCCATCTGAGCTACGTGCCCACAGTGCTCCCATTGTACCGTTCCAGGCCTTTACGGCCAATATCGGTGCGGTAGTGCATGCCCGGGAAGTCGATGCGGCGCACTGCGGCGTAGGCGCGCTCGATGGCGTCGGAAAGGTTCGCGCCGCGCGCGGTGACGCCCAGAACACGGCCGCCGCCGGTCTCCAGGCCGTGCATGCCGAGGCGAGTCCCGGCGTGGAACACGGTCGAGCCGGCGGCTTCGGCCGCCTCGACGCCGCGGATCGGCCTGCCGGTCTCATAACTGCCGGGATAGCCCGCGGAAGCCAGCACGACGCAGACGCTGGGCTGCGGCCGCCACTCGAGTTTCACGGAGCCCAACGTTCCCTGTGCCGCGGCATCCAGCGCGGGCAGGAAATCGGACGCCATGCGATGCATCAGCGGCTGCGTTTCGGGATCGCCCAATCGCACATTGAACTCGAGAACCTTGGGGCCCTCTTCGGTCATCATCAGTCCGGCGTAGAGAAAGCCCGTAAAGCCAGTCGCCGCGACGGTGGGGCGGATGATGCGATCCAGAATAGCGGCTGTTTGAGCGTCGCTGAGAATTGCGGAATCGCAATAGGCCCCCATGCCGCCGGTGTTGGGGCCGGAGTCGCCATCGAAGGCGGCTTTATGATCCTGAGTCGCGGCGAGCGGCAGTACGTCGCGGCCGTCGCAGAGGGCGATGAAGCTGACCTCTTCGCCGCTAAGGAACTCTTCGATAACGAGCCGGCCGCTGAATGCTGCCAGCGCCGCTTCCGCTTCTGCACGGTCGTGAGCAATGACGACGCCTTTGCCGGCTGCGAGGCCGTCGGCTTTGAGGACGAGCGGATAACCGAAGCGGTCAAGAAGAGCGCGGGCGCGGCCGGGTTCGTCGACGGTTTCATAACGGGCTGTCGGGATGCCTCTTTGGGTGAGAAAGTCCTTCGCGAAGCTCTTGCTGGCTTCGAGGCGCGCGTTGGCGCTGTCCGGACCGACGATACGGCGCCCGTGAGAACGGAAAAGATCGACTACCCCCGCTGCGAGGGGAGCTTCGGGGCCGACGACCGTCAGGTCGGCTTTCACGGCTTTGGCCGCGGCGAGATAGGATTCAGGAGCTCCGCTCGTTACGGGAACGCAGGTGCCAATGCTCGCGATACCCGGATTGCCGGGCGCGGCGAAGACTTCGGCGTCGGGCGACTGGGCCAGTTTCCAGGCGAGCGCGTGTTCCCGGCCGCCGCTGCCGAGGACCAGAATTTTCATTCGATACAATGATATCAATGCTCGAGAGGTACGACGTTGTTGTCATCGGAGCGGGACATGCGGGTTGCGAAGCTGCACGGGCATGTGCGCGCATGGGGTTGAAGACCGCCCTGGTGACGATGAATTCGGACCTGATCGCGCAGATGTCCTGCAACCCGGCGATCGGCGGTATTGCCAAGGGGCACCTGGTGCGCGAGATCGATGCGTTGGGCGGACTGATGGCGGAAGTGGCCGACCGCGTCGGCATCCAGTTCCGCCTGCTGAATACCAGCCGCGGTCCCGCGGTATGGTCGCCGCGCGCGCAAATGGATAAGAAGATGTACCGGGTGCGGATGCGCGAGGTACTTGAGCGCGAGCCAAATCTGCGGATCAAGCAGGCGGAGGTTGCCGCCCTGGAGATGGCAGAGCGGCAGGTAACGGGCGTGCGGTTGCGGGACGGGCGGACGCTTTCTGCGGGCGCGGTGGTCGTGACTACAGGGACATTCCTGAACGGACTGGCGCATGTCGGCGAGGCGCGCTACAGCTGCGGCCGGAACGGCGAGGCTCCTTCTGAATTGCTGGGCGACCAGTTGCGGAGCCTCGGACTGCAATGGACACGCCTCAAGACGGGAACGCCCCCGCGGCTGGATGGGCGGACAATCGATTGGTCGCAGTTCGAGCCACAGCCGGGTGATCCCGAGCCTACGCCGTTCTCGTTCCTGACGGAACGGATCGATCGACCTCAGATTCAGTGCCACATCGGGTATACCAACGCCGAAACACGGCGGATTCTGCAGGAGGCTATTCCGCGCTCCCCGCTCTACAGCGGGCAGATTGAAGGCGTGGGACCGCGCTACTGTCCTTCGATCGAGGATAAGATCGTCAAGTTCCCGGACAAGCCGCGTCACCAGATTTTTCTCGAACCGGAAGGGCTGGACACCAACGAAGTCTACGTGAACGGCATGTCGACGAGCATGCCCATCGACGTGCAAGCGGCAATGGTTGCGTCGATTCCAGGGCTGGAAAATGCGGAGATGATCCGGCCCGGGTACGCGATCGAGTACGACGCCATCGACCCACGGGAGCTGAGCCATGCCCTGGAAGTGAGGAAGATTGCGGGCCTGTTTCTGGCGGGGCAGATCAACGGGACCTCGGGCTATGAAGAGGCGGCCTGCCAGGGACTGGTAGCGGGGATCAATGCGGCATGCAAAATGGGCGGGAAGGAGCCGCTCATCGTCGGCCGCACCGAAGGCTACACGGGCATTTTGATCGATGATCTGATCACCAAAGGGGCCGATGAGCCGTACCGCATGTTCACCTCGCGTGCCGAGTTTCGGCTGCATCTGCGGATCGACAACGCCGATGCGCGGTTGACTCCGGCGGGCCGGCGCGTGGGCCTGGTGACCGACCAGCGCTGGGAGCGGTTCACCCGGAAGCAGCAGCAAAAGGAGCGGCTCACCGCTTTGCTGGCGGGGCACCGCAACGGCCAGTGGCTGAAGCGGCCGGAGGCATCGATCGGCGAGCTCGCGCCGTGGGTCTCCGAGGCTCTGGGCGAAAAGGCGCTGCCTGGCGTGCTGACAACGGTGGAAGTCGAAACGAAGTACAACGGCTATATTTCGCAACAGGCGCGGCAGATGGAACATCTCAAGAGCGCCGAACGGCGTCCGATTCCTGCAGAATTCGGGTTCGGCGGGATTCCGGGATTGTCGCGCGAGATTCAGGACAAGCTGGCTAGGGTGCGTCCTGCAACGCTCGGCCAGGCGGCACGGATTCCGGGCGTAACTCCGGCGGCGATTGCAATCCTGGACGTGTATCTGAGCCTGAGCCGTGTTTGCTGATCTGCTGCGGGAACGGCTGGCGGGGATTGTCGAACTCTCTCCGGCGCAAATCGAGTTGCTGGAAGCGCATTATACGCTGCTCGTTCGCTGGAACAGGATGTTGAACCTGACGAGGGTGGATCGTTTGGAAGAAGCGGTGGAGCGGCATTATGCGGAATCGCTGTTTTTGGGGGCTCATCTCCCGGCCGGCCATCTGCGGATTGTGGATGTGGGCTCCGGGGCCGGTTTTCCGGGGTTTCCGGTCGCGGTGCTGCGACCGGAGTGTTCCGTGACGCTTGTGGAATCGCACCAGAGGAAGGCGGTCTTCCTGCGGGAGGCTTCGCGGAGTTTGGCAAACGTTCATGTGTTGGCGCTGCGTGCCGAGGAGGTCTCGGAACGGTTTGACAGGGTGGTCTCGCGTGCCGTGAGCTATGAAGACTTGCGGACCGTTCTAAAGAAATTGGCGCGGGCAGCCGATCTGTTGACTGGCGCGGAAGAGCCGCCGGAGGAGTTGGGCTTCTGGTGGAGCGAACCTATTGTCTTGCCTTGGGGTGACCGGCGGTTTTTGAGGCAGGGAACGGTGATGGCGTCACAGGGCAACGAAGGGTGAGGTAAGAATCCGGTACCGTCTAACTAGGCGCCCGCGCCGGCCGCTTCACGCCCAGGCACCACAGCCTTGCAGGATCTTTCTCATTCCCATGGGGCGCCCGGCAACAAGCCTCGCACGATCTTCGCCGTCACCATGACGCGTGCTAGGCACGAATCCTTGCACGATCTTGGCTGTCGCCAGGCCGCGCCCGGCACTAGGCCCCGCACGATCTTTACCCATTGCCATGGGGCGCCCGGCACCAGGCGCTGCACGATCTTGGCCGTCGCCATGACTTGCCCAGCACCAGGCCTCTCACGATGTTTCCCATTGCCGGATATGCGCGACACCAACGACCGCACGATGTTTCCCATTGCGGACGTGCCCGACACCAACGACCGCACTCTCTGGGCTGTCGCCAGGCCGCCCCCGTGTTGCCCGGCGAGACGGGCCACTGCACCCACCGTCGCGAATTCCCGCCCCGGGGACCGGATTCCGTGTTGCTCGGCTAACCCATTGTTTCACGTGAAACTTGGGCACTTCGTTTCACGTGGAACATGAATGTGCAAGTGGACGCCGTTCGCTCCTGTCCACAATGCTCAATTGGAATTCATGTTAGTATTCCCTCTTGAGCAGAGTTTTCGCTATTGCCAACCAAAAAGGTGGAGTCGGGAAGACTACTACCGCTATTAATTTGGCCGCGTCTTTAGCAGCCAATGACTTCCGGGTTCTCGTGGTGGATTCCGACCCGCAGGGTAACGCGACCACTGGCCTCGGTGTTGCCAAAGACAGCGACCGGCCAAGCTTGTACCATGTACTCCTCGGTGAAACCCCCGTGCGTGACGCCGTCGTAGTAACCGATTTCGAAGGCCTGGACCTCATACCGGCGGACAAGAACCTCGTTGGCGCCAACCTCGAACTCATCGGCCTCGAAGACCGGGAATTCCGGCTCCGCCAGCGGATTGAGCCGATTCGCGAAGACTACCGCTTCATCCTGGTGGACTGCCCGCCCGCACTCGACCTCCTCACGTTGAATGCACTCATCGCCGCGGATTCCGTTCTCGTTCCCATCCAGTGCGAGTTCTTCGCCCTCGAGGGGATCTCCGAACTTATGGATACGGTCGACCGCATCCGCGACTCCTTCAACCACCCTCTGGAGATCGAGGGGATCCTTCTTACCATGTTCGACGACCGGACGAACCTGACCCGCCAGGTCGCCCAGGATTTGAAAGAGTTCTTCAAAGACCAGGTTTTCCGCACTGTGATTCCGCGCAGCATTCGGCTCGCGGAGGCCCCCAGTTTCGGCAAGCCGATTCTCGGCTACGATCCGCGGTCCCGCGGTGCCGAAAGCTACATTCAACTCGCAAAAGAGATTCTCGACCATGAACAAACCGGAGACTACGCGCAGGGCACTCGGTAAGGGGCTCGGCGCGCTGCTGCCGACTCGTCCCACCGTCGTTCCCACTTCCGCGGCGGCTCACCCCGCCGAAGTCGCCCGCACCATTCCAGTCGACGCCATCGACGCCAACCCCATCCAACCGCGCCGCGTTTTCCAGATGGACCGGCTCTCGGAGCTCGCGCAGTCGATTCGCGCCAACGGGATCATCCAGCCCATCGTCGTTCGCAAGGCCGGCGAACGATACCAGCTTGTGGCCGGCGAGCGCCGCTGGCGCGCGGCGAAACTTGCGGGCCTCGCCGAAGTGCCGGTAGTGGTGCAGGATATCCCCGACGACCGCCTCCTGGAAATTACCCTCATCGAGAATATCCAGCGCGAAGATCTAAACCCCATCGAAACCGCCATCGCCTTCGAGCGCCTGGGCAAGGAGCTAAACCTCAGCTCCGAAGAGATCGGACATCGGACGGGCAAAGACCGCACCACGATCACGAATTTCATCCGCCTCCTGGGACTGCCCGCGGACCTCCAGCAGCTCGTTGCCGAGCGGCGCCTTTCCGCCGGGCACGCCCGCTGTCTGCTGTCCCTTCCCGCGCCCGAACTGCAGCGCGAAGTCGCCGAAAAGGCCGTCGCGCAAGGGTGGAGCGTCCGCCAGATGGAGCGCACCACGCAGAAAATGATGGAGGACCGCAAGCCGAAACACGTCGACGAAGTCGAAACTGACCCCAACGTCAAGGCGGCGATCGCCGAAATGGAGCGCGTGCTCGGTACGAAAGTCCGGATTGTCGAGAAAGCCCGGCAGAAGGGCAAGATCGAGATCGAATACTACTCCTCCGAAGACCTGGACCGGATTTATTCAGCGATCATCGGCGAGTCGTAACTACTTCAGCAACTGCAGGATGTCCCTCAGTTCCCGGCGTATTTCCGGTAACGGGTCTTCGGTGAACAGCTCCCTCTGCTCCAGCCGGGCCAGCTTGGGTTTCGGCCCCTTGGCCTCCGCCTGAAGGGTCTGCCGCGCACCTTCGATTGTGAACCGCTTTTCGTACAGCAGGTGCTTGATTCGCAGCAGCAGCTCTACATCTTTACGGCGGTACAGACGGTGCCCGGTTCCGGACTTCTTCGGGGAAAGCACAGGGAATTCGCTTTCCCAGTAGCGGAGTACATACGGCTCGACCCCGAGAAGTTCGCTTACCTCGCCGATCTTGAAGTACAGCTTATCCGGGATCTCTGGAGATCCCTGCTGTAACGCGACATCCGTCATGAGCCATTCGTAATCCTAACTCACTCGGTTGTGATTGTCACGAGATGCTGGCCGCGCGGAAGCAGAATGGAGTACGGCCCGGCCCGGTTTGCCGGCATCACAATGCCGTCCACCTCGACCCGCCGCACAGCCCGGTCCAGCACGGCAATGGCGCGCGCGTCACTTTGATACGACACTTCGATCTCGCGACGACCCGAAAACCGCGCGCCGTTCAGGTCGCCCGTGAATCGCACCAGGTGAACGGGGGGCGCTTCGGAGGCCGGTCCGATGCTGTGGGCGCCGCCCGGAAGCCAGACCGTCTCCGAATCCGCGACCGGCCACGGCTGCCCGTCTACGAGTGCCGGCCCTCGCCACGGAATTCCCACGCCACCGGCAGAATCGACGACTGTTTTTTCTCCCATCCGCTCGATGCGGCTTACGCTGGCGGCCGCCGAGGGCAGCAGGCCCAGATCCGGCGGCAACAGAGAATTCTCGAAGTACAGGGCGATTCGCCGGAAGCTCGCCGCGGCGCTGTGCACCAGTTCGAAGAGCTCGATGCCGGTTTGCTGCTTGGTCGGATACACGTTCTGATATCGGTCCACGACGTTCAAATCGATAGCCAGCCGTTCCGCGTGCGAAGTGAGCGCGCGGTATCGTTCCGCGATGGTGCGATAGCGCCCGGCGCCCAGATTCCAAACCGTCGCAGGATCCTCGATCAGAAATGTGAAAGTGTGCCGGTCCAGCATCGGGAGCACGCGCGCGGCGTCGGCGCCGATCACATCGCGCATCCCGGGATCGAACCGATCGTCGACATGCGTCAGCACGAGATCGAGATCCGGTCGAGTCGCGCGGATGCCTTCCAGTTCGCCAAGCCACTCGGTCTGCATGCGGCCGGCAAGTTCGCTGCGAAAATCGAGGAACGCCCGCCGCGACGCTTCGTCTTTGCGTGTGCTGAAAAGCTCGAGCGGATCGAAGCCGTGCTCTTTTCGGAAAAGCGACCGCACGCCGTCATTCATCGGGGTGAAACGCGAGGCATTGTTGATGCCCTCGAGCGATTCGAAGTACAGTTCCGCCAGGTTGACGCCGTCCCAGTCGAAGCGGCCGATGAGATCTTTGACCCCCGCCGCCACCGCGCGGAAGCAATCGCGATTCGTCAGGTTCATCAGCTTGCGCCAGTCGAGCTGCGCATCCTGCAGCACGGCCGTCTTCTCGCGCCACTCGGGATGGTCGTTCCAGAACTTGTCGCTGACGTGCGGCAGTTCCAGCCAGGCGTAGACTGCAATGCCTTCGCGGTGGCAGGCTTCGATCAGATGCTTGAGATATCGGTCGCCGGCGGGGTCGCTCTCATAGAAGTGCCAGGCCGCGACGTGCAGGGCCGCGACGCCCGATTTCCGCCAGCGCGCGGCGAAATAGTCGAGATCGACGCGCGAGCGATACGCCGAATCGAAAAAGGCCCACAGCCGCGCCGAACGGAACGGGGGCTGCACTCCGAGATCGCAGAGCGCCTGCAGGAGATAGGGGAAGCGCTCATAACCGCGCTCTCCCGGTGGCACCGCGACCCACAACACGGCTCCATTTCCCCGCCGCAAGCCGGCCAGCATCGGCTCGCCCGACCAGCGTTCCCGGGCGAAAACCCGGACCCCCGCCGGCAACCGGAATTTCGGTAATTCCAGGCCTTTTTCCCAGACGATCGGCAGCGACGGCCGGTGCACATCGGTCAGGCTGTTGACCCTGACGAAATCCTGCATTGCCGAAAACCCGAAGCTTTCCGCCAATGACGATTCGCCTTCGAGAATCAGCACCGCCCCTCTTTCCACGCGCGCCGGCCATTCCGCCGAGGATGCCGCGCCGGCGCGCGCCACGAAAATGCGGGCCAGCCCGGCGGGTTTCTGCTCCAATCCGATCGAGGAGAGAATCGCCGGCCATGCCCCGGCGTCTTCGGAAAGCACGCTGAAATACGGCAGGTCCGCGGCCAGGAGCGGCATGGCCAGCAGCAGCGGTAGAACCACCTTACCGCGTGAACGCATACCACACTCCTGCGCGGACATCGTTGAAGTTCGGACGTCGCGGATTGTCCGCGTTCGTCAAGTAGGCGCCCCGCAGCACGTTGAAGGTCACAAACATGGAAGGCGGCATCGAGCTGTCATGAATCCGGACACCGGGGCCCGTTTCCCCGAAATTGGCCCAATACTGCCGCTGGGCGTCGAAAGTGAGGTTGGCGTTCCAGTAGAATTGGACGCGAAACGAAGCCGGTCCGGCGGTATAGCCGGCACGCGACTGGCTGTAGACCAGAAAATCGTTGCCGAACCGGCTGACGAAGATGCCGTCGAGCGTGGAGTCGGCAAACCAACCCTCCTCCTCTCCCGTCAGGCTGTGTCCGATGCCGCGTGCCGCCGAAACTCCGCCGCGATAATCGGGCAACATGTGATGGCTTAGGTAGCCCACGGCCGTGCCGGCTTCGAACCAACCGAACACCCCGTGCCACGAAAGCGTGTGCACACCGGCGGCGGCAATGAACGAACTTTCTGAAAGATACTGCGGCGCGAATGTTCCCACATTGCCGCGCGTATCGCCCACGAACCGCACGCTGGCGTACGGCAGCAGCACGGCGCCGGTGCGGATTTCGGTTTTCACCTGCGCGTAGGAGAAGAGATCGCTCCAGCGGCTGGAATACAGCGGATAGAACCAGGCGCTGGTGCGGAAACGCTCGACGGCCGGGCGCAGATTGTGATACGCCGCGCCGGCCTCTCCCGCGATGCGCGGGTCGGGGCTTTTGCGCGCCAGGTCGAACCAGCGAAACGCCATGGCGTCGCGATGCAGAATGTTGTAGGTCCAGCCGAGCTGGAGCATAACGTCGAAATCGCCGGGGTCGATCTCCTGCGCCACCTGCAGGTACTGCAGCGCATCCTGCATGTAGCCGGCTTTGATGCTGCGTTCCGCCATCACTTTGGCGTCCAGCGACGCCGGCTTCCCGCCCGCCGTTTTGCGCAGCACCTGCGGCATGCGCAGCACGGCGCGCACGCGGTTGGCGAGATCGTCGTCATTTCCCGCCAACACGCGCTGGAACAGCGGCATGGCCAGCGCGGCCTGGCCGCGCCCCAGCAGCAGAAATCCGAGCTGCGTCGCGGAAAGCAGATCGTCCGGCGCAATTTTGGTGACTTTGCGGAATTCCTCCTCGGCTTCGTTCTCCTGGCCCATGCGCAGCAGCAGGTAGCCGAGTTCGCGGCGCAGTTCCGCATTGGCCGGGTCCAGCTCGAGCGCCTGCCGGAACTCGGATACATAAGGATACCGATCCGGCAAAAGCTCGCGCGCCATTTCCGCCGCTCGCGGCTCCCCGCCGCGTGAGGCCGCCAGCAGAGCCGCATTCGCTTCTTCACTGCGGCCCATGGTTCTCCATACGCGGCCCAGGTCCACCAACACACTGCGGCGATCCGGGAGCATACGCCAGGCCTTTTCGTAGTGTTCCGCCGCCAGCGCCGGTTCGTCCCGCTGCTCCGCCAGCGTAGCCAGCTCGAAATGCGCGCTGAAATTGTCGCTGCCCATGGCGATGGCGCGCTTCCAGCGCTCGATGCCTGCGGCGAGGGGCTTATCGATGTTTTGAAAAGCCTGCTCCGCCGTGGCGTCGCCGGTCTTGCGGATGCGGTCGAAGATGCGCCGCGCTTCTGCCTGCTTCCTCGTTTCGTAGCACAGGAAGGCGTACTCCATGGCTACCTGCGCATCGTTCGCGTCGAGCCGCATGGCGGCTGCAAACTGGTCGCGCGCCGGTTCGTTCTCCCCGATCTTGAGGTAGGTGTAGCCCAGGTCTTTGCGGATCGCGGGACGCTCCGGCGCAGCCGCAATTCCAGCCAGGAATCCCGCGATGGCGGCATCGTAATCGTGCGCGCGCAGCGCCGCGTAGGCCCGCGTGAGCGGCTCGTAAGCCGGATCGGGCGTCTGGCCGAATGCCAGGCTGCACAACGCGCAAAGTACGGCGGCACGCATAATTCCGGAAATTCATAGTGCGCCGGCGCCCCGTGTTTTCACAGAATTAATATATGGATTCCAGCCGCTCCAGTGGCATCCTGCTGCATCCCACCTCGTTACCCGGAAAATTCGGCATCGGCGATCTCGGTCCGGAGGCGTTTCGCTTCGTCACGTGGCTCGAGGCCGCCGGCGCGCGCATGTGGCAGGTGCTGCCGCTCGGCCCGGTGGGATACGGCGAGTCGCCCTACCAGCTTTTTTCGGCCTTCGCCGGCAACCCGATGCTGCTCAGCCCGGAGGTCCTGGCAGACCGCGGCTGGCTTTCCCCGGCCGATCTCGAAGCCCCGCCGTTCCGCGAAGACCGCGTGGAGTTCGAAACCGTCGTTCCCTGGAAAGCCGCGCTGCTGCGGCGCGCTCATGCCGCCTTTCTCCGGCAGGCGTCTGCCGATCAGGACGAATTCGCGGCTTTCGTGGGTGAGAACTCCTCCTGGCTGGACCCTTATGCCCGGTTTATGGCGCTGAAAGAGGCCCACGGCGGCGCCGTCTGGACCGAATGGCGGCCGGGCGCGGCGCCGGCCGCCGCCGAAGTTGATTTCCACCGGTTCCTGCAGTTCGAGTTCTTCCGCCAGTGGAACGCCCTGCGGGGCGAATGCGCGGCCCGCGGCATTCGCATCATGGGCGATATCCCGATCTACGTCGCGCACGATAGCGCCGACGTCTGGTCGCATCCGCAGCTTTTCCGACTGGACGCGCGAGGCTATCCCGTTGTCGTGGCCGGAGTCCCACCCGATTATTTCAGCGCCACCGGACAGCTTTGGGGCAACCCGCTGTACCGCTGGGACGAAGAGGCCGCGCGCGCCTACCCCTGGTGGATCGAGCGCATGCGCGCCGCGCTGCGCCTGGTCGATCTCGTCCGCATGGATCATTTCCGGGGCTTCCAGGCCTACTGGGAGGTCCCTGCGGGAGAAAAAACCGCCGAGCGCGGCCGTTGGGTGGAGGGTCCCGGAGCCGCGCTGTTTCACGCCCTGCAGGCCGCGCTGGGTCCGCTGCCGATCGTGGCTGAGAATCTCGGCGTCATCACTCCCGAAGTGGAAGCCATCCGCCGCGAATTCCACTTCCCCGGGATGGCCATCCTGCAATTTGCCTTCGGCAAGGACGCTCAGGCCCCCGGTTTTCGCCCGCACAACTACGAACAAGCTCTGTTCGCCTACAGCGGCACCCATGATAACGACACGGTCGCCGGCTGGTGGCGCAGCGAAGGCGCTGGCGACAGCACCCGCACCCCCGACGACATCCGCAAGGAAAAAGCCTTCGCCAGATCCTACCTTCACACCGACGGCGCCGACATGCCCTGGACCCTGATTCGCACCCTGATGGCGTCCGTTGCCGGCACGGTAGTTTTCCCCGCTCAGGACATCCTCAGCCTCGGCAGCGAATCGCGGATGAACATCCCCTCTGTGCCCAGCGGCAACTGGCGCTGGCGCCTCACCCCTGGCGCCCTCACCCCAACCCACGCCGCCCGCCTGAAAGAAATGACCGGACTTTACGAGAGATAGAAGTTCCACTCCAACCCGGAAGCACCTTCCTCCTTCGAACAATCGAGCTAACAGCTAACAGCTAATAGCTAACGACCCCTCTTAACACCCCCTTGACGTGGTGCGCGCACGGGGCTACTATGCGGCTGGACAGACGGTGTCAGTCTGAAATTATCGAAACGAGGTGGCCATGTTAGCTACCGCAGTAGTCGAGAAGAACGCATACGAAGTCGCACTGGAGAACTTCGATCTGGCGGCGAACGCGCTGGAACTCGAAGACAATGTGCGGGCAATGATCAAATATCCGGAACGCATCCTGTCAGTGAGCGTTCCGGTGCGGATGGACAGTGGAAAGGTTCAACGGTTCGAAGGCTTCCGCGTGCAGCACAGCACGATGCGCGGCCCTGCCAAGGGAGGCATCCGGTTTCACCCCAACGTCACCGTCGATGAGGTGAAGGCTCTGGCCACGTGGATGACGTGGAAGTGCGCAGTGGTCAACATCCCTTACGGTGGCGGCAAGGGTGGCGTGACCTGCAACCCGAAAGCGATGTCCCTGGGCGAATTGGAACGGCTGTCGCGCCGCTACGCCAGCTCGATTCTTCCGCTCATCGGGCCGGAGAAGGACATTCCGGCGCCGGACGTTTATACCACGCCGCAGATCATGGCGTGGATCATGGACACCTACAGCATGAACAAGGGCTATCCGGTTCACGGCGTCGTCACCGGCAAACCCATCAGCCTGGGCGGCTCGCTGGGCCGCAATGAAGCCACCGGCCGCGGCGTATTTTATACCGCCCTGGCCAGTTGCCATCACCTCGGAATTCCGGTGAGCGGCGCGCGTGTGGTGGTGCAGGGATTCGGCAACGCCGGCTCCATCGCCGCCATGCTGCTGCACGGTGCCGACGCCAAAGTGATCGCAGTCAGCGATACGCGCGGCTGCATCTACAACGCCAAGGGCCTGGATATCCCCGCCGTCATTTCTTTCAAGGAACGCACCGGCACCGTGGTCGGATTCCCGGGCGCCGAACTGATCAAGCCGGAAGAACTGCTCGCGCTGAAGTGCGAAATCCTGGTTCCTGCGGCCCTGGAGAACGCCGTAACCGGCGAGAATGCCCACACCATCAACGCACGGATCGTGGCCGAAGCCGCCAACGGCCCTGTGACTCCCGAAGCCGACATCATCTTCGATCAGAAAGGCGTCTTCCTGATTCCGGACATTCTCTGCAATGCCGGCGGCGTGACCGTATCCTACTTCGAATGGGTGCAGGACGAGAATCACCTTTTCTGGGACGAGAACGACGTCAATTCGCGTCTCGAAAAGGTCATGACCCGGGCCTTCGCCGACGTCCTGAAGATCCACACCGATCGCAAGGTCAACATGCGGCTCGCTGCCAATATGCTGGGCATCGGCCGCGTCGCGGAAGCCTGCAGAGTTCGCGGGCTGTATCCGTGAGGTGACGAGCTACCAGTAAAAAAAGCGCTGCTCTCTTCGGCCGGCGCCACGACCGAAGAGAGCGGCGCCCTTGGTTTCCCGGCGGCGTGCCGCCTACGCCGCCACTTTTTCCTTCCGCCGCCGCGCTTTCATTACCTCGATTGCCGTAGGTAAGAGCGAGACTGCGATAATCACCAGGATCACCTTATCGAAATTCTGTTTCACCAGCGGAATCCCGCCCAGGTTGTAGCCCAGCAGCGTCACGGAAAAGACCCAGCCGATGCCGCCACACACGCTGAACGGCAGGAAGCGCAGATAAGGCATCTCGCCAACTCCCGCAATGAATGCCGCGAACGTGCGCACGATCGGCACGAAGCGCGCCATGACGAGCGTCTTGCCGCCATAGCGTTCATAAAAGGCTTTGGTGCGCGTCACGTACTCCTGCTTGAAGAGCAGCGAATCGGGGCGCGTGAAAATCCGCGGGCCGGTATTGCGGCCCAGCCAGTAGCCGGTGGAATCGCCCAGCATCGCGGCTGTCATCAAGAGCAGGTTCACCTTCACGATGTTGATCGCACCCAGCCCGGAGACTACCCCGATCGTAAACAGAAAAGAATCGCCGGGCAGGAAAAAACCGACCAGCAGGCCGGTTTCCGAGTAGATCACGCCGAACATGGCGGCATACCCTACCCAGCCGTTGAGCACGGTTCGCAGCAGTTCGGTCAAGCGGTCCGGATTGGTAAGCGACCGGTAGAGATCGATGAGGTTGTGGATCATCCGTGTGTCTGGTAGTTGCTGATCAGCCGCAGGATGACGTCCTGGTGAACCTTGATCTTGCCTTCCTTGATGAGGCGGTCGCGCACGCCGGCTTCGAAGAGCTGCTCGCGGTCGCTATCCTTCCGGTTCTTGATTTCATCGCGGATGCTGGCCCGCTGGTCCGGGAGCTTGGACATATCGGCGGGCGTGTGCGACACCACTTGCGCCACCACGTCGCCGTCCGGCAAATTAAACGGTCCGATCACCGCTCCGTCTTTGGCGTTGAATGCGTCGCCGAAGTAGCTCGCCGAACCCAGGCCATCGATGGTGCCGGCGCGCGTGAAATCGCTGGTGGTCTTGGCTTCCAGCCCCAGGCTCTTGGCCGCTTTCTCGAAGTCGCCCAGTTCTTTGGCTTTGGCGGCCAGCGCGGTAGCCTTGTCCTGCGCGGCTTTCTTGCTGCGCGCGTCCACCATGGTATCGTGCACCTGGCTGGAGACTTCGTCGAAGTTGGCCGGCCGCGGCGGCAACACATCCGTCACCACCGCCAGCGCCAGCTTATTGCCGGGCAGCGCCACGGGCTGCGAAACCTCGCCTTTCTTCAGGCCCATGATCGACTGGTCAAAGTCCGAGTTCGTCCCGATCTCGGGAACGGGCTTTCCGGCTTCGACCCCGTTGGCGGGCACCACCTGCATATTGAACTGCGCCGCCACCTTCTCCGGGTGCGTCGGATCCGCCTGCAGCGCCGCCTGTACCTTGTCGGAGATGCTCTGCATGATGGCGTTGACCTTCTGATCCTTCACCTGTTTCGCAATCTGATCCTTCACTTCATCGAAGGTCTGCAGGTGCGCCGGTTCGCGCTTCATCACCTGGACGATATGGTAGCCGTAGGTGCTCTTGATCAATTCGATATCGCCGACCTTCTGATTGAACGACGCATCTTCGAATTCCTTCACCATCTGGCCGCGCTGCACCCATCCCAGGTCGCCGCCCTTCTGCGCGGAACCGGGATCCTGCGAGTACTTCTTCGCCAGCTCGGCGAAATTCCCTCCGGCCCGCAACTGCTTGAGCAGGTCCTCGGCCTGGGCTTTGATTTTGGCATCGTCGGCCGCGGGCTTCCCCTGCGTCATGAGCAGAATATGGCGCACCTGGGCGCGCTCCGGAACCTGGTATTTCTGCTTGTCCTGGTTATAGATGACCTGGAGTTCGGCGTCGGTCGGGTGAATGGTGTCCTCGATCTTGGCCTGGTCCGCGAGCAGGACGACCAGGTTCTTCCGCTCCGGAATCGTGTACTGCGCGTGGTTCGCCTGGAAATACTTCTCCATGTCGGCCTGGCTCGGCTGGCTCTGCGCCTTGAACTGGTCGGGCGTGATCTTCACGTAGTGCATCTTCACCTGTTCGTTCTTGTTGCGGAACGCGGCTTCGATCTCGAGCGGGGTCACGATCGTGCCCTCGGTGGCGATGTCGCGCAGCCGCGAGATGAGGATCTGCCGCTTGAGATCGCTTTCGAACTCTTCGATCGTCATTTCCTGCTGCGCCAGCATGCTGGCATAGATATCCTTGCCGACGAACTTGCCGTCCGGGAAGAGATTGGGAATCATCTGGCGGATGGCCTGGGCGACATCCTGATCGGTCACCTGGAAGCCCAGCCGGCCGGCTTCGTAGGCCAGCGCGCGGTCGGTGATCATCCCCTGCACCATCTGTGGGATGAATGTGGGCAGCACTTCGGCGGGGAACTGCCTCTGTCGCATGGTCTTTTGGATCAGGTTCTGGACGTCCTGCTGGGTGATGACGTCGGGACCGACGGTGGCCACCACGGTATCCGAGGAGCCTCCGGCTCCGCTGTTATAACTCGGGATCAGGTAGGTGAGCATCGAGAGCGCCACCAGCACCAGCAGCGCACCCAGGAGGATGCGCACCGACTTTTCCCGGCTGCGAAACAGATCAAACATTTCTGAGAGAACTCCTGTCGTCTAAAGGGGAAATACCATTATAGCGAATGCCCGCGGACGCGGGTTTTGGTTTATATTCGAGCACGTGCCCTTGACAGCCCTGTTAGCCGACCCGATCTTTCGTGAGCATCTTCGTGGACGCCAGCACCCCGAGTGTCCGGGGCGCTTCGACGCCGTCGTCCGCGGCCTGGAGTCCGCCGGGCTGGTCCACGGGCTGTTGCCGCTGGATTCGCGCCCGGCTACGGAGGAGGAACTGCTGCTCTGCCATACGCCGGGCTACCTGGCCACTGCGCGCAGCGATGTCGAACGCGGGCACGCATATCTGAGCACCGGGGATACCGATATCACTCGCAATTCCTGGGACGTGGCCGCGCGCGCCGCCGGCGGCGTGCTCAATGCCGTGGATGCCGTGGTGCAGGGCCGCGCCCGGAATGCCTTCTGCGCCGTACGCCCGCCCGGACACCACGCCAGCGCGAACCGCGGCATGGGCTTCTGCATCTTCAACAACGTGGCCCTGGCCGCCCGCTATGCGCAGCGCCGCCACGGCATCGGGCGGGTGCTGATTGTCGACTGGGACGTGCACCACGGCAACGGAACGCAGGATATCTTCTATCGTGACCCGTCGGTCTTCTTCTTCAGCACGCACCAGTGGCCTCTGTACCCCGGAACGGGGCGCGCCGACGAAACCGGAGACGACGGTGGCGAAGGCACAACCATGAATTTCCCGTTTCCCGCCGGGAGCGGCCGCGCGCACATCCTGGGAGCGGTGCAGAAGTACCTGGCTCCCATGATGGCCCGTTTCGAGCCGGAGCTGGTCCTCATCTCCGCCGGCTTCGATTCCCGCGAAGGCGACCTGCTGGGCCGCTTCACCCTGACCGACGCCGACTTCGAAGACCTGACCCGCGAAATCATGACCATCGCCGACCGATCCGCCGCCGGAAAAGTAGTCTCCCTTCTGGAAGGAGGATACGCCCTGGACGGCCTGGCAAGCGCCGCCGCCGCGCACGTGAAGGTTCTCAGCCGCGAGTGAACAGAAAAAATAATCAGCCGCAGATCAACGCAAAGGAACGCAGATCCAGAGCTCTAGTTTTTATCGGCGTTCATCGGCGGCCAATTTGTGTTTGTTCATTCGTGTTGATTCGTGGCCATTCTTGCTTTTCTACTTCTCGATTTCCAGCCCCGACTCTTTCAACGCCCGCCAGCCGCCGTCCAGGGAAATCGCATTCTCGTAGCCCATCTTTTGCAGGTTATCGGCCACCAGCGCGGAACGGAAACCGCCGCCGCAGTACAGCACCAGCTTCGCTTTCTTGTCCGGGACCTGCTTTTCGATATCGCGCTCGATGATGCCTTTGCTCAGGTGCACGGCGCCTTTCACATGGCCGGCATTCCACTCGCTCTCTTCGCGCGTATCGACCAGAATGTGCGGCTCCCCCTCCCGCGCCATCTCCATGTACTGCCGGATGTCGATCTCCTTCACGCGCGCCTTGGCGTCGTTCACCAGCTTGAGAAATCCCGCACTGTGCTGCATTGGCTTCACTCCACGCGGCGGATTCTGGCCCCCACCTGCGCCAGTTTCGCTTCGATTCTCTCATAGCCGCGGTCGATGTGGTATACGCGGTCGATCACGGTTTCGCCCCGCGCCACCAGCGCGCCCAGCACCAGGGAGGCGCTGGCGCGGAGGTCGCTCGCGATCACGCCGGCGCCCGTCAATTCGCGCTTTCCGGCCACAATCGCCTGCTTGCCATCCAGCCGGATATTGGCGCCCATGCGCGCCAGTTCCTGCGCGTGCATGAAGCGGTTTTCGAAGATCGTTTCCACAATGATGGCGATTCCGTCCGCCTGCGTCATCAGTGCCATGTATTGCGCCTGCAGGTCGGTGGCGAAGCCGGGATACTCCTCGGTGGTCATATCCACGCTCCGCAGGCTCCCGGTGCCGCGCACGCGCAGGGTTGACGCATCGGGTTGTGTCACATCCACCCCTGCCTGTTGCAGCTTGGACACGAGCGCGCTGACGTGTTCGGGGTTGCATCCCGTCACCGTCAGATCGCCGTTGGTGATGGCGCCGGCGATCAGGAACGTCCCGGCCTCGATGCGGTCGGGGATGATGGTGTGCTCGGCGCCGTGCAGCCGCTCGACGCCCTCGATGCGAATTACCGAAGTGCCGGCGCCTTCGATTCGGGCGCCCATTTTGACCAGCAGTTCGGCGAGGTCCTTGACCTCGGGCTCGCGCGCGGCGTTGCGCAGCACGGTTTCCCCCTTCGCCAGCACGGCGGCCATCATCAGGTCTTCGGTGCCGGTTACGGTGATGCGGTCGAAGTGCACGACCGTCCCGCGCAGTCCCTCGGGCGCTTCAGCTTCGATGTAGCCGTGGGACTGGTGAATGCGCGCACCCAGCCGCTCCAGGCCGAAAATGTGCAGGTTGATGGGGCGGGCGCCGATGGCGCAGCCTCCCGGGAGCGAAACCCGCGCTCTCCCGCTGCGCGCCACCAGCGGACCCAGCACCAGGCTGGAGGCGCGCATGGTCTTCACCAGCTCGTAGGGCGCTTCCGGACAGACGACGCGCGGCGTCTCGAGCCGCACGGTTTCGCCGTCGGTTCCCACCTGCGAGCCGATATCCACCAGCAGCCTTTGCATGGTGCGGATGTCGCGCACGCGGGGGATGCGGTGCAGCGTGACCGGCTCTTCGGTCAATAGCGCCGCCGCCAGAGCCGGCAGCGCCGAGTTTTTCGAGCCATTGGTAAGAATGGTCCCTTGCAGGGCGTTGCCGCCCGTAATGACAAATTTATCCATGAACGTTTACCGGAGCGTGTTTTGCGCGGCGAGAGCGCGGGCGACCCGTCCGCCCGCTTGGGCCAGCCGCCGCTCCGCCTCCTCGCGATTCATGCCGGTCTTGGCCATGACGATGGCGGCGCGCACGTTGTTTCCCGAGGCAGCCAGCAGTTCCGCCGCCCGTTCCCGCGGAACTCCCGCGGCGCGCTCCACGATGCGCCGGGCGCGGTCCAGGAGCTTGGTATTCCTCGGCTGCACATTCACCATCAGGTTGCCGTATACATAGCCCGACCGGATGAACGCCCCTGTAGTGAGCATGTTGAGGACCAGTTTCTGGGCAGTGCCGGCCTTCATGCGGGTCGAGCCGGCTACGACCTCCGGCCCCACCAGCGGGGTAATCGCGATATCCACCACGCGTGCCAGCTCGGAATCGGGCGTGCAACTGATCCCAACCGTGACCGCGCCCAGGCGGCGCGCTTCCGCCACCGCGCCGAGCACATACGGGGTCCGGCCGCTGGCCGCGATTCCCACCAGCACATCGCTCGCGGCGAACCCGCGCGCCGCCAGGTCGCGTGCGCCGATGGCGGGATCGTCTTCGGTGGTTTCGGTGGCGTGGCTGAGGGCCTGGTCGCCTCCGGCGATGATGCCCTGCACCATTTCCGGCGGCACGCCGAAGGTGGGAGGACATTCCGAAGCGTCCAGCACTCCCAGCCGCCCGCTGGTGCCGGCGCCGATATAGAAAAGACGTCCGCGCTTTTCGAAGGCCGCCACGACGGCTTCGACGGCGCGTGCGATGGCGGGAATCTCCCGCGACACGGCATCGGCGACCTTGCGGTCTTCGCTGTTGATGATGGTCAGGATCTCATCGGTGCCCAGCGAATCGATCGAAGCCGAGGCCGGGTTGGGCTGTTCCGTCAGCAGGTTTTCCAGCATTACAGGGGGCCAGGCTTTCGCTCGCCCGTACTCTCCAGCGTACCGCAGAAGGGCCGCGAAGCCCCGGGCGGTCCGCTCGCGGTAGAATGGGTGCAAAGTTGTGATGTCGATGCGTTATCCATTGACGGCCGCCTTGTGCGGTCTTTTTCTTCCGCTCGCGGTGTTTCCGCAAGCGGCCCAGGCGCCGAAAACCGAAGCGGTCAAGCAGGAGGCGCCGAAGCAGCCGCCCAAGGAGCCGCCCCAGCAGGAACAGCCCACCACCCACTTCGAAGTGCAGCACAACGAAGTCATCGTGCCGGTTACTGTCACCGACGATCGGGGCAAGTTTGTTTCCAACCTCACGGCGCGCGATTTCCGTGTTCTCGACGAGGGCCGTCCGCAGCGCATCGAATTCTTCAGCCACAGCGACAAGCAGCCCATCGTGGTGGGCTTCCTGATCGATCAGAGCAGCACCATGCTCATCCACTGGAAGACGTACCAGGAAGCCATCCTCGAAATGGTCTGGGCGCTGCTGCCGGACGATCCCAAGTATACCGGCTACCTGGTTTCCTATGCCAATGAAGCGCAGCTGGTAGTCAACACGACCCAGGATCCCGACAAGATCGCCGAAGCCGTGCGGCGTATGAAGCCGGGCGGCGGCGCGGCCCTGAACGACGCCATTTACCGCGCCTGCACGGACCGCTCGCTGATCAAGGGCGAGCCCTACGAACCGCGCCGCATTATCATCATCGTGGGAGACGGCCACGATACCGCGAGCAAGAAATCACTCGACGAAGTGCTGGAACTGGCCAAGCGGAACCTGGTCACCATTTACGCCATCAGCACGCAATCGTTCGGCTTCGACAACCCCAGCGATTCGGTGCTGGACAGGCTGACCGGCGAGACCGGCGGACTGGTGGAGTATCCCCTGAACAATCTCTACAAGGATGTTTCGGGATATCTTTCGAATCCGTCCGACGACGGCAACTATGCGCTGACGGTGGGGACGGGCGGTTATGCGGCGGAGATCTCGTCGGGCATCATCAAAGCGGTAGGCGGAATCGCGGGCGAGATCCAGACGCAGTACGTGCTGCGCTATACGCCGGATATCGATCCTGAGGCGCGCCCGCGGATATTTCGCCACATCAAGGTGGAAGTGCCGGCCCTGCCCAGTGTGCGCATCCGCGCGCGCGACGGCTACTATCCGTATCCGGTGAGCGCGGTTCCGGGCGCCGGCGGGCAATAAACCGGGTTCTGCAAGATTCTGGCTTTTCGGCCGATAAGTCGATAGGATGAAACCGTAATGCCGGCTGTGATCCCTATCAACGGGCGTCGGGAAGGCACTTACGTGCTTCTGGAAACGGCTCTGCCCGGACGCGCGCCGCAGGCCATCGGGGTCATTCTGCTCGATGCGGACACAGGGCGCGGCTGGCTGCGGATGCGCCGGAATTTCGACGACATCGCCGAACCGGACGACGCCGAAGTTCTCGAGGCGCTGGAACCGCACATCGCGCAGCGCATCGCCGAGGAGGGAGCCGGGGCCTTTCTGGCCTCGCTCGAGGATTCTCTCTCGAATGCCCTGCGGGTGAGCGGGCGGCAGACCATCGCGGTGGATGCCTTCACGCGCGCGCTGGACCGTCTCTACAGCGAACACGTGGAGCCCCTGCCGGTCGAGCCGTTCGTCACGCATCTGCCGCTTTACAGCCTGCGCGCGGCGGCCGGCCGTTTGGGCGAAGAGATGGAATCGGCCGAGGAGGATTGGGTGCGAGCGCCCGAAGGCATGCGCCTGGGGCCGGAGCTGTTCGTGGCGCACGTCACCGGCCGCTCCATGGAGCCGCGCATTCCCGATGGCAGCCTCAACCTGTTTCGCTTCCATCCGGCGGGCTCGCGGCAGGGCAGAATTCTGCTGATCCAGCGCTTCGGTGTGCTGGACGAAACCGCGCGCTACACCATCAAGCGCTACACCAGCGAGAAGGTCCACACGGGCGAAGATGAGTGGCGGCACGAGCGCATCCGGCTGGAGCCGCTGAATCCCGAATTCGAAGCCTGGGACGTGGAACCGCAGGATTTCGCCGTGGTGGCCGAGTGGCTGCGCGTCATCGAATGACGGTCGCGCGGCTGCTGCTTTCCTGGTACGCGCGGGGGCACCGCGATCTTCCCTGGCGCGCCACGAGCGATCCCTACCGCATCTGGATTTCGGAGATCATGCTGCAGCAAACGCGGGCGCAGGCGGTGATTCCATACTACGAGCGCTTCTTGCAACGGTTTCCCACGGTGCAGGCCATGGCTGCCGCGCGCGAGGAAGATGTGCTGGCGGCGTGGGCCGGGCTGGGCTACTACTCGCGTGCGCGCAACCTGCGGCGCGCGGCGCGCGAGATCGCCGGAGCGGGCGGTTTTCCGCGCGACTATGCGGCCATCCGCGCGCTGCCGGGCATTGGCGATTACACCGCCGCGGCGATTGCGAGCATCGCGTTCGGCCTGCCGCATGCCGTGCTCGACGGCAACGTGATGCGGGTGGTGGCGCGCGTCACGGCCGATGCCTCGGAGATCGGTTCGGCGCGCACGCGCGAGCGCTTCCGCGCCATCGCGCAAGCATGGCTGGATACCGTTCCCCAGGAGGCGGGCACATTCAACCAGGCGCTGATGGAATTGGGCGCGACCGTGTGCCTGCCGCGGGATCCGCTGTGCCTGGTGTGCCCCCTTGCTGCCGGCTGCGAAGCGCGCGCCGCGGGAAGCGCCAACAGCCTGCCGGTGAAACTGCGCAGGCAGGAGACGGTCGAGATCGACGAAACCCTGATCCTGGCGCGCAAAGGCGAGACCGTTCTCTTGCGGCGGCGCGATGCGGATGCGCGCCACATGGCGGGGTTCTGGGACCTGCCTTCGCAGCGCGACGTCCCGGTTCGCAGCGCGCGCCGCATCGGCGAATTCCGCCACACTATTACGCACCACCGTTTCACATTCACCGTGCTTTCCGCCCGCGCGAGACCCTCGGGAAGGCAGTTTCAATGGTTCCACCCGGCACAGTTTTCTTCCATACCTCTGGCCACCACCGCGCGCAAGGCTCTGAAACTGGCGGGAATTCTGTAATCCCGCGGCCTCCCTGTGCGTATGTTGTATAAGTTTCGTAAAACGTAGTTCCCACCCGACGGTTTACTAAATTCAGCGAGTAGACTGCGAATGAGCGGTGTTATAGGAGAGCAGAGGGGATAATGGAGAGAAAGAGAAAGCTGTTTCTTGCCAAAGGAGCGGTAATCCTGGGGGCCATTCCGATTATTTTATGGGCTTATGAATACGGCCCGGACGTGGGGTACTCCGGAGTACCGACCGATAATAACGGCCTGACATGCGCTAACGCGAACTGCCATACGGGGACGACAAACGATCCGAACAATAAAGGAAGCGTCGTTATAAACTTCCCGAATGGCACGACGTATGCACCAGGAGTGCAACAGCATCTGACGGTTACGATCTCCGACCCAGCGACCTCTCAAGCCGCTTGGGGCTTCCAGGCCACGGCTCGTTATGCGAGCAACAGTGCGGTCATGGCTGGTTCGTTCACGTCTGACGATGCTTACACGCAAGTGATGTGCGGAGACAAGCTACTAAGCCAGTACACCGAGGTTTCATTGCCATTCGGGCAGAATCAGGTCTGCCCTCCTAGCAACGCGCTTTCGTTTGTGGAGCACACCCTAACCGGATACCAAGTGTCCCGCGGACACACCGGATCATACACCTTTCAGTTCGACTGGACACCACCCGAGAACAATGTCGGTAACGTTGTTTTTTACGTAGCGGGTAACGCTGGACTGAACGCGGGGTTACCTACACAGAACGGCGATCATATCTACAGCACGAAATACACGCTCACGCCCGCGGCGGCGGGGAGCGGTCCCACTGTCACCAGCGTCGTCAATGCGGCCGCGACCGAAGTCACCGGGATCGTGCCCAACAGTTGGGTGACTATTTTCGGCTCCAATTTTACGCCGTCCGGCTTCACCGATACCTGGGCCAACGCCATCACCAACGGCAATCTGCCGAAATCGCTCGATGGCGTCAGCGTCTCTGTCGGCGGCCAGCCGGCGTACATCTACTACGTCAGCTCCGGGCAGATCAACATCGTGGCGCCGGATGTCGGCACGGGCTCCATGCAGGTCGTCGTGACCAGTTCCACCGGCAGCGCCAGCGCGCCATTCACCGTGACCAGCCTGACGCAGCAGCCGGCGTTTTTCCTGTGGCCGAACAGTTATGCGGTGGCGACCCACGCGGACTTCACCTGGGCGGTGAAAAACGGCGAGTTTTCCGGGACCACCACGGTGCCTGCCAAGCCCGGCGAGTACATCATTCTGTGGGGAACCAGTTTCGGGCCCACCAGTCCGGCCGCGCCCACCGGCGAGCAGCTTCCCGCGAGCCCGCTCTATTCCACGCCCTCGGGGACGCCCGTCTCGGTCACGATCGGAGGACAGTCCGCGACCGTCTATCAGAACTCGGCCACGCTCGCGCCGGGCTTCGCGGGGCTGTTCCAGGTGATCGTGCAGGTGCCCGCGGGCCTGGCGAACGGCGACTATCCGGTGGTTGCGACCATCAACGGCGCGTCATCGCCCGCGACTACCACAATGCTGACGGTGCACAACTGACGGGCGCTCAGCGGACATCCAACGCGAGATCCACTTCGCCGGAATAAGCGCCCGGCTCGAGATTCCGGGTCGCGAGCTGGAAGGAGAGCGAGCAGGCGACGCTGCCTGATTGCTGCCAGCCGGTCACCAGATCGCCGGCCGCGCCGGCCTGAAACGTGCCGCTCGAGCAGGCGGCCGGCTGCCCGCCCGCGGTGGCCTCCGCCACGGCTCCCGACCAGCGCAGAGCGCCGGCGGCGACGGCTCCGGCGGGCCCGTTGAGGCTGGTCAGCCGCGCTGTTACGTGAATCTGCTGTCCCGGCAAAGCCCTCACCTTGGCCGCCATGCTCGCAGTCTGCGTGGTGACGTCGGAGGCGCCATCGGACGATACCCGGAACGTTAACGGAATGTGCTGGGGATCGAGACGGGCCTCCGGATCCACCCGCAGCGACAGCGTAGTGGTTCCGCGATGCTCGCTGCCCAGCGCGAAGCATGCCGCCAGGAGCAGCGTAAGCAAACCAGCCTTACGAGGCATAGAGCTCTTATCGGCCCGATTCTACAGATTTCCAGTGAGATGAGAAAGAGGGATTCGTCCGGAACCGTACCGTGCTCAGCCGGAAAGGTTCTGCTACTTTCGATCCAGTACTTTACGGACGGGCTTGGCGGTGGCGTTGACCACAAAAGTGTATTCCGGCGCCGGCGGCTGCACGCCGGAACGGACAACCAGCGGAATGGAGGCGGCCGACTTCAGCTCTCCGCCCTCCGGGAGCGAGCGGGCATCCAGCGTCACAACGTAGTCGCCCTCGCGGACGTTGTAGAACGTGAACCCGCCCTCCGGGTTGGTGGTGGTGTAGCGGCCGCCCGGCGCCAGCCGGATGACGATATTCTCGATCGCGGCCTTCTCCGGTCCGTGCACCTGCCCACGTACGGCGATGAGCGGCAGCACGGCGAAATCGGCGCGCGTGCCGCGGCGCGGGTGCACCATCAAGCGGATTTTCGCCGGATCGCCGGGGTCGAAATCCGCCGGCAACTGCTCCGGCGCCAGCGCTACTTCGTGCGTCCCTTCGGCGACATTTTCGAATACATAGTGGCCGTCGGGTCCGCTGAAAACCGTGCGGCCGCCGTCCAGGCTTACAGGGATTCCGGGCGCGGCGGATGCCCCGGCCATGGCCGAGAGCCGCACTACCCCTTCGACGGTACCCACCAGCGGCGCGGCCTTCGCCGCCGTCTCCCCGGTGCTCTCCGCCGGCAGGCCGCCGCCCCAGCGGAGCTGTTTCGAGAGGCGGAAATAAAAGCTCCACTGGCCGATGGCCGACATGGTCTCGGCCGCCGGGCTGACGCCTGCCAGCGCGGCGCTGTTTTCCAGCAGAAAAATGTTCTCCGGGTTGAGCGCGAAATTCAGTTGATTGCGGAAAACCTCGGTCTGCAGGTTCCAGCCGCGTTTCAGCCGCAGCGAAGCTCCGACCATCGAGGTGCGATAGGCCTCGGTGGTGAATACGGTCTGGTTGGCCAGATCGTTGCCTACTTCCACGTTGGCGTAGGCGCTGAAAGGCCCCAGGTTGGCCTGCGCCACGCCGCGGAAGAACAGCGAGTTCAGGTGCTCGCTGCCGGTCAACTGCTGGTATCGCACGGAGCCTCCGAGTGTGAAAAAGCGGCGGAACTGATAGCTGTCGCCGGCTTCGGTAGAGCGCTGCCGCTGCCCGTCGGGCTGCATATCCAGGCGGATATCGCGCCAGTTCACCTGCACCGTGTGGCGGCCGACGGCCCGCGAAACAGCGCCTTCGATCTGCCGGTTGGCGGAGAAGGCGGCAGCCTCTCCCGGCGTCCGGTTCGAATAATCCACCGTGGAAAGCTGTCCGGTGAGCGAGAGCTTGCCCGGCAGCAGAGCGGAGAGGCCGACCCCGGTGGAGGTGCTGTTCAACAGGGGCAGGTCCGCATTGTGTTCCAGGTTGTTGCGATAGCGGCTGGCGGAGCCGTACAGCTCGAGGCGTTTCGACAGGTGCAGGCGCGCTTCGGCGAACGGCCCCTGCCGATCGCCGGCATAAAAACCGGCCAGGGGGAAGTAGAGCACTCCCTGGGATGCGTAATTCGCCCGCAGGGTCAGAACGCTCGTTTCCCAGGAGGCCCCGGCGAGAAAGGAATTCACGGCGGGCGCGGCGTCGGTGTACGGCCGCGAAAATTCTCCGTAGATTTTCACGTGCTTCGCCGGCGTGTAGAGCGACTGCACGCTCAGGGTGCGCACCTGCGCCACATCGCGGCCTTCGGGGAAGAGAAAGGGATTCTCCGCCATGCCCAGCGGGCTGCTGGAAAACTCCATGAGGCGCGCGCCCACCAGTAAATGCGGCGCCACCTTGTGCACGGCCGAAACGCCCATCACGGTCTGCGGCGTGGTCATCAGGTACGCCACGCGCGGCCCGGCGGTGAGGGTCTCCTGGCCGTAAAAGAAGGTGTATTGAGCATCGCCGTGGACCGCCTGCACCTTCACTCCGCGCCCGTTGATTTCGGGGTTGTAAATGTTGTTGAACGGAAACTCCACGAGGCTGGCGGGGACGCGGAAGTCGCCGCCTGTGAGGGTCCAGTAGTGGCCCATCCACGGCGTGCCGCGCAATTCCAGAAAATTGTCGCCGGGCTGGAAGCGGGTCTGCGCGGCATATCCTTCGAGGCTTCCCGAAAGCACGCCGAGCGAAGGCAGAAACTCCTGGAAGCGGAACGCGGTTCCGGTGGTCGACAGAAGATCCTGCTGATTAGCCCCCAGGTAGTAGCCCTGGAAAGCGATTTCGCCCTGGCCGCCGGGGATCGCGGACGCGCCGCCGGTCTGGCCGTGGGCAGCCGCCGCGGCCACGAGCAGGGCCGCGGCGCGCGCCGCACACCGCCAGCGGCTACGGAGTAGGTTTCGCGGCCACGACACGAACGGTAGCCTCCTGGATCTCGTTTGCGCCCAGGTCGACTCGCGCCCGCAAAGTGTACTTGCCTTCCGCCGTCAGCTTGAGGGGAATCAGAAAATTCTGATCGCGTTTCGGCAGCACGGGCAGGGGTACGAAATGGGCCGTCTCCACTACCTCATTCTTCTCGTTCAGCACATCCAGGTCGCCATCCGGCCGGTAATACATCAGGCCGGAATTGGTGAAGGTCACGACTGCGCGCCACAGCGGTTGCGTGCCGGGCACGTATTCGAGCTTCAAATCTTTGACCGTTCCTTCGAGCGCCGGCTGGCCCACCGTCACGTAGATGGAGGCCACTACCTGGACTGCTGTGCGCAACCCCATGGCTTTTCCGCCCTCGGCCGTGGGCTCCGTGGTGAAGCCGATGGCGCAGTGATAATTGCGCGCCGAGGCCGAAGCCGGCACGCGCACGGTCCAGCGCACCGGAATCTGCGCCCGGCCGTTCAATTCGATCTCCATGGGGTTGGCCACCAGCCACTGGCGGCAGGAGAAGTCGGATTCCTGTTTGTATTCCGGTCCGAACTGCGGGGTGCCCGTGGAATCCAGGTAAAAATCGAGAGCTTCCCCGCGCGCCCGGAGTTTGCCATCGCTGCTGTTCTCCAGGGTCAGCACGCCGGAATGCGTGGCGCCCGCCGCCAGCCGGAGTTCTTCGCGCATGGGCGTCATACCCAGGCCCATCTGCGCTCGCACCACGCCCGGAACGGCCAGCGATGCCGCCAGGGCGAAGATTTTCAGGGAACGTTTGCCGTATAAGTAAGTGAGAGGGTACATGCAGGACTCGTTTCCGCGATATATTTCCAACTATCGTTGAGGGTGAAATTGAGGGTCACGGTGTATTGCAGCGAGAGGATTCCGTCTTTCCCGCTGGCCACCGTTTGAGGCGCGGTGGAGAGCGGAAAGGATCCGGCACAAGTGCCCGAGCCGCCGAACCCCAGCACGGAAGTCGAAGCGCAACTGACCGTGACCGCCGAAACCGGCACCGTGGGGCAATTCCCGAAGGTGGGCGCCGCCGCCTGGACGGTCAGCGACCAGTTGGTGCCGCTTCCCAGAGCGCTCCACTGCGCCGTCGCGCTGGAGCTGCCGGCGACCGTCGGAGTCGTCGCCGGATTCACGGCGCTGAAACTGATGGTCGCGGGGCTCACGCTTAGCGTGAAATTGCCTTGAGCTCTGGGCGCAATGGCTGCGCGCGGAGGCTTCCGAACCACAACGATCGGGGGCCTTGCCGCCGCAGCCATTAATAGCGCGATAGGGATCCACCCGGCCATTTTGGTTATGTGGCAGAGATGGTGAATGTCACGGTGGCGTTATACGGGCCGCCGGCGGCATACGCCGGGTCGTCGGTCAGGGACCATGCTACCGAAGCCGCGTTTCCCGCCTTGGCCGAATTGGCGGCAGCTCCCCACGAGCCCACCGAGGTGGCGGCCGTGGTGCTGGCCGTCTGTGTGCCGGTAGCGGCGGTGCCCGGTGCGCTCACGGTGCAGGTATACGTCAGGGCATCTCCCGCGGAGGGCGGGCTGGCGACGCTCGGACCGCCGGTGCCGCTGAAATCGGTGGTGACCTTCAGGGTCAGGTTGCCGGTGCCGCCCGTCTTGCCGGTGCGGATGTAGTAAGTCAGAGAGGTGGTCCCGGTGTAAGGGTTCGCGAACGATGTGCTCGCGGTGCTCAAGGTGGTTGCGCTGGTAACGCTGATCGCCGCTTCCGCAGCAACCGTCACGCCCAGGGTGGTGGTGCCGGTGGGGTTTGTCTGGGCCTGCGCCAGGCCCGCCATTGCGAGCACTGCGCAGACCAAAATGAACATGAACTTCCTCGTCATTGTGTCTCCTTTACATTGCGCTGATAGTGAACGTCACGTTTGCCGAATAAGCTCCTGTGGCATATACCGGGCTGTCGGTCAACGTGAAAGTTACGTTCAAGGTGTTTGGACTCTGATTGCTGCATGCTCCACCGCCCCCGGTGCAGGCCGATGCCGGAATGCTCAATACGGGGGTCTGGGTGGAGGTGGATGCGGTTTGCGTTCCGGAGCACGCCGTGCCCAGGCCGGCGCCGCTACAGACGTAGCTCAGCGCGCCACTCGCCGCTGCCGGCCCTCCCGCCGGCGTGAAGTCGCTGGTGACCCGAAGGGTAATCGTGCCGCTACCCGTCGGTGTGGTTCGCACCTGGTAACTGACCGGAACCGTGGCCGTGAACGGCTGGAACGAAGTCAGGGTCTTGCTGAGAGTCGCGGTCGCAGGGGCGCTCAGCGCGCCTACAGGGTTCAGCGTGGCCGTAAGAGTCTGGCCCGCCGTACCTGTGCCTGCGCCTGCCGGGAGAGATGCCAGCGCCAGTAAAAGCCAAGGCGCTATCCGCCCGAAGAACCGTTTCCACCCCATGCAAGCGCAGAGTCGCACGCTTGCAACAGGGCTAACAAGGTCTGATTTGGTTAATGTTCGACTACTAATCCCCCCAAGGTATACAAATCCAAGCCTTTTCAGGGACTTAGGTGTGGTCCTGTTACGACCGGTTTATGGGCGCTCCAGTACGCCCGAAATGGGTAGATTGTTGGAAACCGCAACACAAAACGCTGGGGCCGCCGTGTTTTTCCAAACTTTTGTCTCCGATCTTCGTACTTACCGGAGAGGGGATCCCACATGTTTTCCGACTTTCGGCTGGCCGGGCGGGCTTTGAGCAGGACTCCCGGGTTTTCGCTGACGGCGGTCGCGGCGCTGGCTTTGGGAATCGGCGCCAATGCCGCCATCTTCAGTGTCGTCAACCAGGTGCTGCGCAATCCGGGGGGAGTGGCGCATCCGGAGCGCGTGGTGGCGGTGCGCGCCCGCTACACCAAGCTGAACCTGCCCAACATCGTGGTTTCGGCGCGCGATTTCGCCGATGTGCGCGACAGCCGCGGGGTCTTCGAACATGCCGCTATCGGGACGCGCGGCGATTTCAACTATGCCGGGCCGAACGCGCCTGAGCGACTACAGGGCGCTTCGGTTTCGGTGGAATGGTTCGATGTCTTCGGAGCGCATCCGGTTGCCGGCCGGCTGTTCCGTCCGCAGGAAGACCAGCCGTCCGCGAACCAGGAGGTCATCCTCGCCTACACCACGTGGCAGCGGCTGTTCGGCGGCGATCCGCAGGCGGTGGGCCGCACCATGACGCTGAACGACCGCATCTACCGCATCGTGGGAGTGATGGGGCCGGAATTCCGCTGGCCGCGCGAGGCCGAATTATGGACTCCGCTGGGGCTCGCGCCCGACGCCTTCTCGGAAACCAACCGGTTCAACGAAAGCTATACCGCCTATGCGCTCTTGCGGCCGGGCGTGACGTTCGAGCGGGCCAACGCCTTCACCGGCGTACTGGCCGAGCATCTGAAACACTCCAGCGGCCAACTCGCCAATTTCGCGCGCAATGCCGGGTGGGGCATGTTCGCCGAGCCGCTGACGGATTTCATCGCCGGAGACAGCAAGCGGCCGTTATTGATCCTGCTGGGCGCGGTGGGTTTCGTGCTCCTGATCGCCTGCGCTAATATCGCCGGGCTGATGCTGGCGCGCACTTCGGGCCGGGCGCGGGAAATCGCGGTGCGCGTCGCCCTGGGCGCCGGGCGCTGGCAGGTGCTGCGGCAGACGCTCGCGGAAAGCGTGCTGCTGGCCTCGGCCGGCGCGGCGGCGGGACTGGCGCTCTCGATTGCGGGGATTCGCGCGCTGCTCCTGCTGGCCCCGGAAGGCGCGGCGGCGGGACTGACGCCGCGGCTGGATCTGCCGGTGCTCTGGTACACGGCGGCGGCCACGGCGATTGCCGCTCTCCTGTTCGGCTTCGCTCCCTCGTGGCAGATCGGCCGCATGAGTCCCAACGACATTTTGAAAGGCAGCGGCCGCTCCGGCATGGCGGGGCGCGGACGGCAGCGGCTGCGGGCGGCGCTGGTGATCGGCGAAACGGCTCTCGCGCTGCTGCTGCTGGTGGGCGCGGGGCTGTTTCTGCGCAGCCTGGCGCGCGTGGAAGACGTGCGGCCGGGCTTCGATCCGCGGGGCGTGCTCACCGCGCAGCTTTCGCTTTCGCCGCTGCGGTATCCCGATAATCCGCGACGCATCGCCTTCTACCAGGCGCTGGGCGAGCGGCTGGCGCAGACGCCGGGCGTGACGAGCGCCGCGCTGGGAGTCTCCGTGCCGTTCGATGGCGGCGGCGGCTCGGCGTCCTTCTCGATCCAAGAAAAGCCGGTGGGGCCGGGAGACCCCGGGCCGCACGGCGATGTGCGGCTGGTGAGCCCGGATTATTTCAAAGTGCTGGGCATTCCGCTGAAGCAGGGCCGCTGGTTCACCGCTCAGGACCGCGCGGACACCGAATGGGTCGCGGTGGTGGATGAAGACCTCGCGCGGCAATACTGGCCCAACGCGAGTCCCATCGGGCAGCACATTCGCGGCGGCGCGCCGAGCAACGGGCAGTGGGCGACGATCGTGGGGGTCGTGGGCCACGTGCTGCAATCGAACCTGGCGAGCGATAGCGGCAAGGGCGTGTATTACTACGCCATGGCGCAGCGCCCGGTGCCCTTCGCCACCATCGCGATCCGCACCGGCGCAGACCCGGCGCATTTCGCGAGCGCCCTGCGGGAGGCGGTGAGCGCGGTGGATCCGACGCAGCCCGTCCACGATGTGAAGACGCTCGAGGACCTGGTCGAGATCTCGCTCGGGCCGCGCCGTTTCGTGGTCCGGCTGCTGAGTTTCTTTGCCATTGCAGCGCTGCTCCTGGCGGCGCTGGGACTGTACGGCGTGATCGGCTATTCAGTGGCGCAGCGCACCCAGGAGATCGGCATCCGCATGGCGCTGGGCGCGCCGCGCAGCAGCGTGCTGGGGATGGTGATCGGGCAGGGCGTACGCATGGCACTGGCGGGAGCGGGCATCGGTCTCGCGGTCTCGCTGGCGCTGGGCGGATGGCTGCGCGCGCAACTGTTCGGGGTGAGCGCGTTCGATCCGCTGACGTTCGGGGTCACCTTCGGTGTGCTGCTCGGCGCGGCGGCCGCGGCCAGCTATCTGCCGGCGCGGCGCGCCACGCTGGTTCAGCCGACCGAAGCGCTGCGTTGGGAATAGCGTGCCATCCGCCGCGCCACTCGCGTCAGCCGCGCCACCCCGGCCGCACTGGTTTTGCAAGGCGCAAAGGTGTATATAAGGAATTCCACCTCCGTGAAGAATTCCTCCGCCGGCCGGCAACGCCTGTTTCTGGCCGCAAACGCCGCGGTTCTCGCGATTGCTGCCTGTAAACTGCTGGTGCACCTGTATGCCGGCAGACATTACGGATATTTCGTCGACGAGCTCTATTACCTGGCATGCAGCCGACACCTGGACTGGGGCTACGTCGATCAGCCGCCGCTGATCGCCGCGATTACGTGGCTGGTGCGGGTGGTTCTGGGACAATCGCTGCCGGCCATCCGGCTTTTGCCGGCGCTGGCGGGAACGGCGCTGGTGCTGCTGACGGCGCTCATCGCCCGCGAATTGGGCGGCAGCCGGTACGCGCAGGCGCTGGCGGCGCTGGCGGTGCTGGTGGCGCCTGGGATTCTGGCGCTCGACAATCTGCTGACCATGAATGCCTTCGAGCCGCTGTTCTGGATGGGCTGCGCCTGGCTGCTGATCCGCATTGTGAAGACCGGGAACGGAAAGCTGTGGATGGCATTCGGTGTCGTAGCGGGGTTCGGGCTGGAGAACAAGTATTCCATGGGGCTGTTCGCGGCCGGCCTGGTCGCCGGTCTGCTGCTCAGCTCCGAGCGCAGAAGGCTGGCCACGCGCTGGCTGTGGATCGGCGGCGCGCTGGCGGTTCTCATCTTTCTGCCTAACCTCTTGTGGAACGCGCATTACCATTTTCCGTTTCTGGAACTCCAGGCCAACATCCGGCGCAGCGGCAGGGACGTGCCTCTGGGGCCGATGGCGTTCTTTGCGCAGGAGATTCTCACCATGAACCCGCTGACGCTGCCGGTCTGGGGAGCGGGCCTGTGGTTCTTCTTTCGCGCCGGGGCGGGAAGGCAGTTTCGCGCGCTGGGCTGGGCGTGGGTGCTTACGGCTCTCACGATTGTGGCGATCAGCCCGCGCGTTTACTATTTGTATCCGGCGTTCCCGCTCCTCTTCGCCGCCGGTGCGGTGATGTGGGAGCAGTGGCTCGGGGGCTGGAAGGCGTGGCGGAAACTGGCATGGCCGGCGGCGATGTTGGCGAGCGGAGCGGTGCTGGCGCCCATCGCCATCCCCGTGCTGCCGCCGGAAACGTACATTCGCTACACCGCAGCACTGCACTTCGGCCAGCCGCGCGTGGAAACGCACCGCCTGGGGCCGCTGCCGCAGATCTTCGCCGATCAGTTCGGCTGGAAAGAGATGGCCGCCACCGTGGCGCGGATTTATAACGCGCTGCCGCCGGAGGTGCGCGCCAAAACGGCGATTTACGGCCAGAATTACGGGCAGGCCGGCGCCATCGATCTCTTCGGTCCCGAGTGGGGCCTGCCGCCCGCCATCAGCGGCCACCAGAGCTACTTCCTCTGGGGTCCGCGGGGCTATACGGGCGAAAGCATGATCGTGATGGACGACAGCCAGGAGGCCCTGGAGAAGCTTTTCGCCAGCGTGCGCAAGGTGGCGCACTTCTCGCACCCGTATTCTATGCCCTACGAGCACTTCGACATCTATTACTGCCAGGGCTTGAAGCAGCCGATGCGGGAACTTTGGCCGCTCACGAAACGGCGGGACTGAGGCGCGCGGCCCGAGTCACTTCCGCAGCAGCTCGACGGCTTTTTCCAGCACCGGATCGCGGTGGTTCAGGAAGTCCGCGATGCCCCCCTCGACGGCGACATCCGGCACGTTGCCGTTGATCTCGACGGGCCGGTCTTTGGCATCGCAGACATAGCCGTTGGAGACGCGCACCACCAGTCCGCAGGGCAGCACGGCGTAAGCGCCGACGCCGGAGAGGTTGCCGTGGGTGGTGCTGCCGATGGTGAGCACGCGGTGCGCGCTGCGCAGTTCGCAGGCAAACAGGTCGGAGGCGCTGCCCGTGCCGCCGTTCACCAGCAGGGCGACGGAACGGGTGTACTGCCAGTCGCCCGCCGGGCTGATGTAGACTTCCCGCTTCTTGAGATCGTTATGCCTGGGACCGCTCTTCACGTGGCTGACCGCGGCCAGCACGCGCCTGGTGAGCAATCGGCCGACAATGTGCGTCTGTCCGAAGCCGCCGCTGTTATCCCGGATATCGAGAATCAGGGCGGGCGTGTCGCGCAGAGCTTCCAGCGCGAGATCGAATTCGTCGGCGACCTCCTGGTGGGCGTTGAACGATTCGATCCAGATGTATCCCAAACCCGAAGGATGGCGGCCGTAGTGCACGAAGCGCTGCCGGGTCAGTTCGAAGTCCGGCTTCCGCTCGGGCGGATGGGTGGACGGCCCCGGCCTGCGCTGCAGCGCAAGGGTCTGGACACGGCCGTCCGGGGACCGCAGCTTGAGAGTAGCGAGGCTGTCGTTTTGGCCCGAGAGCAGACCGCGAGCGGCCTGCAGGCGGTAGGCGCGCTCGGAGGAACAGGCGTGCAGGTAGGGCCGCAAGGCTTCGAGCTTCTCTTCGTACGATAGGCCATCCACCGCCAGCACCTCCCAGCCGGGTGCGAGGCCTGCGGCCGCGGCGGCCGAACCGGGCCGCACGGCGACGAGGAACGGCTTCCCGTTGAAGAGATCGATTGCCAGATCGGGAACGCCCTGTGTGAACGGCGGCCTCTGGTTCTGCAGCCACGACAGGGTGTCTTTCAGTTCGTTGACCAGTTGAAAGAGCAGCGTATAAAATTCGTCATCGGTCTTCACGGAGGCGAGGCGTTCGCGGTAGCGCCGTCCGACGGCCTTCCAATCGATGGATTTCAGTTTAAAGTCGGCGTAAGTGGTATCGATGACGCTCCAGAGCGCCTCGAAATTCCCCTGCATCCCGGCGTGAGAGAGGTTTCGCGCGGGTGTCAATCCGGAGGGAGGAGCGGGCACCAGATAGGCCTTTTGCGCAAAGCAAGCTACGGCGAAAAGAAAGCCAAAGAGCGTGCGCATAAAAGTAGTTTAATACCTGAAAGCAGGGAATTATAGCCACGAATGAACACGAATGAACAAACGCGGAAGAGAGTTTTGTTTCTGTTCATTCGTGTTCATTCGTGGCCCAAAACCCGCCTTTATTCTCCGCTCTGCTGTAACAGCTTTGCTACCAGGCCGGTCCAGCCGGTCTGGTGGCTGGCGCCCAGGCCGGCGCCGGTTTCGGCGTGGAAGTATTCGTAGAAGAGGATGTGTTCGCGCCAATGCGGGTCGGCATCGAAGACCGCGGCCCCGCCGTTGGCGGGTCGGCGGCCATCGGCATCGCGGAGGAAGAGGCGCGAGAGGCGGCGCGAGATTTCGGCGGCAACCTCCCAGAGCGTCATCATTGTCCCGGAACCGGTGGGGCACTCCACCTTATACTCTTCGCCCAGATAGTGGTGGAAGCGTTGCAGGGATTCGATCAACAGGTAGTTCAACGGGAACCACACCGGGCCGCGCCAGTTGGAATTGCCGCCGAAGAGGCCGGTGCGCGACTCCGCGGGCTCGTAGCCCACGCTGTGCGTCATGCCGTCCCACGAAAGCGAGAAGGGGTGGTCCTTGTGCACGCGGGAAAGGCTCCGGATGCCGTAGGGCGAGAGGAATTCGTCTTCGTGCAGCATCCGCTGCAGGATGCGGCGCAACTGGTTGGGATCGACAATCGACATCAGCCGCCGCTCGCCTTTGCCGGGCACTACCATGGAAGCGACATTGTGGGTGAGGTCGGGGCGGTTCTCGATGAACCACTGCATGCGCCGTTTGAATCCGGGAAGCTGATCCATGAGGCGCGGCTCGAGGGTCTCCACGGCAAAAAGCGGAATCAGTCCCACCATGGAGCGGACTTTGAGCGGCTGGTGGCGTCCGTCGCCGAGGTGGATGACGTCGTAGAAAAAGCCGTCCTCTTCGTCCCACATGCCTTCGCCATCGGCGCCCATGTGGTTGATGGCGCTGGCTATGTAGAGGAAATGCTCCCAGAACTTGCTGGCCACGTCTTCGTAGGCGGAATCTTCACGCGCCAGTTCCAGCGCGATGGCCATCAGGTTGAGGCTGTACATGGCCATCCACCCGGTGGCGTCGGCCTGTTCGACGAATTCGCCGCTGGGCAGCGGATCGCTGCGGTTGAACACGCCGATGTTGTCGAGGCCCAGGAAGCCGCCCTGGAACACATTTTTTCCCTGAGTGTCTTTTCGATTCACCCACCAGGTGAAATTGAGCAGCAGCTTGTGAAAAATGCGGATCAGGAATTTGCGGTCGGCCGCCCCGCGGCGCTTCTGCTCGATTTTGTAGACGCGCCATGCCGCCCAGGCATGCACGGGAGGGTTGACGTCGCCAAAGTTCCACTCGTAGGCGGGGAGCTGCCCGTTGGGATGGAGGTACCATTCGCGCAGCATGAGGACAAGCTGGTCTTTGGCGTAGACGGAATCGATGAGCGCCAGCGGCACGCAGTGAAACGCCAGGTCCCAGGCCGCGTACCACGGGTATTCCCATTTGTCGGGCATGGAGATGACGTCAGAGTTGTAGAGGTGAGTCCACTCGTGGTTGCGGCCTTCGAGCCGCTGGTTGGGCGGCTGCGGGAAGGCCGGGTCGCCGGTGAGCCAGCGGCGCACCACGTAGTGATAAAACTGCTTGCTCCAGAGCATTCCGGCAAAGGCCTGGCGCATGACCGAGCAGGCATCGCCGGAAAGCTCGCGCGGCGCGACGGCGGCATAAAACTCGTCGGCTTCGCGGATGCGGTCGGCGAAGATCCGGTCGAAGGCGTCGCCGAAGGGCTCGGCGGGTTCGCTGTCGGTGAAACGAAGCTGCAGCGTGGCGGAGGCGCCCGCGTCAAGGCGCAGCGCGTAGTGGGCGACGCACTTGGTCCCGCGGCCGGCGGGATTGACGGCGGCGCGATTGCCGTGAACGATGTACGCATCGATGGCGCTCTTGGGATACGGTTCGCCATCCTGCCTGCCCCACAGCGTGCGGGTGTCGCTCACGTTTTCGCAAAAGAGAAACTCGGTGCACTGATCGCAGTAGAGCAGCCGCCGGCCGTAATACGCCTCGCTCAGTTCGATTCCGGCGGCGGATTTCCGCAGCTCCGGTCTGGTCACGGAGCTGTCCCACGACCAGGTATTGCGAAACCAGATGGTGGGCAGCACGCTCAGCGGCGCGGCTTCCGGGCCGCGATTGTGCACTGTGATGCGGATCAGGATGTCATCGGGCGTGTTTTTGGCGTACTCCACGAAGACATCGAAGTAGCGGTTTTCGGCGAAAACGCCGGTCTCGATCAGTTCGAATTCGGGATCCTGCCGCGTGCGGCGGCCGTTTTCGGCGCGCAGGCGTTCGTAGGGAAAAGGCGCCTGCGGATACTTGTACAGACACTTCAGGTACGAGTGGGTGGGGGTGCTGTCGAGGTAGTAATAATACTCTTTGACGTCTTCGCCGTGGTTGCCTTCGCAGCCCGCGAGGCCGAACAGCCGCTCCTTGAGGAAGGGGTCGCGGCCGTTCCAGAGCGAGACCGCGAAGCAGATGAGCTGGTGCCGGTCGCAGAGACCGGCCAGGCCGTCTTCATTCCAGCGGTAGGCGCGGAGGCGCGCATCTTCGTGCGTGAAAGAGCACCAGGCGTCGCCATCGGGGCTGTAATCTTCGCGCACGGTTCCCCAGGCGCGTTCGGCCATGTACGGCCCCCAGCGATTCCAGTGGGCGCGGCGGCTGCGAGAATCTTCGAGACGAGCCTGTTCTTTGGTGAGCGGCAAAGAAATCCTATTTTACGCCCAAAGGCGCCTGCCGAACCGGAGCAGGGGCCGGAGGGAGCGGGGTCTTTCCGCTTTCTCACGCCACCATCAGCCGGTGATCGCTGCAGTCCAACTGGACCGCTTCGTAGACCTGATCGATGAGATCCCAGCCGTGCTCAGCCAGGAGCGGCAGGAAAGAGTACAGGCGCTCCTGGAGATGCCGTTCGGGATAGATCAGGCCGGAGAGCGAGGCGGCATCGCGGGATGCGCGCTCGTCGCGGCGCATGGCTTCGCGCGCGGCTTTGCCCTGAATCTTCTCCAGTTGATGGTGGATCTTGCGGGCGCTGTGCTGCAGGGCCCTAGCGAGCGTGGGGTCGAAGGCCAGAAGTTCGCGCTGCAGGCCGGTGACGGCGTCATCGACGGTGGCGCCGGTGTCGCGCAGTTTCGCGTGCAGCGCAGCCGGCACCAGGCGGGCGGCGATGCGTTCCCGCAGCGCGTCCTCGCCCTGAAAGAAATCGGAGAGCTGCAGGCCGTAGCGCTCCATGCGCTGCGCGCTGCGCTGGTCCAGGATGGTGAAGCCGGCGCGCGGCACGGGGACCGGTTTGCGATGCAGAATGGTGCGGTAAATGGGCTGCGACTGGGCCAGGTAGGCGATTTCCGCCGGGCCCCCGATATACGCCACCGTGGGCATCATGGAATCCTGCACCACGGGGCGCAGCAGGGCGTTGGGCGAAAGCGAAGAGGCGCGGGCGGCCAGTTCGGCGGCGGAAAAACGGCGGCCGTTCTGCACGTATTCGTTCCCGTGGCGGCGCAGCGCCAGTCGCTTGCCGTTTTCCAGCAGAAACACGAAGCTGGTCTGCTCCTCCACGTGCACCTGCGCGTGGTAGCCGGCATCGATGAGCTCGCGGTTGCGCTCGAGCACGCGGGCGGTGAGCTCGGGGGCGTGTTCCACGGCGGCGCGCAGGGCGGGCGCGGCCAACTCGCGGAACGCGGGCAGCATGGGGTCCACCTGCAAAATATCGAAGCGCGCAAGAAGGCGCCCCACCAGCTCGCCGAAGGCCTTGCCCATGGTGCTGCCGGCGCGATACGCCTCTTCGACGGCATCGGCGACTTCGTCGCCGAACGGCAGCGATTGCAGCACCGAGCGCAATTCGGGAATGGGCGGAGCGGCGAGGGTCACCTCGCCCACCGGCTGTGTGCCGGCGGTGCGCCGCATTTCGATTTTGGCCGGCCGGTGATCTGCGCCGTAGACCCAGACGTGATTCACTTCCGCGAAATCGTGGTCCTCGGTGGCCAGCCAGAAGAGCGGCACGGCGGGAATCCCGTTTTCCGAGAGCCATGCCGCGAGCTTCGCGGCATGCAGCGCTTTGTAAACGGTATATCCGGGCCCGGAAAAAAGCCCCACCTGCTGGCCGGTGATGACCGCGGCCGTCTCCGGCAGCGCGAGGCGCTCCAGATTCGGGCTTCCGGGATTGCGCGCGCGCAGGGCCTCTACCAGGGAAGCGCGTTTTTCGGCGGGAAAATCCAGGGCCGCGGCGGCGGTTCGATAGCTTTCCAGATCCCGGATGGGGTGTTCATAAAACGCGCCAACGCGGTCGGGATGATACAGTACGTCCGCGAACAAACGGGAGGTGTGCGGGAGGTCGGTGTGCCGGACGCAGGTACAGTGCATGGACCCAGTTCAGCTTACCAGATGACTTGCCCGCCGGGTAGGATTCAACCGTCTTTAGCCCGGCGGTAACACCAGTTTCGAAATATCGTTGAAGATGACGAACGCCATGATCACCATGATGAACACGAACCCGACCTTAAACACCGCTTCCTTCACGTTGATGCTGAGGTCGCGCTGCATGACGATTTCCACCAGCAGCATGAGGATGCTTCCGCCATCGAGAATGGGGATCGGCAGCAGGTTGAAGATAGCCAGGTTCAGGCTCACCATGCTCATGACCTGGAAGTAAGTGGACGGGCCTTCGCGGGCGGCTTCGCCGGCGATCTGGCCCAGGGCGATGGGACCGGTGATGGTCTTGGTCGAGACCCGGTGTTCGAGCATGCCCTGGAGCACTTCGGCGATCAACAGCGCACCTTTTTCATTCTGCCGCACCGATTCCGCCACCGCTTCGGGAAGCGGCAGCCGCGTGGTAATGAGATTGAGCTTGGGCTGGGGCTGCACGCCGATCATCCACTTGGCGGGAGCATCCACCTTGGCATAGACCGGCTGAATGACGACGGTGAGGGGCTTGCCTTTGCGTTTGAAATCGACCGTGACCGGTTTGCCGCCGCTGCCCTTGATAATCTCCTGAAACTTGAGGTTGGAGTGAATGGGCTGGCCGTTCACAGCGACAATCAGGTCGCCGCGCTTCATTCCCGCGCGCTCGGCCGGAAAATTCGGTTCGACTTCGCCGATCTGGATCTCGCCGCGCTCATCCCAGCCGGCGTATCCCATGCCCAGGCGATCGTTATAGACCGGAACCACAGTGGTCTGGAAGACCTTGCCGGCGCGATTGATCGTGAGGTGCATGGAACGGCCGGCACTGGCGATCTCCTTGAGGCCGATATCTTCCCATGTCGGGTTCTTGTGGCCATCCAGCCCGACGATTTCGTCGCCATCCTGCAGGCCCGCTTTGGCGGCGGGGGAATCGGGCACCACGTGGCCGATGAAGGCCTCCAGGTCGGCGTCGGACACCTTCTCGAACTTCACCATGTACAGTCCGGCGAGCAGAGCTACCGCCAGGACCACATTCATGAAAGGTCCCGCGAGCGCGATGATGAGCCGCTGCCAGCGGGGCTTGTTCAGCAAGCTGCGCGGATCGTCGGGATTGCCGCTTTCGAGTTGCACCGCGGGAAGTTGCCCGGTGGCCGGGCCCAGGGCGCCGCCGGTGAGAGTCGTGTATCCCGGAATGTCGCTCCGCTTGCCGGTTTCGTCGGCGAACTGCTCGCCCGCCATCTTTACATAGCCGCCGAATGGCACCGCCGAGACCCGGTAATCGGTATCGCCTCGCCGGAATCCGAAGAGACGCGGCCCGAAACCGAAGCTGAAGGTTTCGACTTTGACATCAAAAAAACGGGCGGCCCAGAAATGACCCAATTCGTGGATCATGATCATGACCCCGATCAGGACCAGCCACCACAAAATGTTTTCGACAGCTTGTAGCATATATATTTACGCTGTTAAAGCGCCGGCTCGGGAATTCACCTGCTCGCGCGCGGCGGCGCGGGACTCCCGGTCGACCTCCAGCACATCATCAATAGTCCGCGGAGTGCGCGAGGGCACCATGGAGAGCGCCTCGGCAACCACTTCCGCGATCTGTAAAAATCCGATTCTTCCCTGCAAAAATGCCTCGACTGCAATTTCGTCGGCCGCATTCAGCGTGCAGGTGGCGCCTCCGCCGGCCTCCTGGCACTCATAAGCCAGCCGCAGCAACGGAAATTTATCGAAATCCGGAGGCAGAAACTCCCACGTACGCGCCTGATTCCAATCGACTTTTGGGACCGGCGCCTCCCAACGGTCGGGATACGTCAAGGCGTACTGAATGGGCATGCGCATGTCCGTCGCCGAGATCTGCGCAAGCACACTGCCATCGTTGAATTCGATCATGGCGTGTACGGTGGATTGCGGATGGATCACGACATCCACGCGGGAGGGGGGAAAGCCGAACAGCCAGCAGGCTTCAATTACCTCGAACCCTTTATTCATCAACGTGGCGGAGTCGATCGTGATGCGGTTCCCCATGCGCCACGTGGGATGATTCAGGGCCTGTTCACGGGTCACCGAAGCCAGGTTTTCGCGCGGGGTATTGCGGAACGGTCCGCCGGACGCGGTCAGAATCAGGCGCGCGACGCTTTCGCGATTGCCCGCCCGCAGGCACTGATGCGCCCCATTGTGTTCACTATCCACCGGGACCAACTCCGCTCCATATTCGCGAACGGCATCCATCACCAGTTTGCCGCCCGACACCAGAACCTCTTTATTCGCCAGACCGATCCGCTTTCCACGGCGGACCGCCTCGTACGTGGCCCGCAGTCCGGTGACACCGACGATGGCGGAAATCACCGTGTCCACCTCGGGCGCCGTCGCGATGCCGACCAGCGCCTCATCGCCGGAGAGCAACTCGGGCCAGGCAGCGCGCGCCAGCCCGGAAGAATCCAGACGTTCGGATAGACGCGCCAGACCGTCGATTGTTGCAACAACTGCGATCTTGGGGCGGAATTCCAGAATTTGCGCGGCGAGCACCTCAATATTGCTGCCGGCTGCGAGGCTGTACACCTGATACTGGTGGCGGCTGCGGCGCACCACATCCAGGGTATTGGTTCCGATCGATCCCGTGGAACCGAGAACGGTAACAGTCTTCATCGGCGCGCTCAGCGTATCTGCCATAATATCATGCAGCCGCTGTTGGCAATCCAGATGATACAACCCGAGCCTCGCTGTTTTTTTCTTTTTTGGAAGAACCTCTAACCCTTTCGGGCGCCGGGGAGGATTGCTTCAGGGGTCTTTTTTTAGAGGTTAGTCTCGCTTTGGTGGGAGTTGCCTCCCCGGCTTACTTCCAATATTAGTAGATTCCGATTTTGGAATCAACAGAAATCTGTATTATTTTTCTTGGGATTTTACCTGGACCCCTGCCAATCCCTCTAACACCTTGATAGTAGAGCAAAAATCTTCATCGGCCTGGCCCGCGGAAATAGCCGTCTGGTAGAGCTGCTGAGTCAAACCGGTGAGCGGAAGGGGCACTTCGAGCTCTTTTCCGGACTCGAGCATGAGGCCTATGTCCTTATGCATCCAGCGAGTAGAGAAGTTCGCGGTGAAATCGCGGCGCAGTACGAAGGGCGCCTTATAGGAGATGAGGCCGCTCTTGGCGGCGCTGTTATCCAGGATATCCAGCATCAGAGCCGGATCCATCCCACCTTTAATAGCCAGCACCATGCCTTCGTTGAAAGCCATCATGATGTTGCAAAGAATCAGGTTCTGGGTAAGCTTGGCCTGCAGTCCCATGCCTGCGGCGCCGCAATAGTATAGACGCTTCCCCATAATCTCGAAATACGGGCGCGTCTTTTCGAACACACTCCGGTCGCCGCCGATCATGAAGGTGAGGGTACCGCCTTCGGCCCCGGGGGTTGAGCCGGTGCACGGAGCGTCGAGGAATTCCACGCCCTTGGATTTGAGGCGGAGGCCGATCTCCCGGCTGGCGCTTGGCCCGATCGTACTGGCGTCAGCCACAACCGCACCCGGCCTGGCACCCTCGATGACACCACCCGGGCCCAGGATCACCTCCCGCGCCATGGCGGTATCGCCGACGCAGAGGAAGAGGAAATCGGCATGGCTTGCCACCTCGCGAGGTGTATCACAGAAGCGGCCGCCGGCTTCCGCGGAGAGTTTGCGCGCCTTATCCGATGAATGCGACCAGACGGCAACTTCGTGCCCGGCCCGGAGCAGATTGCGGGCCATGGGATACCCCATGAGGCCGAGGCCCAGAAATCCAAGTTTTGCCATAGACTTCCGATTGTAGCGCCGCCGGGCGGCCTTCCCGCTGCCGCCCCTTGCCAAAACCCGTTCCTTCCCCCAACATGGATTCACATGCGGCCGTGCCAGCACGGATCCGCGCGGAGGGTAGGCCGGCCCGACAGATCTCCGAGTCAGGTTGAGTTGTGCGCCGTTCCAAAGAAGAACCAGCGGCCAGCCGGATCGCTCAGCGATTCATCGTGCTCGCAGTCACTCTGGGCGGAATCGTGTTACTGCTCCTCGGTTCCGCCTTCGGGACGCTGCTTCGCCACGGCGGCATGCGCCCGATGCTCGGCTGGAACGTAGCGGCAAGCGGCGCGCACTTCGTGGTGACCAGCGTGGACCGCGCGCCGGCGTCCGCGATTCTCCAGCGGGGCGATGAGCTGGTCGCGATCAACGGCCGCGACGTCCGCCCTCCAGCGGATCCGGCTACGTTCGCCGACGCCTCGGTGCCGCGGGGTGCATACAATCTGGTCATCCGGCGCGGCGGGTCGCTCCTGCGCTACGATTTGCCTCTGCGATTTCAGATTGACGTGGCGGGACTCACGCGCGCATTCTCCCTGCTGGTGGTGGCGATCGCGTTCTTTACAACCGGGCTGCTGATCGGCCTTTCGAAACCCGCGCTGGCGTCCATACGGGTCGGCTCGTGTTTTTGTCTCGCGTGTGCGGTTCACATGACGGGAGTGGCGCTCCGGCCGTTCCTCGGCGCGCTCGCGGGCGGCGAGTTGTACCTGTATGCCGTAACGTATTCGGTCAGCTTTTTCCAATATGCCCTGGGATTTCACTTCGCGACCCTCTTCCCCGCCGAGCGCCGCCCCGAGCTGTTCCGGAAAATGCGAGTGGCCGTGTATGCCGCCACGGTAATTCTTTCCGCGCCCCGCGACCTGCTGAATGTAACGATCGTTTCCGACACCTTTCGAAGACTCCTTTTCGACCGGTACGGCGCCCTGATCGGGTTCTATCTGGACCAGCGGGTCGTGGTCGAGGCCCTTTTCGAGATCAGCATCGTCGCATGCGTGGTATTCGCACTGGGCGAAAACTACAAACGCGAGCCCAGCCCCACCGGGCGCCGGCGCCTGCGCTGGGTGGCTGCCGGGGTGAGTGCATCGCTTGTGCCCACGATCGTATTCGTATTCGCACAGATCTTTCTCGGCGGCCGGGACCGCAGTCTTCCGGACGAGTCGGGCTGGAACGTCTTAAACCAGCTCGTGAATGTATCGTTCGGACTGGTTCCCGTCACCATCGGCTATGCGGTGTTGCGGCAGAGGCTCTTCGATCTCGATGTGATCATCCGTTCCGGCGCCCGCTACCTGATCGCCAAGACTTTACTGCTGGCGGCCGTCGCGGTTCCGTTTCTTCTCGCGGTCTGGATGCTGATCTCGCACCGCGATCAACCTCTGTCAGCGCTCATGCGGCAGGCGTCGGTATTTGAGGTCCTGGGGTGGGCGGCTTCGGCGGTGATCGCATTAGTCTGCTTCGGGCCGGCCACCAAATGGCTGGATCGCAGGTTCTTCCGCAGCGGGCCGGATCGGGATGCGATTCTGCTCAGTCTGGGTGACGCGGCCGAGCAACGTCCCGACCCCATCGGCATTCTGGAGGAAGTAACGGCCCGCCTCTCGGATCATTTCTTCCCCAAGTGGATCTCGACTTACTACGCAGAAAACGGCGTGGGAAAGTTCGCGCTGGCCTCGCGCGCAGGCGCCATTACTCCGCCGGAGACGCTGCCGGCCGACTGCCGCGGCATTTTAGCCGGCGCCGGGCAGTGGTCGCTCGCCGTGACCCGATGCTATTCGGACGAGCGGTGCGCCGACTGCTGCTTCGGGGAGCCGCGTCCGGTGCTTGCGCTGCCCATTCTGAACGGCGCAAAGCCGGTCGGATGGATTTTGATGGGCGAGAAACTCTCGGAGGTTCCATATGCCAAATCGGAACGGATGCTGCTCGATGCCGTCGGCGTCCAACTCTCGCTGGTCCTGCAGCGGGCGTGGCTGCGCGAGGCGGTCGAGAGAGAGTGCCGCATTCGCATGGAGGTCCTGAGCCGGCTGAGCGTCGAATCGGAGATCTTGCGGGAATGTCCGTCGTGCGGTCTTTGCTTCGATGGGAACGTGGAAGCGTGCGACGTGGATGGCACGGGGACCATCCTGACTCTTCCTATTACTCGTGTGATTGATGGCAAGTATAGGCTGCGGAAGAGAGTGGGGAAAGGCTCGTCCGGGATTGTCTTCGAAGCCGACGATTTGAAACTCGACCGGCGTGTCGCCGTGAAAATCATGGTCGGGAATCTGTTCGGGAATCCGAAGGCTCAGAAACGCTTCGAACGGGAGGCGCGATCGAGCGCGAAACTGAACCACCCCAACATCGTCACGATATTCGATTACGGCACGGTGTCCGGGGGGACCTATATTGTTATGGAATTACTCCAGGGAGTGACCTGGCGTTCTCTGCTGTTGCGCCGCCCCAGGCCCGAACTTAAGTCGGTGCTGCGGTGGTCGTTCGAGTTACTCGACGGAGTGGAGGCGGCCCATTCCATGGGCGTGCTGCATCGCGACCTGAAACCGGAAAATGCCATCATCTGTGCCGGCGATGACGGCAAGGAGCGGTTGAAGCTGGTCGATTTCGGAATCGCCAAGGCGATTGGTCCGGCCGGAGAGGCCGAAATGACATTGACCGAAACCGACCTGGCGGTCGGCACACCGGCCTACATGGCTCCCGAGCAAATGGAAGGCGAGCCGCTGGATGAGCGGGCCGATATTTACTCCATCGGAGTCATGCTCTATGAAGCGATGCTCGGAGTTCGTCCGGCCAAAGCAGCGCCATCCGCAGCCGGGGCGGAGATTCCGGCCGCGTCCGGTCCGATTCCGCACGAAGTCATGCATGTGCTCACCCGGTGTCTCGAAAGAGACCCGGGCAAACGCTACCGCAATATCGCCGAATTGCGCAATGAACTTGCCGCCTCTCTCGGCCAGGGCCTTCTGAGCCAAATTCTTCATCGTTCTTCCGCATACTCGTGATAGAATTCTTGCCAAACCAAATCCGGGACCCTGGAGCGCCACCATGCCAGTTGTCTTAGACGTTGACAGAGCTCGCGCTATCGCGCACATGATCCTGATCCATGAGAACATTCTCATGGTTTTGCAATCGCCGAGACTGAACGATCTCTTAGGCCGCCTCTTCGAGCCGGAGTTCCGCGCCGCGGCGGTTGCCGATCCTTTCGAAGTCGCGCGCGATTATGGCGTCCGCCTCCCTGAGCGTTCGAACGTGTACTTCCACAATTTTCCAGACGACTCCTGGAGCGTTGAAGTAGTTGTAACGGGTTCGGGTCGCAGCACGTTCGGGTATAACAGCGGTACCGGATTTTTTGTTTATTGACGCGTGCAACACTCGCATGCCCGCTCCGATCCAGATCGTCGCACTGAGCGGACCGCAGCGGGGCATCGTGCACGCGATCCGTACGGGGGAATGCCGCATCGGGCGCGGATCGGCGAACGATATCGATGTGCCCGATTTGACCGTGTCGCGATCGCACTGCCTGCTGATCGCGGGCGGCGGCGATGTCACCCTACGCGACCTCGGCAGCATCAACGGAACCTTCGTCAATGACGAGGCCGTGTCCGAAAGCGCTGCCCTGCGCGACGGAGACGAGCTCCAACTCGGCGACTCGCGCTTCCTGATTTCGATTCCGGACTCGCCCGTCATCCGGCCGCCGGTAACCGGAGGCTATACTCCGACTGCTCTGGGCTTCCTGCCGACCGCTGAGCTGCGCAAGGTCCGGCCGCCGGCCGGGGAAGGCAGTTCCGCAGCGGTCCGGACGCAGTTTGCGTCCCTCGCGGTCGAGGCGCTGGGAGCGGCGCATGTCGCGGTTGTGGACCGCGAAGGCTCGGGCGGCGTTGTGTCGGCGGGAATGGCCGGTAGTCACACTCTGTCGCCGGCGCTGCTTGCGGGACTCATCGACGAAGCAGCGGAGAAGGGGACGCCTGTGCAGCGCCGGCTGGAGCTCCGCGGCGAGCCGGTAACCGTTGCGCTCGCTCCCCTGATGCGGAACTCCAGCACGGTCGGAGCGATTTGCGGCGAATTCCGCGGGAGAGGGGAAGTAGACTCGAAGACACTCACCTGCCTGGCCTCCTATGCGGCGCTGCTCAGCGCCGCCGATGAAGGCCCCGGTCTGACCCGCAAGTCCGGCAGCCGCGGCGACGGCAGGCCCGCCGGCGAGGAAAGCCGCTTCAGCATGATCGGTGACAGCCGCACGATGCAGAAGATCTACGACTTCATCGGGCGGGTGGCCCAGACCGACAGCACCGTCGTGATTACCGGTGAAAGCGGCACCGGAAAAGAGCTCGCTGCCCGGGGAGTGCATGCGCGGAGCGCGCGTTGCGGCGCTCCGTTCGTCGCGTTGAACTGCGCAACCCTATCGGAAAACCTGCTCGAAAGCGAACTGTTCGGATACGAAAAGGGCGCGTTCACCGGTGCTCTGAAGCAGAAGAAGGGAAAGGTCGAGGTTGCGCACCGCGGCGTGCTCTTCCTCGACGAGTTGGGTGAGCTGCCCCTGGCGCTGCAGCCTAAACTTCTCCGGTTTCTGCAGGAACGGGAGTTCGAGCGCGTGGGCGGCACGACGCCGATTCGCGTGGACGTGCGAATCGTCGCGGCGACCAATTGCGATCTCCCCGATCTCGTCGCCGCAGGCCGGTTCCGCAGCGACCTGTTTTATCGCCTGATGGTCTGCCACGTGGAGATGCCTGCTCTGCGCGACCGCGCGGAAGACATTCCGCTGCTCACGGACTACTTCATCGGTCGTTGTTCGGCGCGCGTCAAACGGCGCGTATCGGGGATTGCCGCCGAAGCCATGGCGATGCTGCAGGCCTACGCGTGGCCGGGCAACGTTCGCGAACTGGAAAACACCATCGAGCGCGCGATTGTTCTCGGGCAGAGCGATCTCATTACACCCGATGACCTCCCGCTCGACTTCGCGCCGCCGGCAGCCTCGCCCGCGGCCGGCAGCTTTCGTTTCCGGTTCGAAGAAGCGCGGCGCGACATTATCCTCGATGCGTTCGCAAAGGCCAACTACGATCACGCGGCCGCGGCAGCCATCCTGCAAATTCATCCCAACAATCTGCACCGCCTCGTCCGCTCCCTGGGCCTGCAGGACAAGCTTCGCGGCGGCAAGACGGGCGCGGCCTCCGCAAAGCGCAAGTAGGTCCCGGGCTCTGCTATCAATTTCGCTTCGCACTATCGCGCCTGATAGTCGCAGGTTTGTGTAATCCCCTTAATTACAATCACTTACAGTTGGCCTCGAGGTTGCGCTTCCTGACGCTCGAAACCCGCCCCGATGAGCGGCTTTCAGAAGGAGATTCACATGAAGCGTCGAAGCCTCACTCTCTGCGCGTTTGCGCTGACAGTAGCCATTTCTTCCGGTCTCGCTCAGAACACCGGCGAGTCCCAGCCTTCTCTTCCGGCTCCCGATCAGGCGCCGGCAATTTCGAGCGCCGCGCCGGCGAATCCACTACCGGCCGCCAACCCGACGCCTCCGATGCCGGAACCGGCGGTTGACGACTGGGTTCCCGAGACGCGCAGCGAACGCATCGGAGCTTATGTATCCTCTACGTTCGGTCCCTTGCCGATTGCCGGGACTGTCGCGGGCGCCGCGATCGGTCATGTGCGCAACGATCCCCGCGAATGGGGCCGGCAGCCGGGAGGCTTTGCGGCCCGCCTCGGCAGCGGTCTAGCCACGCATGTCGTTCGCGGAACGCTGGAGCACGGGGCGGCCGCGCTGCTGCACGAAGACAATCGGTATCGCAGGTCCACGGCGCACGGATTCTGGAACCGCAGCCGCCATGCCCTGATCGCCAGCTTCCTCGCCAGACACGACAACGGCCGCTACGGCTTCGGCTTCTCGAAAATCGGGAGCGCCGGCGGCGCCGCGTTTCTTTCCAGGCTGTGGATGCCGCGCAGTGCTGCGACGCTCGGCGCGGGCTTCAGCAGTTTCGGCATCACCATCGCGGCGGACGTGGGTGTCAACTTTCTGCGCGAGTTCTGGCCTGATCTGAAAAAGAAGCTGGGAGGAAAGTAGCCATGTGGATCGCAATCCTGATTCTCGCAGCAGCGCTCAACGGGCCCGCGGCGCGGAAGACGCCGGTACTTTGGAGCGAGCCGAAACCGGCCGGTCCGGCCGAGTGGATCTGGGGGCCCGGCGGAGAAGCGAAGGCCCCTCGTCCTCCCTTCCGGTTTATCCGCGAGAACATGGGCGGGACCAATCCGAAAGTGGATGTCCGCGACGCCAGGGGCACGCTGTGGATCGTGAAGTTCGGCGGCGAGGTCCAGACCGAAACGTTTGCGGCGCGCTTTCTGAACGCCGTGGGATACCTGGCGGAACCTACGTACTTCGTGCCCGCCGGCGTGATCGAAGGAGCGCATGGGCTGACGCGGGCGAAGCCGTTTATCGGCCGCGACGGCAGCTTTCGATGGGCGCGATTCCGAATCCGCGACCCGAAGGAGCTGGCCTACGACGACGAAATTCAGTGGTCGTGGCAGCGGAATCCCTTTCTCGGCACCCACGAACTGGCGGGGCTGAAGATCCTGCTCATGCTCCTTTCGAACTGGGATGCCAAGGATTCGCGCGACGGCAAGGGCAGCAACACGGCGGTCTTCGAAAAGCCGGCGGCGGAGGATCCGGCTTACTTCTACGCATTCAACGACTGGGGCGCGTCCCTGGGCCGTTGGGGCGGATTCCTGAACCGGGACCGGTGGGACCCTGCCGCTTACGAACGCCAGACCCGCAGGTTTGCGCGGCTCGACCGGAGCGGCGCAATCGTCTGGGGTTTTCACGGAAAGCATAATCGCGACCTGACCCGGGGCATTTCGGTGGAAGACGTGTGCTGGCTGGTTCGCCGGCTGGAAGGCGTAGACCGCGAGGACGTGCGGCTGGGGCTGCTCGCGAGCGGCGCCACAGCGCGCGATGCGGATGCTCTCGCCGGCTCTATTTCCACGAGGATTCACCAACTGGAGCGGATCGCCGCGAGCTCGCAAGGAGAAATGAAATGAACGGACACGGTGGTGAGACCTGGTGTGTGAGACCGGGCTTGCGCGACGGCGACGAGCCGTCGTGCGGACCCGGTGCGGCAATACTCTTGTGCGCGAACCTCTTCCTGCTGTTCACGGTGTATTACCTGTTGAAGACCGCGCGAGAGTCTCTGATCCTGACCGAGGCCGGGGCCGAACTGAAAAGCTACTCCGGCCTCGTTCAGGCGATGATCCTGCTGGCCGCAATGCCCGCCTACAGCGTCCTGGCTTCGCGCTTGAGCCGGGTGCGGCTGATGAACTGCCTGGCGGTTTTTTTCGCGGCCAATCTGCTGCTCTTCGCCGGCCTGGACCGGGGCGGTTTCCGGATTGGAATCGTGTTTTACATCTGGCTTGGGTTGTTCAGCGTTGTGGCGGTCACGCAAGTCTGGTCGTTCGCCACCGATCTGTATAGCGAGCGGGAAGGCCACCGCATCTTCCCCGTGCTCGGTCTGGCTGCCTCGGTGGGCGCGCTCGTCGGGGCGGAACTGGCCAAAGGTCTGTTCCTGCTGCTGCCGGTCTGGAAGATCCTGGTGCTCGCAGCCGGCGTACTGCTCGTCAGCGCCGCACTGTCGGGTGCAACCGACCGCGGCGCGCGGCGTCACTCGCCCGCGCAGATTGCACTTGCCCGGGAACCGATCGGCGGCGATAGCTGTTTCCAGGTGCTTTGCAGCAGCCGGTATCTGATGCTGGTTGCCGCCCTCGTGATCCTGGTAAACCTGGCCAACGGGGTGGGTGAGTTCGTGCTCAGCAAAATGGCGATTCAATTTGCGCACCAGGCCGTACTGCACGGATCGCCGAGCTCGGAGCGCCAACTGATCGGCGCGTATTACGCGAGCTACTTCGCGTACGCGAGCCTGATCGGACTGGTGCTTCAGGGGGCGGTGGTGGCGCGGGTGATGCGGCGCCTGGGAGCGGCCCGGTCGCTGTGGATCGGGGTCACCGTCACCACGCTCGGCTACGCGGCCCTGGCATTAGTGCCGATGGCAATGATCGCGCGCACCGTCAAAATCGCGGAGAACAGCATCGACTACACTCTTGCCAAGACGGCGCTGAACTCGCTGTTCCTGCGCACGAGCCGGGCGGCCAAATACAAGGCCAAGACGGTCATCGACACCTTTTTCTACCGGCTCGGCGACCTGTTGCAGGCACTGGTGGTCCTTGCCGGAACAAGTCTCGCGCTGGGGGTCCGGCAGTACGCGATTCTGAACATCGCACTCGGCCTGGCGGCGAGCCTGGTGGTGTTCGGAATCGACCTGGAATACCGCAGACTGCGCGCGCCGGTTTGCGCCGGCGAACCCACCGTGTCGCCGGCGCCTGTGCCGGTGATGGCAAGCGTTCGAACCGCGCTGGACACGGCCGCGCCGCTGGGCCAGCCGGCGACAACCTGAAGATCGGGAGCGCCGTTATGGGAATGCCCGCTATTGCACTCGAGCGAAACACGAGCGGCGGTGCCGGCGAGGAGACCGCCAGCACCGTCACTTTGTCGAAACTGAAGCTTCGCATGATTCTGGCCGGCCGCTTCCAACTCCTGCGCCTCCTGGGCGGCGGGGCCATGGGGGATGTTTACGAATGCGAAGACCTGCTGCTGCGGCAGCGCGTCGCCCTCAAAATCCTGCGGCGCGATATCGGGCCGCGCTCCGATGTCGAGAACCGTTTCAAGCAGGAGGTAGTGAACGGGCGCCGGGTAACCGCCCCGAATGTCTGCCGTATTTTCGACCTGGGACTGGAACGATCCCAGGACGGGTCGGAAATCCTCTTCTTCACCATGGAATTGCTCCAGGGCGAGACTCTTGCCGCCCGCATCCGGCGCGGTGCTCTCGCGGAAGCGGAGGCTTTGCCTCTGATACTCGATATTGCCGCCGGACTCGAGGCGATCCACCGGGCGAAAATCGTCCACAGGGATGTCAAGAGCAGCAATATCATTCTCGCGGGCTCGGAGAGAGTACGCGCCGTACTGACCGATTTCGGGCTGTCTTCCGTCCTGGACGGGAAACCGGCGGGCGACCCCACGGCGGGCACGATCCATTACATGGCGCCGGAGCAGATTCGCGGCGAAGAGATCACGCCCGCAACCGATCTTTACGCGTTCGGAGTCGTCATGTACGAAATGCTGACCGGGCAACGCCCGTTCACCGCGAGCAATCCATCCGAAGTGCTCCTGAAGCATCTCACGGGAGAGCCCCGGAGGCCGTCCGCCATTGCCCCGTGGCTTCAACCACACTGGGATCGAGTGCTCCTGACGTGTCTCAGGAAACGTCCGGAGGCGAGGTTCGCGTCCGCCGATCAGCTGTGCCGGCAGATTTCCGGTATTTCAGGTTCTCAATACCGAAATATCTCTTGACTCTCCGGCTCTATGGAGCCAGTATATTGTTTGATAGTCAAACTAAAGGCGTCATGAACATGACGGCAGATCCGAAACAGCTTTACGATGCGATTCTGGGCGGCGACGCCAAGGCTGCCGAGTCCCTTACCAGAGAAGCGATCGGGGCCGGCCAGGAAGCCAGGGAGCTGGTCAGCGGGTACATGATTCCCGCGATGGACGAAGTGGGCCGGCGCTTTGAATGCCAGGAATACTTTGTTCCCGAGCTGCTCTTTGCAGGCCGCGCCATGAAGGCGGCGCTGGCGCTGCTTCGTCCGCTGCTGGCTTCGGCGGATGCCGCGCCGGCGGGTCGGGTAGTGATTGGGACGGTGCAGGGCGACCTGCACGATATCGGAAAAAACCTCGTGGCCGCGCTGCTGGAAGGCGGCGGCTTCGAGGTTCACGACCTTGGCGTGGACGTGCCTCCTTCGCGTTTCGTGGTGGCGGTGCGGCGGTATTCGCCGCAAATCGTGGGCCTCTCGGCGCTGCTCACGGTGACACTGCCCGCCATGCGAAAGACGATCGAAGCGCTGCGGGAATCCGGAGTGCGGCCGGATGTGAAAGTGATGGTCGGGGGAGCGCCGGTGACGGGACGGTATGCCGCCGAGATCGGCGCCGATGGCTACAGCGACAACGCCTTCGGCGCCGTACGGCTGGCGCGCAGCCTGATGGAGCAAAGTCCTGATACAGTATCGATCCCTTGCGTTGAATGACGCGCGGCAGCTCGTCTATGGCCGTGCGCCGCGGCCGGTGCGCTGCGGCTTCGGCCTCGAAATCGGCGGTGGAACGGTGTTTCCCGAGGTCAATTTTACGCTGCCGGCGATCGAGGTTTCGCACGCCAACTGGGCGGAAATCGTGGCTCAATACCGCGAGATGGCGGACGCCGTTCTGCGGCGGGCAGTGGCGCTGGCGGCGCCCGGGATCGTGCTGGAGTTCGAGCTGTTGCCGGCCATGACTGCGCGCCCGGAATGGGGCGGCGAACTGACTGCCCTGCTGCATGACCGCCTGGCGGAGGCGGCGGCGCGCCACGGCCTGAAATGCGCCCTGCGCGTCACCCCGGTGGACATTCGCGACCAGACGCGGCCGCCGGTGCTGCGCACGGACGAGCCGTGGGAGAACCTGCGGGACTGTCTGGAGCGCGCGATCGCCGCCGGCGCCGATATCGTCTCGATCGAATCGGTGGGTGGCAAGGAAGTGCACGATACCGCCCTCATGTACGGCGACCTGCGCGGCATTGTCCTGGCACTGGGAGTGCTCGCGCCGCGCGATACCGCGTGGCTGTGGGACCGGATTTCGGAGTTGTGCCGCGGCAGCAGCGCCGTTCCCGGGGGCGACAGCGCCTGCGGCTTCGCCAACACAGCGATGCAACTGGCGCATCAGCGAATGCTTCCCGAGGTTCTGGCGGCCGTGGTACGAGCTATGAGTGCGGTGCGCAGCCTGGCGGCCTTCGAGCATGGAGCGATCGGGCCTTCCAAGGACTGCGCCTATGAAGGACCGGTGCTGAAGGCCGTTACCGGCTGCCCGATTTCCATGGAAGGCAAGTCGGCCACGTGCGCGCACTTCAGTCCCATCGGCAACGTGGCGGCGGCGATGTGCGACTTGTGGAGCAATGAAAGCGTGCAGAACGTCCGCTTGCTCTCCGGCAGTGCGCCGGAAGCCTACACCGAGCTGTTGGCCTACGATTGCCGCCTGCTGAACACTGCGGCGGACAAAGGGCAGGCGCTCGTGCTGCGCGACTGGCTGGTGGAAAGCGACGAAGCGCTGAGCCCGCAGGCCGCCGTTCTGACGCCCGGGGCGACCTTGCGCATCGCCCGGGCCATTGTGAACGCGGATTCCGATTACCGGCGCACCATCGCCGCCGGAAAGGCGGCGGCGGCCGAACTCCAGGAGCGTTTCAGGGACGGCCGCCTGGCCCTGGGTCCCAAGGAGAAACAGTGGCTGGACCGGATTGACGGCGCGCTTGATGGCATGCCGGCATCCGAAGACGAGTTGTTGAGCTCTCTCGCACAGCGGTACGAAAGCGCCTTCGACCCGCCAAGTTATGGCATGGAAAGGCCATTTTCTTTCAGGTAATCAGACCTTGACATCCGTATCTTCCCACTATATAGTTGTGACGCACAACTATATAGTTGCTTCGCTTGATTCAGGGACCTTGTCAGTAACGGGAGGCTAGAAATAGCTATGAAACGTGGGACTGTGTTGTGGGTGCGGCTGTTGGCTGTAATGCTTCTGTTTGTAGCTTTTTGCAGCACCGGTCATGCTCAAGTTCTTTACGGGTCGCTCACGGGCAACGTGATCGATCCTTCCGGCGCCGCGATTCCGGGCGCCAAAGTCACCGTACTGGAGGTAAACACCGGTGTCTCGCGGCAAGCCGAGACCGATACCCGCGGCGTTTACCTGTTCAGCAACCTTCAACTGGGCACTTACAAGGTGACGATCGATGCGAACGGGTTCCAGAGCAAGATTGTAGACAACGTCACCGTGAGCGCAAACCAGGTGCGGCGCGTCGATTTTTCCATGCAGATCGCGCAGGCGGCCGCCACGGTAGAGGTATCGGCGGCCTCGGCGGTACTGCAAACCGATAAGTCCGATGTCCACGCGCAGATCAACGCCCGGGAGGTAACGGAACTGCCTTACAACGGGGGCGAAGGCAAGAACTTCCAGAGCCTTTTCTACCTGATTCCGGGCGCCGGCGTTCCGGCCAGCCGCGAGGCGAATTCCGAGGCGGGAAATCCGCAGCGCGCGCAGACGCTCTTCATGAACGGCGTCTCCTCGACGGGCAACAGCACCAAAATGGATGGCGCTACGATCGGTTATCCCTGGCTGCCGGTGAACGTGGCGTACGTGCCGCCCACCGAGGCCATCGAGACGGTCAATATCAGCACCAACAGTTTCGATGCCGAACAGGGCGCCGCGGGAGGAGCGGCGGTCAATGTAACGATCAAATCGGGCACAAACAGCCTGCACGGCGTGGTTTTCGAAAACAACCAGAACAACGACATGACGGCGGTGAATTACTTCAGCCATACCGCCCCGTTGAACAAGAACATCTTCAACCAATACGGTTTCGCCCTCGGCGGGCCCGTCTGGATTCCGAAAGTCGTGCACGGCAAGAACAAGCTGTTCTTCTTTCTCGACTATCAGGGCACCAAGCGGCGGCTGTATGCGGCCTCCACCAATCTGACGCTTCCCACGGCGGCCATGCGCACGGGTGATTTCAGCGCGACCGGAGTGACGATCTACGATCCGCTCACCGGCAATGCCGACGGCACCGGAAGGACCCCGTTCACAGGAAATATCATTCCTTCGAACCGCATCGACCCCGCGTCCGTCACTCTGACAGGACTGCTGCCCACGCTGACGCGCTCCAATGCCTTTACGAACAACTACGATTCCTATGGCGGCACGCAGTACAACCGGTCCAACTGGGATTTCAAAGTGAACTACAATCCCACCGACAAAATGGCCGTGTGGGGACGCTACAGCCTTTCGCCGATGGATATCATCACTCCCATGGTGCTGGGCCCGGCGGCCGGCGATGGGTATAACGGCGGCAACCCGGGAGACGCCGGCGGACGGGTGCAAACGACGGCGGCCGGTGGAACCTACACCGTTACTCCCACCCTGCTGGTGGACGCCAACGTAGGTTACACGCGCCAGAATATCGGCGCGAACGGCGACCCGCAGGACGGACTCTACGGCCTGGACGTGCTGCACATTCCGGGAACCAATGGAGTCGGTCCGAACTACTACGGCATCCCCGGGTTCCAGGTGAGCGGCGTGGCCAATATGGGGAACACGAACACCGGCAGCCCCTTCCAGTTCCGCGACAACCAGTACACCACGGCGTTCAACATCAGCAAGGTGTCTGGCGCCCACAACCTGCGCTTTGGCTTCGAGTACGACAAGTTCGCGCTCAATCATTTCCAGCCGCAGGGCGGCACGTTCGGCACAGCGCGCGGCACTTTCGGATTTAACGGCGACCTGACGGCGCTGAACGGCGGAGCGGCCATCAACTTCAACGGCGCGCCGGCCAATTCCTGGGCGCAGTTCCTGCTCGGGTATCCAAGCCACATGGGAAAGATCACCCAGTTCCAGAATCCCAACGCGCTGCGCTTCTCGGATTGGGCGTTCTACGCGCGCGACCAGTGGCAGGTGAGCCGCAACCTGACCATCAACTACGGCCTGCGCTGGGAATATTATCCGATCTTCTCGCACAACTGGTATGGCGCATCGCGCTACGACCCGGTATCGCATAACGTGCTGATCGGCGGCGAAGGCAACACTCCCTGGGACACCGGCGCCAGCGCCTCCAAGAAAGGTCTCGCGCCACGATTGGGGATGGCCTATCGTCTCGGAAGCAAAACCGTCATCCGGGCCGGCTACGGCATCACGGTGGACCCGGACAATATGCGCAACCAGCGGAACGCTTACCCCTCGGTGGTGAACCAGGACTTCAACCAGCCGGCAACCTACCAGTTCGTCTCCATGCCCGGCGTGGCGCAGGCTTCGCTGCGGACCGGTCTGCCGCTGCCGGTGTTCCCCGACATTTCTTCGGGCGTCATCACACCGTCGGCCACTGCCAGCACGTCCACCTATCTTCCCAGTACCAACATGGCGGCCACTTTCCCGGCATACATGAATCGCGGATACATTCAAAGCTGGAACGCTTTTGTCCAGCGCGAAATCGCCCCGACTCTGGTGGCCGATATCGGATACGTGGGAACGCACGCCGTCCATCAGATGATGGCGGTGAACATCAACGGCTCCCTGCCCGGCACCGGCAGCGCCGGCCGGGTGCTGTATCCCTACCTGACGACCGACCTGAACATGTACGAGCCCTTCGGCAACATGACGTACAACGCCCTGCAGACGAAGGCGAGCAAGCGGTTCGGCAGCTCCATCGTCGGATTCGCGTACACGTTCTCCCGCACGATCGATAACATCAACGGAGATAATGGCGACGGCACGCTGTTCCGCGCGTATCCCGTGTCGTATTCGCTCGACAAGCAGCTCGCGGGCTTCGACCGCAAGCACATCTTCCAGCTGTATCATGTCTGGGAGTTCCCCTTCGGCAAGGGGCACAAGTGGCTCAATCACGGAGCCGCATCCTACATCTTCGGAGGCTTCCAGATCGGCGGCACGCTCAGCCGTTTCAGCGGCCTGCCGTTCACGATCGGCTCCAACAACTCGACAAACGGAGGCGGCCAGGGCCAGTCTGCCACCCAGATCAATCCGGTGGTCAGGATTCTGGGCGGCCATGACGCCAACACCCCGTACTTCGACGGGACGGCCTTTACCAATCCGGCCGTCGGCACGCTGGGCACCACCGGCCGAAACATTCTGCGTGGTCCCGGCTTCTTCAACATCGACGAAAACGTTTCCCGCACCTTCAGTTTCAAAGAAGGAAGACTGAAACTGCGGCTGGAGGGAGACGCGTTCAACCTGACGAACACGCCTTCGTTCTCGACGCCGAACACGACGTTCGCCACCGCCACGCTGAACGCCGATGGCTCGGTGAAGAGCTACGGCAATTACAGCGTGATCACGGGAACCGTTTCCAGCGCCCGCCAGTTACAGGTCGGCGCCTCGCTGCGCTTTTAAGACTGCTCCGACAGCATGGCAACCTCGCACCCGGGCCCACAAAATCCCGGGTGCTTTTTTGTCGGCCGGGACGCGGGCCTGCGACGGCCGGCGATCCGCGTTATCGTAGACTGAACTGCGATGCTGCTTTACGCGGCGACTGTCTCACTCTCGGCCTTTCTCCTGTTCGCCCTGCAGCCGATCATTGCCAAAATGATCCTTCCCTGGTTCGGCGGGTCGTCCACCGTCTGGAGCACCTGCATGCTGTTCTTTCAGGCGGTGCTCCTGCTGGGCTACCTCTATGCGCATTGGCTGCATCGCAAACTGGCGCCGCGGCTGCAATCGGGCGTACACATCGCCTTGCTCGCCGCCAGCCTTGCGGCTTTGCCGGTGCTGCCCAACCCCGCGTGGAAGACGGCTGCCGGGAACCCCTCGCTGCGCATCCTCGCGCTGCTCGGCGTGACTGTGGGGTTGCCCTACTTTCTGCTTTCCTCCACCAGCCCCCTGATCCAGGCATGGTACGCACAGGAACACAAGGACGCGCGGCCCTACCGCCTGTTTGCGCTCTCGAATTTCGCTTCCATGCTGGCTTTGTTGAGCTATCCGCTGCTCGTGGAACCGAACCTCTCTTCGCACGTGCAGGGCGTCGTATGGTCGGCGGCTTACGGATTGTTCGCTGCCGTTTGCGCGGCGGTTTCGTGGCGCTGGAATCTGCGGCGCAGCGCGCCTGCCGCGGCCGCCGAATCCATTACCGGGCCGGCTCCCCTCTGGACGGCGCGTCTCCTCTGGTTTGGACTCTCTGCCGGCGCTTCCATTCTGCTGCTGGCCGTCACCAACTACCTGACCCAGGACGTGGCGGCCGTTCCCTTTCTCTGGATTCTCCCGTTGAGCGTGTATCTGCTCAGCTTCATCCTGTGTTTCGAATCCCCGCGCTACTACCGCCGCGACGTCTTTCTTCCCCCGGCGGCGGCCGGGCTGGCATTCATGGCCTACCGGCTCTGGCCGGGCCACGCGCACATGAACATCCGTCCGCTCATCGATCTGCTCACCGTGGCGCTCTTGGTGTGCTGCATGAGCTGCCACGGCGAGCTGGCGCGGCTCAAGCCGCACCCCCGGTTTCTTACGGGGTTTTACGTGACGGTCTCACTCGGCGGCGCCGCGGGCGGCCTGTTCGTCGGGCTGATTGCGCCGAATATTTTTGACGCTTACTACGAATTTCCGCTGGGCCTCGGGTTGTGTGCCGTCGTCCTGCTGCTAGCCCTGGCGCGGGACCTGCGCCGCCTCGCCCGGTTCCGGCGCTACGCCGCTGCCGCTGCTTCCCTGGGGCTTGCCGGCGCGTACCTCTGGTGGCTGGGAGCCATTGTCACCTCCATGGTGAAGGACTATCGCGTGGTGGCCCGGAATTTCTATGGCGAGCTGCGTGTCTACGACAAAGGCGACCCTGCCGACGATCCGGACGCCGCCCGCGCCCTGCTGCACGGCGCCATCAATCACGGCGAGCAGATGCTGCGGCCGGAATCGCGCCGCACGCCGATCACGTACTTCTGCCCGGATTCCGGAATCGGGCGCACCATGCGTTCCCTGGAAGGCGCGCCCCGCCGCATCGGCATTCTCGGGCTGGGCTGCGGCACACTCGCCGCATACGGCCGGGCGGGCGATACCATCCGCATCTACGAGATCAATCCGCTGGTGCTGCGGATCGCCCGCACTGAGTTCACCTTTCTGCAGGACACCCCCGCGAAGGTCGAAGTGGCCCTGGGAGATGGACGCCTGCAGCTCGACAGCGAGCCCTCCCGGCAGTTCGATCTCCTGGTGATGGACGCCTTCTCGGGCGACTCGGTCCCAGTCCACCTGATCACCCGCGAGGCCTTCCGAACGTATTTTCGCCATCTGAAGCCGAACGGCATCCTGGCCATCAACATCACCAACGCCTATCTGGACCTGGAACCGGTCATCGAGCGCGCCGCCGCGGACTTCGGCAAACAGGCATACGTCTTTCGCGACGATCCCGGCGATGACGACGCTCTCTGTTTCTTAAACGCATGGGCCGTGGTTCTTTCGCCGACATCGGCGCAGGCCAGACCCGAGTGGCTCGAGGCCGCCCGCAGGGTCCCGCCGCACCCGCGCTTCCGCGAATGGACGGACGACTTTTCCAATATGTACGGCATTCTGAAATAGGCGCGTCTGCCTCCGCCGCGAACCGCGGTCAGAATCCGAAATGGTGCGGCTCGCGGCCGATCAGGATCGCGGCGAATACCTTGGGCACGTATTCGCGCGTCTCCAGAGGGAGCGCCTGCGCGCGGTAAAGATACCAGAAGTTCCGCTGCTTGATGGGGTCGCGCACGGTCCTGCTCACCGCCTGCTTCACCTTCGTGGTGCCGCTATCGTAGGCCGCCAGCGCCAGCATCACGCTGCTTCCGGCCCCGAAATCCAGGATCAGGTCGCGGAGGTATTTGCAGGTGGCGCGCGTCGATTTCACCAGGTCTTTGCGCTCGTCCACGGTGCCATCGACGCGCAGGCCGTATGCTTTCGCGGTGGCCCTGGTGAACTGCCACGGGCCGACGGCGCCGGCGGCGCTGGCCTCATCGCTCGTCAGCGCGCTTTCCACCAGCGGGATATAGGCAAGATCTTCGGGCAACTGCTCCTCGCGCAGGATCCCCTTGATGGTTTCGATCTGGCCGGCCGCCTGGTTGAGCGCGCGCACAATGATGGGGCGGTCGGGTCCCTGGTCCTGCTGGATGTAGTGGTTCACGCGGTCGATGAACTCCGGCGGAAAGCTGTAGGACTCCGCTCCGAACTCCGCCATCACGGAGCGCAATTCCCGCGTGACGAAGTCGCCCTCCTGCCCCGCGCTTCCCAGGCGGTACAGCAGGCTGCGCTGCAGGGATTCCGCTTCGTTCTGATAAATACCGAGCTGGGAGAGCAGATGGTCGACCTCCGCGCCGCTGCCCCCTTTCTGCAATTCCACTTCGAGCTGCTGAATGTGGCCGTCGATGGTGCGCTTCTCCGCTTTCAGGGTCGTAATCTTCCAGGCCGCGAGCGAGGAGACCGTCACCAGCGCCGCCACCAGCGAATATCCGACGATCCGCAGGCGGCGATGGCTCTGCCGGAGCGCCTGTTCGACCACACCGCGCATGATCGTCATGGTCTGGCCGCCCAGCCCGTTGGCGCGAATGCGGCGGGCGCGCATCACCGCCGAGGAGAGCAGCGCATCATGGGCCGTGATGGGCTGGGCCGCGGTGGATGCCGGCGCCGCCACGGCGGCCGCCGGCATCTCCAGCGTGCGATCCAGTCCCGCGGCGACAGCCTCTTCCAGGATGAGCGCGAACTCGGGCCCCTGGCTTCCGAGTTGCAGCACCGCGGGCAGAGAGACGTCGGCTTCGGTGATGCGTTCGCCGTTGAGCCAGGTGCCGTTGGTGCTGCCGAGATCGCGCACGCGCCAGGAGTCCGCGGTCTTGCAGATCTCGACGTGGTAAAGCGAGACCGTGGCGCACTCATCGCCGCCGATGACGACATCGTTATCGGGCGCGCGCCCCAGGCGCGTGGTGCCCTCGGGCATCGGGAATCGCGTACCTGCCAGCGAACCCGACCGCGATAGCAGCCAGGCCTTCGCCCGTGAGCTGATGATCCCCTCTTGAGCCATATCCGCCCGCCGCTATCGCGGCCCGCCGCGCCCGCCTCTGTTTCGGGCGCATCCTTTTTTAGGATAGCAACGCCCCTTTGCTCCGTGCTGCTCGCGCCGGGCGGAATCTGCTAAGCTCGAAACAGTCTTCCACCGGCTGGAGTGGCGGAACTGGCAGACGCACGGGACTCAAAATCCCGCGCCCTTCACTGGGCATGTGGGTTCGACCCCCACCTCCAGCACCACCATCTAATCAATAACTTAGCAGAAAATGCAACGATTTGGCGGGCAATGGCGGGCAATCAGGGTGTTATAACTGCTCATGCAATGCCCCTCAATCTGTACCGCCGGCACCGCTCGGATTGCAGCGGCGGACATGCGGAAGACTCGCGCTCGGGAGAACACTAAGAACGTTCTAAAAAGTGGAAGCGGTGCGACTGTCAGATCTATGCTGCCGGCACGCTGAAAGGTCGATTCCGCCGGCGCCGCACGGAGAAATGGGAATGGGCTGCGGCCAAGAGTGTGGCCGCCGTCTGGGGGGCAGCCGGTTCTTGGGACGCGCCCGGTCTGCCCGCAGAACCAGCGCCGCAGCCGACGGAGTTCCGGGCGATCACGATCGCAGCCGCTACCCAGGCGTATCTGGATAACCGGCGCAGTCGGGAGCTGGAGGCGCCTACCCTTTCCAAATACAACACCATGGTCAAGCAGTTCCGCAAGTACTGCGACCGGTGCGGATACCTGTATCTGGAGCAACTCACTGTGACGGACAAGGATGCCTTCTACGGCTCATGGGAGGACGGCAGGCGGTCGAAGGCTAAGAAGCTGGAGCGGCTCAAAGGGTTCATAAAGTTCGCTGTTAAACGAAAATGGCTCAAGGAGAACATCGTCGAGGATCTGGAGGCACCCGAGGGATCTTCGCTGGCGGCCGACAAGGTGCCCTTCACAGATGAAGAAATGAACCGGATCTATGCGGCCTGCAACAGGCTGGGAGGACCCACACCCCCAGGTCCCGGACGCCGCGAATGGAGTGGGGAGGATCTAAAGGATTTCATCTTGCTGTCAGTGTATACCGGGCTCCGCATCAGTGACGTCTCGACATTCGATATTCAGCGACGGCTGAACGGCACGAGGTATATTTGCGGATGCACAAGACCGGAAAGCCTCTGTGGACGTGGATCCCGGATTGGCTGGTCGAGCGCTTGCGGGTGCGCGAGAGCAGACATGGCTCATTGATTTTTCACGACACCGGCAAACGCTGGTCGACCAAGATGCGGAGCATGGCTGAGGTGTGGCGCGTGAAGCTGGCAAAGGTTTTCGAATTGGCCGGGCCGTTCGAGACGACACCCACGCCACATCGTTTTCGCCATACCTTTGTCCGCGTGCTGCTCGAGAAGGGCGTTCCGGTGGCGGATGTGGCCGAGTTGATTGGCGATACCGAGGCGACTGTCCGCAAGCACTACGCGAAGTGGGTGCGTGAACGCCAGGCGCGACTCACGAACATACTGAAGGAAGCTTTCGCGGGGAAATCGAGGCCGGATAATGTCGTCGAGATGCCCCAAACGGGTACGAAGTAGACAAATGCCCCGGGAGTCGTAATCACTCTCGGGGCATTCTTATATCCAGGCTGCTTGATTATATTCGATGGGTGCGGTAAGGCGGTTATGGATGCGTGTGGCGACCGAGGCGGGAACGGAATAGCGGCACATGGTCTTCTTGCGGCCGAGCCGGATGCGTATCACACCCGGCTCATCTTTCACCAACAGCCGGACTGTCTCGCGGCTGATCTTCCATTTCCGGGACAGGTCTGCGATGCCGAAGTGATCTTCGAACGTCGAATCAGGTAGTAGCGTGGGTACTTCATCGGGTGGCACCCCCCGTCGCTGCCTTCTTGGTGCCACTGGGTAAGATTATTCGGGCATAGGCCCCGACGATCTTGGGCGTCTTCGTTGGTGGTTTGGGTTTGGGTGAAATTTGCCCAATCCCAACCCACCCGCCTGAAGGCGATCCAAAACAGAATTGGGTTATTCTGTTTTGGTCTTCGCATCGCAGTTCCCGCCATCCCCTGCGATAACGATCTCATTTTGCACCGGAAAGTAGCTAAGCTAAACCAGGAGGCGCGGTGCTCCGTTTGCTTGCTCGTGGACGACGCGTTGGACACCCGCTTAATTCTCCTGCGGCCGCTCTGCCGAATCGATCACGAGAATCTTCACTGGCCCCTTGCCGCGTTCCAGGTTTAAACCAAGCTGCGAGCGCAGTGCTCCGATGATGCCGTCTTCATCCACGTTCCCGCCGCTGTGGTTTCGCTGCCACTCCAGCACGAACGAATAGCTCCCCTGCAAGCCCGTCGTGTCCTCAACGGGCTCATCCAGCAGCCGCGAAATCATCGATGCCAGAGTTGCCAGTCCAGTGCCTCTCTGTACCAGACGTACGCCGGCGTTCGTCATGAACCCGCCCGCAGTGTCCACCGGTAGCGCCTCGCCGTCCTTTAGATTGAACCCGCTCTTCGCCACTGTGATGCGATAAAGCGGCATCGTCTTCGTCTCCCAATGCAGTTTCAGCCGGAACCGCTCTTCCAGCAAAACTTGCAAAGCCTGCAGCGCCTCCGCACGTCCTGGAGCCGGCATACCTGCAACCACCGGAAGCTTCCCGACAAGATCAAAGTGCTCCGTCGCCATCCACCCCGGACCGCCTGATACCAGGAACGGCTGCACTCCGTAAACGAACGGCACCATGTCCTGCAGCCGCACATGCGTGAGCACCGCCCGACCGGGCGAAAAACTCATGTGCGGTCGCCCATCCGGCGCGGACACTTTAACACTCGCAACTTCGAACCGCGGCCGCCCATCTCGCTGCCCAAACGCAATCGCCACGGCGAGACATGCTGCCACCCAGTTCAGCATCCGCTTCCGCATAACCGGATCGATGATACCAAAGAAATCGTGTCTTTAGTGGCCACCACAAAGTACCACCACAAAGTAATCGCGTTCGATATCTGGCTCAAATCTTCAACCCTCGAGCCAGCAAGGGGAAGTCGTCCTCATCCGGCGCTTCCGCTATGTACATCGGTACACGTGCGGTGAAGCGGGACGATGCGCCTGGTGGAGACAACGCGCACTGTTCCCGGGCTCCACGCGGGGCGATGCAAACAGCGAGTATCGCATGTAGTAACGCGCCCCACTAGGAAACAATCAGAAGTCGAAAGCGGGGCTTGGGACGATACGCGGGGTTATCACGATGCGGCGAAGCCAGCTAATGAAGGCGACGGGCTCCTCCAGGTCTGCGAGCCGCCGGAATGCTCGCAGGTACGCCTCCTGCGTCGCGTCCCGAGCCATATCCGGATCGCGGAGGACGCCCAGCGAACTGCATAGGTCATGACCTGGGTGGCCTGTACTAGCCGACTGCCGTCGAGGTCCCCTGCCTTCACGCGGGTCACGACATCGTTGAGCTGTTCCATTCGTACGGCCACCGCAGTCAATGAAAAGACATTCGCCCAATTAAAGTGTGACATCTTTGCGCCGAATTTCCACACGACTCTCAGATCTGCAGCCGGAAAGCACTTGTTCCACTTGGATGTGTTGTCAACTCGTTGATTTGAGCATCAGGCCGATTGCTGCGGACGAGTGACGCTCGTACAAAGCTGCGGACCGGCAGCACGTCAAGACCAGATATCGGTATCGTTCAGGCGGCCCATCCGCGTGTAGGTGTTTCCCGTCAACTGGGCCTCCGTGCCAAGCCCCCCGCTGGCGCTTGATCCTGCTACGGCGGTAATTCATCCTCAAGACATTTCCAACAAGAAAATCTGGCAGCACGCCGCCGGTGACACCGATTCGTGCACGCGATCGTATAATGCTAAATGCAATCGGAACCGTTCGCTATGAATCCGAAACTCCCGAATACCGCGACCGAGTTGCTTGCGCGCAGCCACAACGGGCCCGCTCGTATATGCCGCTGGCAACCTGGGATGCTCAGCTCCCGAGTTCTACCATGTGGCATGACCTCCCGTCAGCCCCCTGGCGACTCGAATGGACATTACGACTGTTGATCTGAATCTGAAGAGGCGCTTATAGAAAAGCCGCCGCCAGGAGTCTCTGCCCTGGGACAATGAGCACAGGCACGCGGATTCGGCGGGCAATGAGGGTCGGGAAACCGGGCATTTCTGGCATTTCCTGCAACCAAGAATCAGTAGAATACGCATGATAATAAATGGGTTATAGTTCGACCCCCACCTCCAGCACCATGCCAAATTCTGATTCCAAAGAACTTCCAAGCGGATTGTTCTTGTGTACCAGTTTTGTACCAGTTGCCCTTCCCATGAATGTGTTCCAGAAGTTCCGAAGTGCAGGTCCGATCGGCGGTTGACCACTTGGCGTAATGCTCGCATGTTCGACGCCACTCTTGCGAAAAACCGCTTGCAGGGTCCGGTCGACGGTCTTAGTGTGCCCGTCTCTTGCGCCCAGTCCCGCCCGGAAGATATAGCGGCAATCCGCCGGCGTCCCGGTTTGCCCTCGCTGCCGGTCTTGAGCACACCCATTTCTTCCTCGAACCAGCGGATGATAGTGTCTTCGCTGAAGCCGCACATTTCAGCCAGAGTGCGCGGTGAAAAGTGCCGTTCGAAAACGGCCGCCGCGTGTGGGCTGTTTCGATGTGCTTATCCGGCGCCTATGAACCCGCTGCTTGAGAACAACGAACTGCGACGCCGCCATGGGACAATAGGCTCATGAAGCGATCCTTTGCCGCTACGGTCTGGCGCGAAGGCCCGTGGTACGTTTCCCAATGTCTTGAGGTGGATGTTGCCAGCCAGGGCGAGACCGAAGAAGAGGCGTTGGCGAATCTGAAGGAAGCACTCGAACTTCACTTTGAACCGCCGCAGGCCACCCGGCCGCCCGCTGTGCGCACGGTCGAGGTCGAGCTTGGCGCGGCTTAATCCGCTGCCCTTTCGCGAAATCAAGCGCCGTCTCGAAAGGGCTGGTTTGTCGAAGCGTCCCAGAAAGGCAGCCACGTCAAGTTCGTGCGTCGGGCTGGCGATATCGTCGACACGGCGATCGTGCCTAACAAACAGGAAGTGCCCGTTGGCACGCTGCGCAGCATCCTGAATCAGGCGCATATCACACCGGACGACTGGGAAGATCTTGGCTGAACTCGAGTCGCAAGGGTGGCCGCGTCGTCAATGTCTTGGTTTGTCCTTCGCTCTTTCGACCCACCTCCAACACCAGTGTGTGATCCACAACTTACAGGCCCTCCCTGAAAAAACAAACACTGATTCGTATTTCCGACCGATGGCCGCGGGCTCCGGCCGCGTTCTCCGGCGGCCCGGACGCCGGAAACTGCCACCGTCAGGCTGCACACGCAATACACTGTTGTTCATGGAACTCAATCGGCGCGACTTCCTCGCGGTTCCGGCCGCGGCCATGGCGGGCTCGCTCTTCGCCGCGGACACCCCCGTTCCCTGGCAGCGAAAGATCCGCCGCGTCGGCCAGTCGAATATGACCGAGCACGCCCCGGTGGTGCTCGACGTCGAAGAGTGGGCCGATTATTGGGCCAGCCTCAAGGTGGACGCGGTGCTGGTCAGCGTCACCGGAATCCTGGCGTTCTATCAGACGAAGGTACCGTTCCACCGCAAAGGCAAATACCTCGGCGGCCGCGATTTCTTCGGCGAGTGCTGCGCGGCCGCTAAAAAACGCGGACTGCACGTAGTGGCGCGGATGAGCCCCGATCTGAATTGGGAGGATGCCGTGCAGGCTCACCCCGAGTGGTTCGAACGCGACGCGCAAGGCAACGCCGTGCGCCACGGCGAAGATCCCCGGCTGTTCCGCACTTGCATGTTCTCCACCTACATGACCGACTACATCCCCGCCATCATGAAGGAGGTCAATTCGCTTTACCCGGTCGACGCGCTGTACACCAACGGGTGGCCGCCGATCGGATCTCTTCCGGTGTGCCATTGTGACATTTGCCGCAACCTGCCGCCATCGGGAACCATCGAGTATTGGGACAAGTTCAACGAGCGCAGCCTCTACCTTTGGAAGCTCTGGGATTCCATCGCCAAAGAGAAGAAGCCCGAGAACTTTTACTTCGGCAACCTCGGCGGCGCGATCCGCTGTTCGGTGGACCTGGTCAAACTGGGCGAAGTGTGCGACTGGTTCCAGTGCGACAACCAGGGCCGCGGCGGCGATGCCACGCCGATCTGGGGCTGCTCGCTGCAGGGGCGCGTGTGCAATGCCGTGCAGAACGGCAAGATGGCAACCAACGTAACCGGCGCCTGGTCTACGAGCACGCCCCGCTGGCGGAACATCTACAAGTCGCAACTGGAAGAGCAGATGTGGTACGACGAGACGCTGGCCGCGGGCATGGCGCCCTACCATCAATTCATCGGCTCCGAAAAAGAGGACCGCCGGTGGCAGCCGCCGTCGCAGAAATACTTTCAGTGGATGGCGCGCCACGACGCGCACTTCGTGAATAAACGGACGATTGCGAACATCGGCGTCGTGATGGGTCAGCGGACGCATCTGTTCTACCGGCCGCCGCGCGGGGCCGCGATGCGCGAATACATGGACGGGCTGTATTATGCGCTGCTGGAAGGCCGGTTCCTGTTCGATTTCGTGCACGAAGACAAACTGGCGCCGGCCGATCTGGCGAAGTACAGTGCGCTGATTCTGCCCAATACCGCGCTGCTGAGTGATGAGCATTGCCGGCGATTGCGCGCGTACGTGGAGGGCGGAGGATCGCTCCTGGCCACCTTCGAAACCAGCCTCTACGACGAGCGCTATCGGCCGCGCGAGAATTTCGGACTGGCGGACGTCTTCGGCATTCGCAAGAACGGCGAGGTAACTGGCACGGTGGGCAACGCCTACATGGCGCGCATCGAAAAGCGGCACGAGATTCTCTCGGGGATCACGGGCACCGGCTGGCTCCCCGGCGCCGAACATCGCATTCCGTTGTCGCCGGTAGAGAGCCCGGTGCTGACCGTAATCCCGGGATACGTGGCGTATCCGCCGGAACTGTCATACCCGGTGGAGCCCCACACCACCGAACCGGCGGTGGTGATCCGGCAGAAGGGCTCCAGCCGGCTGGTCTATTTTCCCGGCGATATCGAGCGGACCATGTGGAAGTCCGGCAATACGGACCTGGCGCGGCTGCTGCAGAACTCCATCCGCTGGGTATCGGGCGGCAATGCTCCGGTGACGGTCGAGGGCGAGGGTGTGATCGAGACCTTCGCCTGGGAAACGGAGGCCGGGTTCGCGGTTCACGTCCTGAACTATACGAACCCGGCGATGCACCGCGGATGGATTCGGAATTCCTACCCCATCGGCGAGCAGAAGGTGCGAATGACACTGCCGCCCGGCAGGAGGGTGACTCGCGTGGAGTTGCTGAGAGCGGAACGGACCATCCCCTTTACCGGCGGCTCAGAGACAATCGAATTCACGATCCCTCAGGTCGTGGACTACGAAGTCGCCGCGCTTCACTCGGGGCCGGCAGCCTGAGAGGCCGGGAGCCCGCCTTACACACCGCGCCGGTTCCCCCACAGCTCCACGTGCAGCCGCGGGCTGAAGCGGAAATTCTCTTCCTTGCAGATCTCGGCCAGCCAGGCGCCGCGCTCGCGCAGTACCGCGGGGTCGGTTCCCTCGGGCATCAGGAGGACGCGGTCGCAATCGGCATCGAGAGCATCCAGCATCAGCCGCACCTCGGCCAGGTCTGCGGGCGCGGCGATGACGAACTTGAGCTGGTACGGATAGCGCCGCATCAGCTCGCGCAAGATCCCGGGCTGGTAGCGCAGGCGCTCGTGCTGTGCGGCGAAGCGGCCTTCGGGCGTCGAGTTGGCAAGTTTCGGGCTGATGCTCATCAGGTCGCAGGCCACCGGCTCGAAGACCGTGCCGGCGGTTTCGATGGTGATGTGCAGGCCCGCGGCGCGCAGGCGCTCGGTGAGCGGGATGATCTCGGGCGCGATCATCGGTTCCCCGCCGGTGACCACCACGTGGCGCGCCGGGTGGGCGCGCACTTCGTCCAGAATCTCGTCGAGCGACAGGTCGGTGCCTTCCGGACGCCAGGAGGTGTAGGGCGTGTCGCACCAGGAGCAGCGCAGGTTGCAGCCGCTGGTGCGCACGAAGACCGAAGGCACTCCCACCAGTATGCCTTCGCCCTGCAGCGAATAAAACAGCTCAGCGATCTTCAATGCCGGCCTCTTCGAAGCCCTTGCGGCGCAGCAGGCACGCATCGCACTGGCCGCAGGGCGCGCCATCGGGAGCGGGGTCGTAGCAGCTGTGGGTGAGGGCGAACGGCACACCGAGCTCGCTCGCGGTCTGCACGATTTGGGCCTTCGTCATGCGCAGGAGGGGCGCCTGGATGCACACGTGCGTACGGCCTTCGACACCGGCCTTCGTGGCCAGGTTGGCCATGCGCGCGAAAGCCTCCAGAAACTCGGGGCGGCAATCGGGGTAGCCGGAATAATCCAGCGCATTGACCCCGATAAAAATGTCGGAGCTCTCCAGCACCTCGGCCCACGCCATGGCGAACGAAAGAAAAATTGTATTGCGCGCCGGAACGTAGGTGATGGGAATGCCTTCGCTCATCTCCTCCGCGGCCCGGCCCTTCGGCACCGCGATGTCGCCGGTCAGCGCCGAGCCGCCGAACGCATCCAGCCCGATTTTGGCCACGATGTGCCGCTCCGCGCCGAAATGTGCGGCGATGCGCGCGGCGGCCTCGAGCTCGAATTTATGGCGCTGCCCGTAGTCGAACGAAAGGGCATAGCAGCGGTATCCCTGGCTGCGCGCCAGGGCCAGGCAGGTCGAAGAATCCAGGCCTCCGCTCAACAGGCAGACGGCCTTCTGGTGAATCGGCAATGAGGTGTCCTTGCTACCATTGTTACTGAAACCCGCCGCCTGTTGTGCTCCCATGCGCATCCGCTTTCTCACTTCCACGCCGCTCGATATCGTCCGCGGCAGCGGCACATTCGTCGGGATTCACGTATTGGCGCGCGCGCTCGCTGGGCTGGGGCACACCGTGGACATAGAATCGCCGCGGCTCCGGCTGCCTGTTTACACCGCGCAGCGGCTGGTTTTCAACCGCGGCCTGCGCGCGGACGGCGGCTTCGATCTCACCATCGGGTTCGACCTGGATGGCTACCGCATCGCATCGCGCGAGCGCCACGTGGCGGCGCTCAAGGGCGTGATCGCCGATGAAGTGCTGTTCGAGCGTGGACTGACGCGCCTGACGATGGGGATGCAGGCGCGCTGGGAGCGCATGCACGTGCATCGCGCGGCGCGCGTGTTGGCCACCAGCCGGTATTCGGCGAACCGCGCGCAAGAGCTGTACGGTCTTGCGGAAATGCCCGCGGTGGTGCCGGAGCTCATCGAGTTGGACTCCTGGAGAAAGCTGCTGGCCGAACGTTCCGCATCGAGCGGGCGGTTCACGGTGCTCTCGGTGGGCCGGTTCTACCGGCGCAAGCGCATCGATCTGCTGCTGCGCGCCGCCGCGGAATTGCGCAGCCGGATTCGCGATCTCGAAGTGCGCGTCGTGGGCAACGGGCCGTGCAATGAATCCTGGCGGCGGCTGGCGCGCGAACTGCGGCTCGAGGGCACCGTCACCTGGCTCGGCGATATTTCGCGTTCCGCGCTGGCTTGTGAGTTCAACCGCGCCCAAGTTTTCTGCCTGCCGAGCGTGCAGGAGGGTTTCGGAATCGTGCTGCTGGAGGCGATGGCGGCGGGGAAAGCGATCGTGGCGGCGCGCGCCGCGGCCATTCCCGAAACGGCGCCGCACGCTATGCTGGTCGAGCCCGAGAGGTTCGAGGCCCTGGCCGAAGGCATCGAGCGGCTTTACCCGGAGGCCGCGCGCGCGAAACAGTTGCGGGAAGCCGCGCAGTGGGTGGAACAGTTCGACGCGCCGCTCGTCGTGCGGCGGTTTCTGGAAGCCGCGGGGGGCGCGCTGGTCAGCGGTACACCAGCATAACGGTTTCGACGGAGGGCGCCACTTCGGCGCGCGCGCGCAGTACTTCGAGATTGCGCTTGGCCGCATCCTGCTCCGGCGCCAGAACCTGCACGCGCAGCATGCGGACTTGCGGCTTTTCGTTGGCCAGGTACAACTCGAAGGGCTTCCCATGCTCCACGGGCTCGGCATTCACCAGGGTTTCGGCCTGCTTGCCCGAGTTCTGCGTGATCGTGAGCCGGCCATCGATGGCGGGCGTGATCCGCAGCACGACAAAATCGCCCGCGTGCAGTTGCGCGGGAGAGCTTTCGCTGTAAGAGCCGTCCGGCTGGCGGCGCAGAACGGTCACCTTCAGATTCCGGCCGGCTGCCTGCAACAGCCCCTGCACGGGAGAGGCAGCCGGAGTTGCGAACGAAACGCCCTGTTCCTGCGCTCTGGCGGGGACCGCCGCGGAGTCCGATTCGCGAAACCCGGCGACCACCGGTGCTACGGCGGTGGGGTGTCCGGCCGTCGGCGCTGCCGCCTTCACCTCGTCCACAGCGAGATTCTGCGAAGGCTGAGCGCCGCCCAACCCGGCCATCGCTTTCGCCTGCGCGGGCGGGGCTTTGGGCGCAAACTCGGGCGCGCGCTCCGGCGCCGTCTGTGCGAGTGGCGGTACGGCCGCCGGTGGCTTTGCCCGGACGATCTTCTTTCGCACCGGGGCGTTTTGCACGGGCTCCGGTGGGGCGACGGCTGCCGGCGCCAAAGGCGGAGCCGTGGGAGGATGAACTTCGGCCACAATCTGCTCCGGCCGCGGCTGGCGCGCTGCGGGACGGAAGATCAAAACCGCGACCGTAGCCGCGGCCGCCATCGCCAGTACGCCCGCGGGCACCAGCCAGGGAATGCGGCGGCGCGCGGAAGGCCGATCCATTGCCGCCAGGATCTGCTCGCGCGCCGCGGGGTCGGCCAAAAGGTCGCGCAGGGGCTGCTCTTCGGCGAGGGCCTCGAAGAGTTGTTGATCCTGCAGCGCGGCTTCGCACAGAGCCTGCTCCTGTTCGGGAGTCAGGTTCCCGGTGGCATATCCGCCCAGCAGTTTTCGCATCTCTTCGTGGTTCATGGCTTGGGCCGCTCCCAGCTTCCGCCCATCAACTCCAACAGGTGTTTGCGGCAGCGATGGTCCCAGGTATAGACGGTATTGAGGTTCGCCGCGCCCATGAGCTTCTGGATTTCGGGAAAACCGCGGCCTTCCAGTTTCAACCGGACCAGTTCCCGGCAGCGGTCGCCCAATTGTGCGATGGCGCGCGTCAGGCGGTCGAGCATCTCCTTTCGTTCCAGGCGGTCGGCCGGATTCGAACCCAGGTCCGGCAGGGGAATATCCGTCACCGACACCTGCGTATATTCGCCATGGCGCGCCGCCTTCCGGCGTAAAGCCATGATTTTAAACCGAACAATCTGCAAAGAGAGGGGCAACAGGTCTTCCGCGCGTTCGAGGTGCCGGTATTTTTCATGCAGCAGCATGAGCACCTCCTGCGCCAGGTCTTCGGCGGCGTCCCTCGATAAATGAGATGCCGCGAACACCACAATCCTTTCACGAAGCTGGAGAAGCACCTCTTCGCGGGTCACGAAAAACCTTATTAGTCGCGATCATAGCATCCGGTGGGCAGGCGGGTCCGGCTCGGCGCACGATACAATTCCAGTGTGGCCCGCGTCCTGATGGTCTCCTCGGAGGCCGCGCCGCTTGCAAAGTCCGGCGGCCTGGCCGATGTTGTCGGTTCCCTGCCCGTCGCGCTGCGCGCATTCGGCGACGAAACCGCCGTGGTGATTCCGCGCTACGGCTCGATCGATTTGAAAGGCGCCCGCCGCGTCTACGACGCGCTTCCCATCTACCTGGGGCCGGCGCGCTTCGATACCGCGATCTACCGCGCGCCCGAAGCCTATCCGCTGTACCTCGTGGATTGCCCGCCGCTTTACGACCGCAAAGGCCTGTACGGCGAATCGGGCCTGGACTATCCGGACAACCACATCCGGTTCGCCGTGCTGGCGCGCGCGGCCCTGGGCGTGGCGCGTTATCTGTTCCGCACCGAAATTTTTCAGTGCCACGACTGGCAAGCCGGACTGGTGGCGCCCTATCTGCAAACCACATTCGCCACCGACCCGACGTTCCTGGGCGTGCGCACCTTGTTCACGCTTCACAATCTCGGCTACCAGGGTCTGTTTCCCAAGAGCGCGCTGGCGGACGTGGCGCTCGATTCCACCGTCTACCGGCCCGACGGCATGGAGTTCTTCGGACGCGTCAGCTACATCAAAGGCGGGATCGCGTTCGCCGACGCTCTGAACACGGTCAGCCCCACCTACGCGCGCGAGATTCAGACCCCGGAGTACGGGTTCGGCCTGGATGGCGCGCTGCGGGCGCGGGCGGACGTGCTGACCGGCATCCTCAACGGGGTCGATTATTCGGAGTGGAGCCCCGACGTGGATCCGCTGCTGCCCGCGCGCTATACTCCGGACGATCTTTCCGGGAAACGCGTCTGCAAAGAGCGCCTGGCGGCCGAATTCGGGTTGCCGCCGGAAGCGCTGGAGCGGCCGCTGCTGGGCATCGTTTCGCGCTTTACCCGCCAGAAGGGGACCGACATTCTGGCGGAAGCCATCCCGGGCATTCTGGCCGAAGATACCTACCTGGTGGCGCTCGGGACAGGCGAACCGGAGTACGAAGAGATCTTCCGGCGCCTGCGCGCGGAGCATCCCGGCCGCATCGCCCTGCACGTGGGCTTTGATAACGGAATGGCGCACCGCATCGAAGCCGGCGCCGATATCTTCCTCATGCCCAGCCGCTACGAGCCCTGCGGCCTGAACCAGATTTATAGCCTGCGCTACGGCACGGTACCGGTGGTTCGCGCGACCGGCGGGCTGGATGATACCATCGAGGAAGGCACGGGATTCAAGTTCCAGGAGTATTCCGGCGCGGCGCTGCTGGAGGCCGTCCGGTCCGCCGTGGAGGCGTTTGCGAACCAGGAAACCTGGCGCGGGATGATGCGGCGCGGGATGCTGGCCGACTTTTCCTGGAAGGCCTCGGCGGGCGCCTATTCCGCGTTGTACGGAAGGCTGCTGAAGCGGGCGTGAATCTTTTGGCCCAAGCGGGATTCTAATGGTTAGGAGACGAAATGGCAGGTCAGAATACACTTACCTTTACCGATGACTCGTTCGAGCGGGATGTCCTGCGGAGCGATGTGCCGGTATTGGTCGATTTTTGGGCCGAGTGGTGCGGCCCGTGCCGGCAGATGGGGCCCACGATCGATGTGGTGGCTTCCGAGTATGCCGGCAAAGCAAAGATCGGAAAGCTGGACGTGGATGCCAACGGCAACACGGCCATGCGCTATAACATCCGCGGGATTCCCACGCTGCTGCTGTTCAAGGGCGGGGAGGTGGTGGAGCAGCGGGTGGGCGCGATCGGCAAGAGCGAAGTCCAGAAGATGCTGGACGCGCATGTCGAGGCGGTTCCCAACGCCAATCCGAGTCAGGTGCGGTAAAAAGAGGTTGCACTCGCGTTGAGCGGAACGATGGGGCAGGCTGAACAGCTTGCTCCATTTCCTTTTAGGAACGCTCTTCGGCGGTGACCATGGCGCGCTCGGCGCCATTCAGTTCCTGGCACTCCAGGCAGAAGCGCGCCCAGGGAATAGCCCGCAGGCGCTTGGGCGCAATGGGTTCCTCGCACTCCAGGCACACACCGTAATCCCCCGAAGCCAGCCGGTCGAGAGCCTCATCCACCAGGCGAAGCTGGAGGTAATCCAAAGTGTTCAGACGAAGCGAAATGAACTCGTCGTGTGTGATGCCGGCCTGGTCGTCTTCCGCCACCCGGCCCATTACCGCAAGAGTATCGAAACGGGCTCCCAGCCCAGCCAGGACCTCGTGCCGTTTGGCAAGCAGCATCTGGCGATAGCTCTCGCCGCTTTCCGCGGCGGATGCGCTCTTCTTCATGGCAGGTCCTCTTTCTCCGGCCCCGCTGGTTGCGGCCGCCGGCAGCGTATTAGTTTCAGAAAGGTAACAGAATTCTCGAATCAAAACAATACTGGATTCAGAGGAGGCCGGAAGGAAACGTACCCGGGACAAAACGGATCTCAGCAGGCCTTATTCCTGTGGCCGGCGGGTGGGCAGGTACTGCGAAATATCGATCATCATCTGCTGCTCGGCGGGCGTGTAGGTGGAGCGGAACTCTTCGCTCATGATGCGCGCCAGGCGCCGGTCTTCCGGCATGCGGCGGAGCCTCTGCAATTCCGGGCCGATGACGCGGCGGCGCTCCTCGGGAAGGGCATTGAACGCGATGATCTCGCGGTAAACCAGCGCCTGCTTGTCGGCCGGGAGACTGGCCAGTTCACTGCCGAAGCGCATCAACTGTTCCTTCTGGGCGGGCGGCAGATTATCCAGCCGCTCCAATTGCTGGCGGATGCGGGCCTGCTGCTGCGGCGGGAACTTTTCGATGGCGCGGTCGCGCTCCTGCGGCGACATGCGGAAGAGCTGCTGAATCAGGTTGGCGGGATTGACGATGTGCGGGCCGCCCTTGGGCACTCCTCCCTTGGGAGCGCCATTGGGGCCTCTCCCCTTGGCGCGTGGAGCGGGCGCCGCTCTCGCGGCCGGAGGCCTTGGGGGAGGCGGATTCTTGGGAGCCTTCTGATCGGCAGCCCAGACCGCTCCCACCCAGAGTGCCGCGACTCCGGCGAATTGAAGCGCGCGGACCATCTTCACATTTGCGAATCGGGCGACTCGGAACGCAGCAGGTGACTGAACTGCTGGAGGGTTTCCACCTGCTCCAGCGCGCTTTGCACCTGGTCGGGCTGCATTTCGACCTGGGCCGATTGCCGCAGCGGCGCCACCGGAGCGGCGGAAGGACGGTCAAGCAGCAGCCCAGCCGTGATTACCAAAGCGGCGGCGGCGGCCACGGGCAAGCCCCGATGCAGCAGCAGCGCGCGAAACGGCAATACGAACCGGTCCCACCACGAACTCTGCCCCTCGATCCGCTGGTACAGCCGGCGGTCGAAATCCATCGAGACCGGCGGAGCCTCCCAGAGGTCCAGCGAATCCCAAACGGCCGTCTGGCCGCTGACAAACTCCCGGCAGGCCGCGCAATTTTCCACGTGCGCCTGCAGCACAGCCGCGCGTTCGCCGCTCAGTTCACCGGAACTGAAAGCCAGCAGCAGCTCCACGTTTTCCGTGGTCTCTAACGGGCACCTCATAAAACGCCTCTTCTTCCCTCAGGCCATATGGGCCAAACGGGCGCGCAGTGTCTCGTACGCCCGAAACAGCAGTGATTTAATCGCAGATTCAGAACAATTGAGCACTTTTGCGATCTGCGAATATTCCATCTCTTCGTATTTGTGCATCAGAACCGCCGCCCGCTGCTTCTCCGGCAGCGCCGCGATGGCTCTGCGCACCTCCTCGAGCCTGACTTCATAAACCATGCGGGCTTCCACCGTGGGCCGGTTATCCGAAACCTGCCGCACCGGCAAATCGCCCGAATCGGCATCCAGCCGCTCCTGCGACTTCTCATTTTTTCCGTCGCGAAGCGAGTTCAACGCCAGGTGCGTCGCGATGCGGAAAAGCCAAGTTGTAAACTTCGCGGTCGGCTCGTAGGTCTCCCGCGACCGATACACGCGCAGAAACACTTCCTGCGCCAATTCTTCAGCTACGGCATGATTCTGAACCATCCTATAAAGAAAGTGCACAACGGACGCGCGGTGTTTGTTCAGCAAAACACCAAAGCTCGCGCCGTCGCCCTCCTTCACGCGGAGCATTAACTCCGCGTCGAGGTCCAGGGCAGCCGCAGCTCCCCCCATACCGGTCTTAACCCGTTCGTCCATCCGAGGTTGCGCCGCGCTTTCGGAAATTCGTACCTATTCCCCTTTGAGCGATCGCTCCATTAACTGCTGGATTGCGTCTCGCGGCGATACCCCAAAGTGTAGCATCCGAAACATCTGCTGCGAGATAGGCATTTCCACGCTGCAGCACCGCGCCAGGTCTACTGCCGCACTGGTGGTTTTGATGCCTTCGGCCACCATGCGCATGGAGCTGACGATTTCCTCCAGCTTCCTCCCATGGGCCAACTCCACCCCCACCGTCCGGTTGCGGCTGAGCTCACCCGTGCAGGTCAGGACCAGATCGCCCAGTCCGGCGAGTCCGGCGAGCGTCTGCCAGCGGCCTCCCATCGCGACAGCCAGCCGTGTCATCTCCGCCAACCCCCGTGTAATCAACGCCGCCGTGGCATTGTACCCGAGTCCCATACCGTGCAACACACCGGCCCCAATCGCCACGACATTCTTGATCGACCCGCCAATTTCTACTCCAATAGGATCCGGGCTCGTATAGAGACGAAAGCTGGGGCCGGAAAAAGCCGCCTGTACGGATTCCGCGACATCCGGTAGAGAAGCTGCTACTACCAAAGCCGTAGGCTCAAACCGGGCAACCTCCTTGGCGAAGGTCGGGCCGGAAATGACCGCGATCCGCGGAGCGAACCGCGTCTCCAGAACCTTCTGAATCACCTCTGACGTACGTAGAAGACTGCCGTTTTCCAGGCCCTTGGTGGCACTGACGAACAGCATCGATTCCGTCAGCAACGGCAGCATCTGCTCGTAAAGCCCGCGAACCAGGTGCGAAGGCATCACGCTGAGAACGATTTCCGCGCCCTGCACCGCCTCTGCGAGATCGCTCGTGACTTCCACGTGTGGCGGGATGGCATGTCCAGGTAGATAGAGGTCGTTTTCCCGGCATTGCTTCATCCGCAGGGCTAAGTCCTGCTCGTACACCCACAGGCGAATCTCCGGAAATCGAGGACCCAGTACGATCGTGAGCGCCGTTCCCCAACTTCCGGCTCCGATAATGGCCAGTTTTTTCACTTCGGGGCTCCGAAACGAAAGACACGTTCCGTGCCATCCCGGAGTCGATGGATGTTACTACTATGTTTGTAAATAATAAATGCTCCGGCGATGAGGGAAGCCGCCAGAACCGGCAGCACCGGCCGCTGGATCAACCACACTGCCAGGGGAAACGTCGCTGCACCGACAATCGATCCCATGGAAATGTGACGGGTCCAAGCCACTACACCCACAAATACTACCAATGTAGCTGTGAGTGCCAGGGGCGCCAGGCACAGGAACGCCCCCACGTAGCTGGCAACCGCCTTTCCCCCATGAAAACGAAGAAAAACCGGGTACGCGTGTCCGGCCATGACGGCGAGCGCGGCAGCGCTCATCCATAGGGGGTCGCCGCCGGTAAGCCGGCCGGCCAGCCAGACGGCCAGGTAACCCTTGCCGATATCGAGCAGCAGGGTCGCGACCCCCGCCGCGCGCCCGGTGGTTCGGAGGACGTTGGTGGCGCCGATGTTGCCGCTGCCGGAGGATCGGATGTCGGCGCCGGTCCGCCATTTGACCAGAATGTAGCCAAAAGGAATCGCGCCGAGAAGATAGGCGAGTGCGAGGGCCAGGAACGGGAGCATTATTTTGAGAACGGGAATTCCGCAAGTTTAGTGTACACGGAACCGGTTGGCCGCAACTTACTCAGATACAGAAAGAAGCTGCGAACCGCGAACTTTCCGAAGTCGAGCCCCGGTAGAGCCGCGATGGTCTCGCGCAGCGGCTGCAGGTCGCCGCGCTCCTTGATGCGCGCCAGCGTAAGGTGCGGCGAAAACGGCCGCTTCTCCGCTTCGATCCCCAGCCCCGTGCAGGCGCGGTCTGTGTCCGCCGCCAGTCCCTCCAGACCGGGAGCGTCAATCCCGCACCAGAACACGCGCGGCGAATGGGGATTCGGAAAAAACCCGAGATTCCGCACATGAATCCCGACCGGTTCCCGCGCCGGAAGAGCCGAGAGCGTCGACTTCAGATCGTCCAGTCGCCCTTCCGGCCACTCCCCGATGAATTTGGTCGTGACATGCAGGTTGGCTGGCGGGCTCCAGGCGATACGCGCGGTGGGCCGCAGGCGCGCCAGCAGATCCTCCAGACGCGCCACGACTTCCGGTGGCAAGTCCAGGGCGGTGAACAGTCGCATGAGGCGCCTTTCATTGTATCCCCGTCGAAACGCTCCGGCGGCGAAAACTGCCGCGCTACCATAGACGACGTGAAATTCGGTCCCATCCTGAAGCGCGCCTTCTATGAGCGGCCGACCGTGGAAGTCGCCCGCGATCTGCTGGGCAAAGTGCTGGTACACGGCGCGACCGCGGGAGTCATCGTCGAGACCGAAGCCTACCTGGGCGGCGACGACCTGGCATCGCACTCCGCCCGCGGCCTGACCGACCGCACCCGTGTCATTTTCGGGCCGCCGGGGCACGCCTACGTCTATTTCATCTATGGCATGTACGAATGCCTCAATATCGTGGCCGAACCGGACGGCAAACCAGGCTGCGTGCTGATCCGAGCGCTCGAGCCCGTGGCCGGCATCGAAACCATGCAGGGGCGCAGACAGGCGGCCCGCAAAATCGAGGACCTGGCGTCTGGACCGGGCAAGTTGACCCTCGCGCTGGCCATCACGCGGGCGCAAAACGGGGCCGACGTCACCCGCGGCAGCCTGGTAGTGCGAGCGCCCGCTGTCCGGAGGGCCGTGGAAATCGTGACTACGCCGCGCATCGGGATCACCCAATGCGCGGATTGGCCGCTGCGGTTCCTCGTCCGCGGCAATGCCTTTGTCAGCCGGCAACCGGGAGTGTAATACTCATCTGCGGGAGCTTTCGGGGGAATCCTGGAACGGGCAAGCGACGCACTCCTCGGTCTCACCGCGCTGCCCGAAAGATTGCCTGATTTTAATCGGCAATCGTGTGAGAAACGTCTCCGGCGGTGGAACCGGCGGACCTGATCTTCGTCTAAAATTACGTTCCGCGTCCATGCGGCCATCATCACGGCGAGGATGAATGCCGCACTCGCAACCGAATCTCGCCTTGAGGGTTGGTGTAATCGCATGGCGCAAAGCGGAACGGGTCACCCCAAGGCCGGCAAAGGCGAAGGCCGAGTCAGCGGCCAGACCATCATCGACGAACTGATCCGCAACATGGAATTGGGACGGCTGGAAATGGGTTACAGCATTCTCCTGCCGTGTATTTTCAGCATCTATGTGCATCCGGACGATTACGCGCGCCTCGCGTCGGTGCAGGATCTCATCAAGGAAGACGCCCGCCGGGCGCTTTCGGCGCGCATGTCGGAATGGAACGGCAAGACCGGCAAGGGCTCGTTGTTTCGCCGCGGCGCGCCGCCGCGGAAGGAATTCCGGATCGCCATGAACGACTGGTGGCTGGAATTCTTTGCCGATCCGGAAGGCGCCGTGCCGCCGGGCGATATCGAAATTCATTCCGAGTTGAACGACCTGGCGCAGCCCGGCTATCGCGGCGCCAAGACCACGCTCATCGAGCGCGAAACATCTGTGACCAGCGCGCGCGTGGCGGCCGACCGCGAAAGCAGCCGGCGGCTCACGGAAAAGGTCTTTGCAGAAATCCGCTACGAAGACGATTCCGGCCCGCAGACGTTCCTGGTGACGCAGAACGAAATCAGCATCGGGCGCGGCGGCGAAGAGCTGTGGGTGGACCTTCCGCTTTACACAAGTGAAGAGATCAGCCGCGAGCATGTGCGCCTGAAACGGGACCCCGAAAACGGCCAGTTCGCCATTACCGACAAGAGCCGCAACGGGACCTGGCTGAACGGTAAGCGCCTGGAGCGCGGCGTGGCGCGGAAACTGCCCGAACGCGCCGAAATCGGACTGGCCGAAGTGCTGAAACTGTCCTTCGAGGCGAGGAAGTGACGGCGCGGCCATGCATGAACTCTACAATCTGCACACGCCCTTCGTGATCGCGTTTCTGGCCTTTGTGGCGGTGTTTGTGGCGGCGCATGTGAGGGACCGGAAATGAACGCCGCGGGAGCGACCGACACCGGCCTGGTGCGCGAGCACAACGAAGATCGCTACTGGATCGACAGCGACCGCGGCGTGTTCCTGGTGGTGGATGGAGTGGGCGGCCACGCCGCGGGCGAACTGGCGGCGGAGACGGCCGTGGATGCCATCCGCGGCGCAATCGCGGGGCCCGGCGACGCCGAGGAGCGCGTACGGCGCGCCATTGCCGAAGCCAACAACCGCATTTTCGAGCTTGCCCTCGAGAGCAGCGATCGCAAAGGCATGGCCTGCGTGCTGACGCTGGCCGTGCTCGAAGACGGCCAAGTCACGATCGGGCACGTAGGCGATTCGCGCCTTTACCTGATTTGGGACGGCGCGATTCGCAAAATGACCAGCGACCATTCTCCGGTGGGTGAGAGCGAGGACGCGGGCGAGTTCACCGAGCGCGAGGCTATGCTGCATCCGCGGCGCAACGAGGTCTTCCGCGACGTCGGCTCGCGGCGGCGGTCGGCGGACGAAGACGGTTTCATCGAGATCCGCGCCTGCCGTTTTCGCCCTGACGCGGCGCTGCTGTTGTGCAGCGACGGGCTGACGGACCTGCTGACTTCGTCGCAGGTGCGCGAAATTGTGGAGCGCTACGATGGCGACGCTTCGCGCGTGGCGGCGGAACTGGTGGAAGCGGCCAATGCGGCCGGCGGATGTGACAACATCACCGCGCTGTTCGTGGCAGGAGGGGAGTTTCGCGGGCGGCACAACACTACGCGTCCGCGTTCCGGCACCACGCGCTTTCGCGGCGGCGGCCGGGTCTTCCGCGGCCGAACGGCGCTGTTGATTTATGGGCTGCTGATGGCCATGGTGTTGTGGGTGGTGACACGGGGGATGCGATGACCGACCCAACCAGAATCGGGCGTTACGAAATTGTCCGCCGGCTGGGCAAAAGCATGACGGACGTGTACCTGGCGATCGATACGGTGGAGAACCGCAAAGCCGCGCTGAAGCTGGTGAAGAACGGCGGCGATGCCATGAACCGCCTGGTCATGGAGGCCGAGCGGCGCGGCGCGGCAATCCAGCGCGAACTGCAGGAGCTGGACCCGCGCATGGTCCGGATCTACGAATTCGGCGACGAAGACGGCTATTTCTATGTCGCCATGCAGTACATCGAAGGCCGCAACCTGGCCGAGGAGCTGCGCACCGAACAACGAATCGAGCCGCAGCGGGCCGCCGTGATCGCGATCGAGATCTGCGAGCAGCTTGCCAAGTTTCATTCGTGGCAATCGACCGTGGTGCATGGAGACATCAAGCCTTCCAATATCCATCTGGGGCCCAACGACACCGTGCGGCTGCTGGATTTCGGAATCGCCAAGACGCTGCGGGCCAACTGCGATGCCACCATGCACAATTTCGGCAGCCCGAGCTATTGCTCGCCGGAACGGCTGGCGCGCAATGCGGTGGACCAGCAGTCGGATCTTTGGGCCGTCGGTGCAACGCTGTACGAAATGCTTTCGGGGGCGCCGCCGTATCGCGCCGGCAGCACGCGCAAGCTGGAAGAGTTGATCCGCTCGCGCAGGCCGCCCAGGGCGCTGCCGGAAGGCTGTCCGCGGACGCTGGCGCTGGTGGTGAGCAAAGCGCTGGCGCCCAAGCCGGAGCGGCGGTACGGGTCGGCCGAAGAGCTGCGGCAGGATCTGCAGAACTATCTGGAGCACCGGCAGACGCAGGCGGAGACCGAGCGGCGCGCGCGGGGAGCGGCCGGGACCATGGAAGTGGCGCGCGAATACCTGCGCCGCGCGACCCACACCGTGCGCAGCGTGAACCGCGCGCTCAAGGTGGCGGGCGCCGCGGGCTGGTTCACAGCCGGAATGGTGCTGTGGATCGCCGCGACCCTGGCCGTGCAGGCGTGGGTGGAGCGGCACAAGGCGCTGCCGCCGGCGCACACATCCGCCGTCGCGCCGCAGCGCACGCAGCAACCGCAACCGCAACCGCAACCGCAGCCGGACCGGCTGCTGCCGGTCCTTTACACGGCCGAGGCCGATAGTGTTCTGCAGTCGTATCGCGAGAGCGCCGACCCGGCGCTGGACGATTTCGATTGGCCGAAGGCCGAGGCACTCTACAATCGCGCCCTCCAACTCGGCGCCACCGACGGCGCCACGGCGGGCAGACTGGCGCTCAGCCGCGGCTACGGCATCCTCGAGCGCCTGGGCGGCGGAGGGTATTCGGAGGCCGCCGTGGAGCAGTTGCGGAAGAACGCGCGCGCGCAGTTTTCTCTCGCCGCCGCCAGGCTGCCGCTTTCGCCGGATCCCCACCTCGCGCTGGCGCGCCTGTACGTGTATTGGCTGCCGAACGTGAAGGCGGCGATGGCCGAGTTGGCCGCGGCGCAGCGGCTGGGGGCGGTATTGGGGCGGCGCGAGATCGAGCAGCAGGGCGACGCGTACCGCATCCGCGCGGCACGCGAATCCGGCGCGGCGAGGCGGCAGGATGCGCTGTCGGCACGCGCCGTTTATGAGCGGGTTCCCGGCTTCGACCGCGCGGACGCGCATTTGCGGGAAATCGAGCGGCTGCTGCGTCCGGCGCCGCAGCACCGTGCGGCGAGGCGGCGATGGCGGTAACGAAAAGCTGGACGGCGCACGCGGCGCGGCCCCTCGTGGTCTCGCCGCCGAAACCCGCTCTGCCGCGCGGCGAGTGGCTCTGGCTGGCCTGCGCGTCGCTGCTGGTGGCGGCCGGCCTGGCAATGGTCTATGCCGCCAAGGTGCAGCGCTGGGGCACGGTGCAGGCGGTGAACCTGAACACCGTCTCGACGCCCGATGACCTGCTGCCCCTGGTGGAATCGATTGCCGATCGCGACCAGCGGCAGGCGGCGGCCCAGCAGGTCTTCGATTTCCTCGAACGCGCGCGGCCCATCCGCAACGCCGGGGCACTGGCCCGCCTGCACGTGCTGCGTCTGGACAAAGTGAAGCCGCTGCTCATGGTGCGCACGCCGCTCGAGTTTCGCACTGAGCTGTTGCGATCCTGCGCGCTCTACTTCGCGGGCTTTTGGCTGGTCGCGCTCTTCTGGCGCCTGGCGCGTTTTCGCGGCGACCGCGCGCTGCTGCCGGCTCTGCACCTGCTCAGCGGCATCGGCTTCACCGTCATGCTCAGCATGCGCGATCCACTGCGCGACACCCTGGAGTTTCACAAGTTCGCCCTCGGCTGTTTTCTCGGATGCCTGGTGCTGGCGCTTCCGGCGCTGCGGTTTTTCGATTACCGCAGGCTTTCGGACTGGTGCTATACGCCGCTGTTCGGCGCTCTGGCTCTCTTCAGCCTCCTGCTGGCCTTCGGCAAAGGCCCGACCGGCAACGATGCCAAGGTAAACCTGGGACCGTTTCAGCCGGTCGAGCTGGTCAAGATCCTGATCGTTATCTTCCTGGCGGGCTATTTCACGCGCAATTGGGAAAGGCTGCGCGACCTGCGCGAGCGGCGGATCTTCGCGCGCTTCTTCCGGCGCGTGGGCCTGGCGCGCGCCGAGCACCTGGTGCCGGTGGCGGTCGCGGTGGCCATCGCGGTGGCCCTGTTTTTCGTGCTGAAGGATCTCGGGCCGGCGCTGGTCACGTTTCTCGTGTTTCTCGCGATGTTCGCGGTAGCGCGCGGCCGGCCGGGCCTGGCAATCGCCGGACTGGTCGTGATGCTGGCGGCGGTGACGGCGGGATATCGCACGGGGCAGCCGCACACCGTGGTCGAGCGCATCGATATGTGGCTTTCGCCGTGGGACAACAACGTTCACGGCGGCGACCAGTTGGCGCACGGGCTGTGGGCGCTGTCTACCGGCGGCCCGGTGGGGTCGGGGCCGGGATGGGGCGATCCGGAAATGATCCCCGCGGGCAATACCGACCTGGTGCTGCCGGCGATCGGCGAAGAATGGGGCTTCCTGGGAGTGTCGGCGGTGTGCCTGCTGTTCGCCTTTCTCATCGCGCGGGCGTTTCGCGCGGCGTCGCGCGCCGGGACGCAGTTCGGCTTCTTCCTGGCGCTCGGGCTGGGCAGCCTGATTGCTTTCGAGATGCTGCTGATCTCCTCCGGGGTACTGGGGGCGCTGCCGCTTTCGGGGGTGGTCTCGCCGTTCCTCAGCTCCGGCAACACCGCGATGCTGGCGAACTTTCTGATCTTCGCGCTGGTGGCATCGGTCTCGGCGGATGAAGGCGAAGCGCGGCATCCGCTGCGCATCCGTCATTTGAAAACCGTGCTGGCCTGCGCGGCCGCCGTGCTGCTGGCTTTTGCCGCGCGCTACCAGGTGTTTCAGGCCGACGATTACCTGGCGCGCGACGCCCATTCCTTCGAAAGCGACGGCGTCAAACGGCCGCAGCACAATCCGCGCATGAACTCGCTGGCGCGCGAGATCCCGCGCGGCACCATTTACGACCGCAACGGCATTCCGCTCGCCACGAGCAGTTGGCAGGAGATCCAGCAGCACAGCGCGCAGTACGCCGCTTTGGGAGTTTCGCCCGACCAGGTGGCGAACAAATTCGAGAGCCGCCATTATCCTTTCGGCGCGGCGATGGAACACATCCTGGGCGATCTGCGCACCGGAGAAAGTTTCCACGCAAGCAACGCGTCGCTGGTGGAGCACGACGAGAACCAGCACCTGCAGGGCTTTCGCTATGAGGAGCTGGCGAAGCTGATCCGCTATCGCCACCAGCCGGGCAATCCCGCGGTGGCGAAGTTGCTGGCGCGCGATCGCAGTCTCAAGCTGACGATCGACATCCGCCTGCAGTTGAAGGCCCAGGAGATTCTCGAACGCCACCTGATCCAGACGCACAACGACAAAGGCGCGGTGGTGGTGATGGATGCGACGACCGGAGACGTGCTGGCGATGGTGAGCGCTCCCTCGCCCGATCCGCCCGCCGAGCGGACCGCCGCGCCCTCGCCAGACGAATTGCTCGACCGCGCGCGCTACGGCGAATATCCGCCCGGGTCGACTTTCAAGCTGGTGACGGCCATCGCCGCCCTGAGCGCCAACCCGGAGTTGAAGCATCGGACGTTTCTGTGCCACGGATTGCCGGACGGGCGCGCGGGGACCGTGATCCCCGGATGGAATCGCGCGATCAAAGACGATATCGGCGACCGCGCGCACGGGACGCTGGATATGGAGCGCGCCATTACGGTCTCCTGCAATGCGTACTTCGCGCAACTGGGCGTGCACGACGTAGGCTCGAAACTGTTGGCCGACACAGCGGCCAAGCTTGGGATTTCGACCGGCAACCTCGCGGATCTGCGCAAAGCGCTGCCGTTCGCTTCCTATGGCCAGGGCCCGGTGCTGATCACGCCGTTCAAGATGGCGCGGGTGGCGGCGGCGATCGCGGCCGATGGAAAAATGCCCGAGGGCCGGTGGATCGCCGACGCGAACAATCCGCGCATCGATCGGCCGCTTGACGTATTGCCGCCGGCGCAGGCGGAGTTTCTGGCGGGCGCCATGCGGAAAGTCGTGCTGGAAGGAACCGCGCGCCATGCCATGGCCGGAGAGAGCATTGGAATCGCCGGAAAGACGGGAACCGCGCAGTTGGATGTCGGAATGCCGCACGCGTGGTTCGCCGGGTTTGCGCCGTATGGAGCCGCCGATCCAAAGAGAATCGCGTTTGCCGTGGTGGTAGAGCACGGAGGCTACGGCGGCGCCGTTTCCGCCCCCATCGCGAGAGAGGTAATGGAGGCCGCAAGGGCTTTGGGAATTATTTAGGGAATGATGGCCACGAATGAACACGAATGAACGAAGAAAAACAAATGCTCAGGACACGCAGGGAATTTGAGGGTTTTTGGTTTTCGTTCATTCGTGTTCATTCGTGGCCATCGATTTTTTTGAGGTTTTTGATTTATGAATCTCAGTGAGTTTATTGAACGTTTTGGACGCACGGTTTTCGAGGGGCCTTTGGCTACGGCTTCGGATGCCGAAGTCCCCGAGGAGTTGGCGGAGATCCGGCTGGCGGTTCTTGACCGCGTGCGGGAGAAGAGCTATCGGGCGGGGGGCAAGAAGGTCTTTCCCTTCGACCGGATTCGCGTCGAGATGCGCGGGGTGGATGAAAGCCGCCGCGACCTGTTCGCGGGGCGTTTCTTCCGGCGCTACATCGAGCAGGAAGTGCGCAACGCGCTGCACGGGGCGGGCTGCAAATATCCAGACACCCTGCGCGTGGACGTTGAACCGCGCACGGCATTCCCGCAGCACGGCGAGGAGTGGCTGGTGGTCGAAGCGCTCACACAGGAGACGGCGGCCGCCCCGGTGCGCCCGGCTGTGCTGGTGGTGCGGGAAGGCACGGCCAATACCAGCGCGGTGCGGCTGGAAAAGGCGCGCACCAATATCGGCCGCTGCGTGGATGTGTATCGCGACGGCGGCCTCTATCGGCGCAACGACCTGGCCTTCGCCGAAGATACCGAAGTGAACCGCTCGGTTTCGCGCGAGCATGCGCATATCCAGCACGACCGCGCCACCGGCGAGTACCGGCTGTTCAACGACCGCTGGTATCCGCGCGGCGGCCCGCGCACGTCAGAATGCGCCACCTGGATTGTGCGCGACGGCATGAGCCAGGAAGTGCACCGCAATTCGCGCGGCGCGAAACTGGAGCCGGGGGACGAAATCCACTTCGGGCGCGCGGTGGTGACCTTCGAAATGGAACAATAAAAGCGGGATGGCTTACCAGACAATTTGTGCGACACAGGAAGGGCCGGCGGCAATCGTGACCTTGAACCGGCCCGAGCGGCGCAATGCGCTCTCGCTCGCCATGATGCAGGAGCTGATTGCGTGCCTGGAGGAGACCGGCCGGTCTGATGCGCGTACGGTGGTGCTGGCGGCGGCGGGCAAAGTGTTTTGCTCGGGCCACGACCTTTCGGAAATGGCGGGCCGCGATATCAACGAGTACCGGCGCGTGTTCGATGTCTGCACGGAGCTGATGATGAAGATCCAGGCGATCCCGCAGCCGGTGATCGCCGAAGTGCAGGGCATCGCGACGGCGGCGGGCTGCCAGTTGGTGGCGGCGTGCGACCTGGCGATTGCCGCCGAAGGTGCGGCGTTCGCGACCCCGGGTGTGAAGATCGGGCTCTTCTGCACGACCCCCATGGTGGCCCTGACGCGCGCCATCGGCCGCAAGCGCGCGCTCGAGATGCTGCTCACCGGAGAGATGGTGGATGCGCGCACGGCCGCGGAGTGGGGCCTGGTGAATCGCGTGGTTCCGGCGGCGGAGCTGCAGGCCGCCACGCGCGCGATGGCGGCAAAGGTGGCCGAGGCCAGCTCTTTGGTGGTGGGGCTCGGCAAGCAGGCGTTCTACACGCAGATCGATCTCGACCAGCCGAAGGCGTATGCGTATGCCAAGGAAGTGATGTCCATGAACGCACTCGCCGCCGACGCGCAGGAGGGCATCACGGCTTTCCTGGGGAAGCGGCGGGCGTGCTGGACGGGGAAGTAATCTCGTAAATCACGTATCCCGGCGTGCGGCCCATTACGCGGTATTGCTCCAGCCAGCGGCGGAGATCCGGGTAGCGTGTAACGGCCAGGCGCGGATTGTAGGGGCCGAGGCCATCGACCAGAAACGTCGGGTGGGATTGCGTGAGCGTTTCGCGGCGGCGGGCGGGTTCCACGGTTTCGACCGGCTCGGCGCTGGTGAGATGGCGGTCGGCGGGGACTCCCGTGAGCGGCTGCGAATCCAGGTAGATGGTTGCGGCGGGCAGGCCGGTGTAGACGTAGAGTTCCGGCCGGTATCCCCACACGAAAAGCGTGTCGCCGGGCGCGGCGGCGTGGTGAATGAGAGCGGCGGCGGCGCGGCTGTCGCGGTCCATCGCGGTGTCGCGCCAGTTAGGATTGCGTAGGGCGTCGGCGTAGCTGGTGCCGAAACGGGTGGCGGGAATCAACAGCAGGAGAGCCACCAGGTCGCGGCGCCGGCCCATCCGCAGGAAGCCGCGCGCGGCCATCAGAACCACCGGCGCCAGCAGCAGAAAATAGTAGCGCGGGAAAAAGCGCATCCCCATCGCTACGCCGGCGAATGCCAGGGCCAGCCAGATGAGCCAGCGCACCGATTCGCGCTTGCAGGCGAAGTAGCCGGCGGCGATCACGATGGCGATG
>Ga0335085_10000591_pt1 | contig 97899 bp, 77 predicted proteins | sample Lox_Sample_45_FD_206712 | JGI IMG/M metagenome (GOLD analysis project Ga0335085, IMG submission 206712) | Soil microbial communities from Loxahatchee National Wildlife Refuge, Florida, United States - Lox_Sample_4.5 | ecosystem: Environmental > Terrestrial > Soil > Wetlands | place: USA...
AGATGGTATTTCCTCATTTCAGAGCTTGCGGAACATCTTCGGGGTCAGGTAAATTCCGCTCATGGAGAAGCTGGTCGTGACAAGACACATAGGAGGGTCATTTGAGTCACGATCAATCGAAGCCTGTTCGCTACAACCGCGGCATGCTTCGCAAGGAAAAGAGAGCAATCGGAACGGTGTGGGTGTTCCGCTGGAGCGAGGAAGCGAACGGACGGCGGCGCCAGCACAAAGATGTCATCGGCACAACGAAACAATTCCCTACCGAAGCGGCAGCGAACAAAGAGGCCGATCGGCGACGATGCCGGCTCAACGAAAACAAACAGTACTTGAGCCTAAAGGCGATCACGTTCGGGGAACTCATCAACCACTACCTCGACCACGAGCTTCCACGTTTGTCAAAATCGGCTCGCAAGGCGAACAAGTCGTACATCAAGAACTGGATCGAACCGAATTGGCACGGTCGAATTGCCTGCAGCATGAAGACCATGCAAATTCAAGAATGGTTGGACAGAATCCAGCGACCGGACGGAACCAAGGTGAAGATCAAGAACGTGCTGTCGGCGATCTTCTCGCACGGGGTTCGCTGGGAGTTAGTAGAACGCAACCCGGTGTGCGGCCAGGGAGGAAGTCCGGGACATCGCGGTGCTTCAACCGGAGTTCGTCAAAGCAACAGAGTTTCAATCCGGCGTGTGGCCCTTGCCCCAGATGTTGTTCGTCAAACTCTGGAGCAGTTGCCCTTACGAGAAGCGACGATGGCGCTGGTAGATGCAGTCACGGCTCTGCGCGCATCAGAGTTGATCGCATTGAAGTGGAAGAATGTCGGGTGGGGAACAGGAATTCTTCAGTCCGAATTCGCATTGGTCGAAGGCGAACTGAAGGAAACCAAGAGCAGGAACAACCCTCTGCCTCTGGCGGAGTCCGTTCTACAGGTACTTCGTCTTTGGCGGGAAAACACGGCCTATCGCTCGGAGGAGGATTGGATTTTTGCCAGTCCGCATTATCATGGCAAGACTCCATACACCTATCAAATTCTCTTCCGACGACACATTCGTCCCGTTATCGAGAGAGTTGCTGGAATAAAGAGCAGCAAGGTAGCACCGATCGGATGGCACACACTACGCCGATCACTAGCGACGTTGCTGATCTCCAACGGGGAAAATGTGAAGGTCGCGCAGTCACAGCTTCGTCATACAACCCCAAAGATTACCCTGGAGCTCTACGCGCAAACCGTTTCGGCCGATCAGCAGGACGCACACAACAAGGTCGTTCAGATGGTGCTTCCTGTCGCATTCCCGGAGAAATTGAAGGCGCGGACGGTTACCGCAACGGCGTAGAAACTAGAGCTCCGCTCGCTCTGGGTGTCCGGGGGTGCCCGAACTCAACCCTGTCGAAACCAGCTAAGTACTTTGAAATCCTGGTGAGCGCGGCAGGACTCGAACCTGCGACCCATGCCTTAAAAGGGCATTGCTCTACCAACTGAGCTACGCGCCCGCCTCACAAAATCAAGCATTTCCAGCTCTGGGCGCAGCCACGAGGGGACATTTGGGAAATGATCGCCTCAGTACCTTCTGCTGCACGCCCTTTATGTTCCGACATCACACTTCAAGACCACAGCAGTTGGGCGCTGCGCTTCTCAGGCAAGCCGAAAACGTAATCGCTCTTTTGATTGTACGGGCATCTTCGGCGTCAGTCCAGCAGGAGCGCGCAAAGTCGCGCGTCCATTGAATCAGTTCCTCTGACGCTTCGGTTTGAGACTGCTCGATGTGCTGACAACCAATCTTGCAAGTTAAGCGGATCTCGTCTCCCGGCAGGTCTACATTCTGCCATTTCAGCATCAGAATCTGCGCTTCTCTCTTGCTCTCGGCTTTGTGGTGCACAAGCTTCATGGGATTGCCGCGAATCTCTCGGCAGTCATTCTGTGCCATGCATTCATCACTTGGCCTCACAACTAGAAGAACTGGCAGTGGGTCCGAGAAGTCGAATCTTCTAGACTTTGACAAAGTCGCTGAGGGCAGCGGTGTTTGAGTGGATACGGTCAGGTTGCGGCGACTGCGGAATAGGAGCAAGGATGACGGAAAAGATTAAAAGAATCGCCATCGCGACCGGCGGCGGCGACGCGCCGGGCTTGAATGCGGTGATTCACGGCGCGGTCTATGCCGCCCGAGGATTGGGCTGGGAAATTTTCGGAATTCGGGATGGTTACGAGGGACTGCTCGATCCGGACCGCTATGCTGGTGCCGGAGTCGTGGAACTTCGCCGCTCGCTTGTGCGAGAGATCTCTCATCTCGGCGGCACAATCTTGGGGACTACGAACCGGGGCAATCCCTTCCGACGAGTCGTGACCAGGCCGGATGGCACCAAGGTGGAGATCGATTGCTCCGACGCGTTGGTCAACCAATTTCGGCAAGCCGGCTTCGACGCACTGATCTCCGTCGGTGGTGACGGGAGTCTTACGATCGCACACCAATTGCAACAAAAAGGTTTGCGCGTAGTGGGAGTGCCTAAGACCATCGACAACGACCTCGAGTCAACAGCAATGACATTCGGGTTCAACAGCGCTGTATCATTCGCGACCGAATGCATTGATCGTCTGCACACCACCGCACTTTCCCACCAGCGCGTGATCGTCGTCGAGGTAATGGGACGCTACGTCGGCTGGATTGCTCTCCATGCAGGGCTCGCCGGAAGGGCCGATGCGATTCTCATTCCTGAAATCCCCTATTCGATTGAGACAGTGGCAGCCCATCTAAAACGGAAACATGCTGATGGAAAGCCTTATTCAATCCTAGTTGTGGCCGAGGGCGCTAAGCCGCTCGGAGGTGAGGTTACGGTAAAAAGCCGTGAAGCTGGACGCGTGGAACGTCTGGGAGGGATTGGCGAACTCGTCGCAGCCCAATTGCAGGAATTGACCGGGAAAGAAACCCGCAGTGTCGTGCTGGGACATCTCCTGCGTGGCGGTTCTCCCACTGCCTTAGACAGGAATCTGGGAGTGACCTTCGGTGCGGGAGCGGTTTATGCACTTTCGCGCGGCCTCGACGACGTGATGGTAGCTCTGAAACCTCCAAAGCTCGCTTTCGTTCCCATTCTCGAGGCGATTTCGAAACTGAAACTGGTTCCTGCCGATGCCGAGGGAGTGCTCGTCGCCAAGATACTCGACATCTCTTTTGGCGACGAATGACGGTCGGTGTCCGCGGTCAGCGAAAACACAAAAAAGCTAAATCTGCTGGTAGTTCTTGCAGTTTCTCAGAAGCGGCGCTCCGCCTAAGTTTTGAGAGGTTGAGATGCGCTCATGACGGGGGCCTGTTGTGAAACATGCGGGAGATGAAAAAACGCCAGCCAGTTTGACCCGGGCAGTCACTGAATCAGATTTCGCAGAACAATGGGAAAGTGCCTGGCACGCTCACTGGGAGAAAACCGGCTTCAGTCCTTACGAGTTGCCAGTGAGCGATTCGAGTGGCGTTGCGGAGCGCGAGTTCCTGATGCAGCCACGAACGCTCGAGGGCGAACGTTCCCGGTTAAACCGAATCATGAAGGAGTTTGAACATGGATTCCGTAGCCTGCGAAATCTCGGGCCTGCGGTTACCGTATTCGGTTCTGCTCGTTTTACGCCCGGTCATCCGTATTACGAATTGAGCCGTCAGGTAGGTCGAAAGCTCGCTCAAGCTGGCTTTGCCGTAATCACCGGTGGAGGACCGGGTGCCATGGAAGCCGCGAACCGTGGTGCACGCGAGGCTGGTGGGCCTTCTTACGGACTCAACATTGTGCTTCCGCACGAGCAGGAAGCCAATCCGTATGTCGACGACACCGTCGAATTTCACTATTTTTTCGTTCGCAAAGTAATGCTGGTGAAATACTCGTGCGCCTACATCGTGCTGCCCGGTGGACTGGGCACACTTGACGAGCTTTTTGAAGCCGCCACTCTGCTGCAATGCGGCAAGGTCGGCCCATTCCCCTTGGTTCTGGTGGGACGCGAATTCTGGAGTGGCATGCGAGATTTCCTGCTGTTCATGGTGAAGCAAGGAGTCTTTGGTGCCGAGGAGGTCGGCTTTGCTCGCATTACCGACTCGGCCGACGAAGCAGTCGAACTAGTCGTTCGCAGCTTGCCTGCTGCGCTCAAGAATCGCTTGCACCCAATCGAGGCGAAAGCGGTATGAAAATCAAGATTGTCGGTGCTGCCGGTGGTGAGGTTACTGGCTCTGCGTATTTTGTCCAAACGGAAAACGCCAAATTGTTGGTCGATGCAGGCATGTTTCAAGGCGGGAAGAAGTCAGAAGGAAAGAACCGTCTTCCCACTGGTGTAAGCCTCTCAACACTCGACGCGGTTCTACTCACCCACGCCCACCTGGACCATACGGGCCGTGTGCCATTGCTTATCAAGCACGGATACACAGGGCGAATCTATGCCACCGCGGCGACAATTGAGCTGGCAGAATTGATTCTGCAAGATTCGGCCCGGCTGCAGCTCTATGAGGCCGAACGCGCGAATCGGGTCCGACACTTCTCCCGACAGGGGCCGGTTGAACCTCTTTACAGCCCCAAAGATGTACTGCCATTCAGACAAATGGGGCGGGGGGTTCAATTTCGCGAACCCGTTGAGGTCGCCAAGGGTATTTCTGCGCGTTGGATCGAGGCCGGCCATATCCTGGGGTCGGCAAGCATCGAATTAACTGTAACGGAACAGGATCGCACCACGATCGTTCTCTTCTCCGGCGATCTTGGACCGATAGGCCGGCCGATCATTCGCGACTTCGAACGTCCCAGTCAGGCGGACATTGTTTTCCTCGAAGCAACCTATGGCGACCGAGATCACCGATCGTACTCCGACACGATCGCTGAGTTTGAGGATCTGGTAAAGCACGCGGCTGAGGCTCGGGGAAAAATACTCGTGCCTACGTTTGCCATTGGCCGCGCTCAACTGATGCTCTATCACCTGGCCGTCATGTTTCATCGAGGAGTGGTCAAACCATTTCACGTTTATCTCGATAGCCCAATGGCGATTGAAGCCAGCAAAGAGATGGTCACTCATCCCGAATTGTTTGACGAGGAATTGCTGGAATGGAAGAGCCGCGGATTGCTGCCTCTCGACAAGACATGGTTTCACGCCAGCGTCACCCCTCGAGATTCGCAGAGCCTGAACGATGTAGAAGGTCCGTGTCTGATCTTGGCAGGAGCGGGCATGTGCAACGGCGGCCGGATTCTCCACCACCTGCGGCATGGGCTGCCGCGAGATAACACTCACGTTTTGATCGTGGGCTACCAGTCACGCGGTTCGCTGGGCCGAAGATTAATCGAGGGCAGCGAATCAGTTTCGATCTTCGGTGAAAAGGTATCCGTTCGGGCCAAAGTTAATACGTTGGGCGGCTTTAGCGCGCACGCGGGCCGTAGCGATCTGCTGAAATGGTTCGCTCCTCTCGCCGCGTCGCGGCCGCAGATCATCATTACACATGGAGAGGACGCACCACGCCAGAAGCTTAGTGCCGTCATACGGGAGCGATTCGGTTTGGGATCGCAACTGCCGTCCCAGGGCAACATTGTTGAGATTTCGGCACCAGTTGTCTCCTAGCTTAGTCGTCTGAGTCAATAATTAGCGCCAATATCAGCAGTCTCCTGCGAGGAGGCCTCGGGTTTGCCTTCCTTGTGGTCCTTAGGGCTCCCGGCTCCTGTCGCCAACATGTGCGCAGTTCACGGTGGTAAACTTCCCTTCATGCCACCGAAGAAAAAAGGCAAGAAGAAATCGGCTGCAAAATCAACGAAACCCAAACGTGCCAGTAAAGCCAGAGCTGTCGGAAAATCCAAAACCAAAACTCCCCCTCAAAAGCGAATCAGGAAAAAAGCGAGGCCCCGGAAACGGACAAGAACGCCTTCTCTGAACGCAGAAGCTGAATGGAAGCGGGAGTTTCAGAGTCGGAACACGACGTCTTCCGGCAGAACGGTGCGGCGACAATCCGCAGACTTCGAAGGCCTGTCTCGCGTGGAACGCGCGGACTCGGAAAGCGTGGATGAATTGGTTGAGGAAGGCAACCTCTTTGAGGCTGGAGCGGTCGCGGGCGTTGAAGAAGCCGATAACGCCGACGAGCAGGAAGTGCAAACCCGGGAGATTCAGGAGGACGATGTTCCTGAAGAGTATCTCGACGAAGAGTAGTTCCTGAGCAGAGACCAACCCTTATATTCCGATTTCTCACTGCCAACGCTGAGATCGAATCATGTTCGAAAGCATTTTGTGTCAGATTGCAGAATACGATCCCACTATTCTCGAGTCTCTGATCGAGCTTGCCGTCGAGATTGCGCGCGAGGGCCGCGAAGGCCGTCGTATCGGCACGTTGTTTACCTTTGGTGACGAGCAGACAGTGTTGGCCAAGTCGAGATCGCTGATCCTCGATCCCTTGGCCGGTCATCCGCCCTCAGCCCGCCACATAAGCGATCCAAACCTGCGCGGGACAATCAAGGAACTGGCCCAACTGGATGGAGCGTTTGTTGTAACGCGTGACGGTTTCGTTTTATCGGCGTGCCGGTATCTCGATGCCGCTGCCTCCAACGTCGAATTGCCGTTGGGTCTGGGAAGCAGGCACATCGCAGCCGCTAACATGAGCGCAGGCACGAATGCTGTGGGAATTGTGGTTTCAGAAAGCGCGGTCGTGCGGCTTTTCTGTCACGGAAAGCTGATGGGTGAAATTATTCCGGAGTTGTGGATGATCGATCGCACCGTCCGGCTTCGCGGCCCCGTAAAAAAAGAAACTTTCGGCGAACTGACTGTCCTCACTCCCAGCGCACAACGCTCCGGCAAGGTCTTGTAGCAGAGATCGGAAACACCGCAACCTTAGAATCGTTTGATTATGAACACGGTCTTGTCGTCAATCAGGTCTTCCTCACCGCTTTGCCTCAGTTGCTCGTCCCGCTTGGATGCGAATTCCAGCAGGTGATTACAGATATCTTTTGCTGATTGCCGGTAGTGGTCGCGCAAAACTGTCTCCAACCGTTCGCGCTCTTCCTCGTCCGAGCCGTCGTAAACACCATCCGTGTACAACACGAGAATATCTCCCGGACTCATCAGCTTGATTTCGGCTACATTTGAGCTGTCGAAGTCCCTTTGCCGGGAATTCATCGAATAATACTTCGTTCGGTCGGGATGATCTGCCGGTATCTCGAGGCCCAGTGCAAGGAACTGCACCATCCGCGCCTGATCGATCGTCATAAACTTGCGATATTCCGCTGAAAACACCAGCGGCGGAGGATGCCCGAAGTTTACGAATCGAAATTGCCCACCGGGACGCACTTCGCCGTATAACATGGTCGCAATTTCACGCGCACGTTCCTTCTCGCTCACCCCCAAGGCGTTGCGGGCTGTAACCGATTGCGCCATTCTCAGATTCAGATTCTCGAACAGCTCGGGCGTCGTCTTTCCAAATCGGTCCAGTTCAGTCAGCATCAATGCGTGAAATGTGTCATGCACCGTCGAAGCAATTTTCGCCGAGATAATGCCGTGCCCCTGCGCGTCCACCAGCAGGACGCCGGCAGTCGTATAAAGTTCCCGCAAATGTTCGGCGACCCGTACCTGCTCCGAACTCCTTGCAATCCTGTACTCAGTTTCCGTTTCGGGCCCGTAGCCAGGAGTTGCTTTCAGCCATTCCACATGATCGTCCACCGAGTTTCGCGGACGTGCCCCAGGCGGCAGCGGCTCCAGAAAATCCTTGGAGAGGCGTACCGCATGAGCGATGCGCGCATCAATGTCATACCGCTGCTGAAAATTGATGTACTCGAATAGATCGCCGCCAACGGTCCCCGCAGGAATTGAGTTCCCGTACATCTCGATGCCCGGTAGGCGCGGAATCGCACCTTCCACTGGCATCAGCCGATCGCGCAAGTACTCGTCGATATTCGGAGGTGTGTACGCGTTAGCCATGATGTAATGCTCTGAGTACAGCCTTGAGCATACCCGAATTCCCAACAGGATGTTGTTGCCACGATTTGTACCGAGATGGGTCGATTAACGAATGACTCCTGAGAGATGCAGCACCACATAGATAAATGACACAAAACTAAGAATCGCCGCTCCACCAGCTATCCCGTTCAGCTTTCTTAATTCTGCGGCTACTGTTTGTGCTGTTTGCCTCGTTGCATCCAGGTTTCCCTTCAGTTGATCCAGGTCCTTCTCAAACTCGTCAAGTAGCCCTTTCAGCTCTTGCAAGTCTTTGTTCTGCTTTTGTCGATCGAGCAGTCCTCGGCCGAACTTCACGATCTTTTCCAGGTGCTGGACAGATGTGCTGGCCAGGGACAGCCAGGACATGAGGTCAAGTGGCATGGCATTTTCCTTCCTTGAGACACCCCATTCTAGCTGTTCGCCGAAGCGCCTCTTCACTCCAATGCCCCAGCCATACAGTTCACAATTCTCTGGAGTGAGAGAATGGTCGCCTTGGGCACACAAGGTTGAGCAATCCTCTTTCACAAGGAAGAAAGGCCGCCCTCGCGGGCGGCCTTTGTTCGGGGCACGTCTTCGTGCCCTAGTGTTGCGCCTGAATTAATCCGAAGTATCCATCGGTATCGTTCGGACCAGCCGTGAAGAACAACTGATTCGTCTTGCCGTTCAATGCTGAGCCGCCGCCGAATTCAATTCCCCACAGTCCATTGATGCGGATGGGTTGGCCCGCCGAGTTCTTGATCGTCCCCACCAGCTTGCCCGTCGTCAGGTTGAATCCGTTGATCGTGCCTGTGGAGGTGTTATTCGAAACCAGCAGCGCGTTGCTCAGTAGTCCGAAGTTCGCCGGTGCAACTGCGAGACCCCACGGCTGGTTCAATCCGGGATTCTGGATCAGACGCCTGACGAACGTTCCGCCTTCGCTGAAGATGTCGACCAGTCCGCCCGGTCCACCCGTATTGTTGGCAAACGTTACATAAACCTGACCGTTGATGTCCTGTATTCCAAACGGCGCGAAATGTGGTGGGAGCGTTGGATCGGTAAACGAGGTCACCAGGTTGAAGTTTCCGTCATATACATCCACACGATTATTAGCCGCATCCGCCGCATACAGGAAGTTGCCCGATGTCTTGCTGGTAATGGCCAGCCCGGTATAGACCGCACCAGCCTGCTTTGCTCCGATCAACGCAGTGTTGGGTTCGAACGCAGACCAGCCACTGATGGTTCCATCGAGCGTGGCAAACAGGAACACTGAGGTCCAGTTCATGATCTTGAATTCTGTGGACCCGTTGTAAACGATGCCGGTTGGCGATCCAACGCCAGTGCCCGAAGCCGTCGGGATCACGACCTCTAGGGTCTGCTCGATCCCACTGCCGTCATATAGAGTTGAATAGCCCGACGCCGCATCGCTAATCCAGAACGCCCCGCCCGGTGCGTAGGCCACGCCCCATGGGTTCGCCAGCAGGGGATCTACGTGCTGCGCTTTTCCACTCAGATTCGACGCCAGATTCACGAGTTTGTATCCTTGCGCCGATGCCACTCCCGACAGCGCCAGCATCAGTCCGCAACAAACAGCAATTGTTAATTGTTAGTACTCGACGAACAGAACTCTGCATGCAAAATTCTCCTTGTGTGAACTTTTTCTTGGGGACCTGGAACTGACCGATTGCGAAGTAATATTTCTGCAGCAGGTTCGTCTCAGCACCTTCAACCCGCTAGCCCACGCATGCTAGGCCGGATGCATCTCTTCACTTGTCAACACCATGTCATCAATTTGCACATTCGGTGTCGTATCGTCGGACTTGCAGCTTTGGACTCGCATGGAAGGCGGAGTATGAAGGTTTCTGCACACTCCGACGACGCGCCGATGGCGCTTGTCAGCAAGAGACAACTATTCGAGGACAGCTATGCTGGCCTCCGCTCTCCGGCAAAACGATCTAGCCACTCCACAATGATCGCCCGCATCTCCGGGAGTTCCACATGCTCGCAGTCAAACAGTTCGATGCGGCAATCCGATTCCCTGCCATGCTCACGGTACAACGGCAGCAAGTAATCGCGGACTTTCTCAACGCCCGCCGGTGGTGTCAAACGATCCCGCTTCCCGTTCACACTCAGGCGGGCACGCGGCACAATCAGTTCGTTGATCTCCGCGGTTTGGAATTTCTTCAGCAGCGATGAGACGTAGTAATAGATTCCGTGTTCTTTCAGTCCGTGCGTTCGTATCAGTTCCTCGTAATCCGTCAGGCAGCAAACATCTAGGCACATTTTCACCCGCAAGTCGAGTGCCGCCAGCCACCACGCCTTCGTCGATCCCATCGACATACCCAGTGCCGCGATTCTTCGTCCATCCACCTCCGGACGCCCGGCCAGATAATCGACTGCCCGAAATTCGTCGAACATCATCATCCCGTACAGCACTTGCCCTCTCCACAGCATCAGTTTGAACGCATTCTGCTCCCCTTCTCCTCCGTCGGCGTCATGCTTCCTTTCTCCGAAGCACCAGCTGTCGATGGCGAGCGTCACCAATCCTTTCTCTGCGCATAGGTCCGCATACGCCGGCTGCGCCTTCACGCCCTTCAGAAGCTGTTCCTTCCCGAGGTCATACATCCCTCCATGCCAGTGGATATACAACAATCCCGGAGCAGGATTTTGCCGCTTGTGCGGTATCAGCAGCAACGCCGGCACCGGCTCGATGCCGTTCAAATCAAGCACCAACCGCTCCAGCGTATAGTTCTCATGCTCCTCTCGATTCAGCAACTTGGCCGGAGCGGGTTTGTGTTTCCACGGGAGATCGCCCAGCAGCCCCCACAATTCCTTCCGCCGCCTCTCCTGGTAAGCGACGAACGATTCCCCCTCCAGCCGCGCACTCTGCCCAAATAGTCCCGAAGATGCTGCGGCGCCCGACGCCACCAGCGCCGCCGAACTCCGCAGGAATTCCCGTCTGCTCGCGGACTCGCCCGCCGATTTCATAAGCTCCTCCGCAGCGAGTGTAGTCGCAGCCACTCTGATTCCCAAACAAAAAGGCCGCCCTCGCAGGCGGCCTCTTCCCATCCCATGGAATCACTTCACCACTGTGATCTTCCCGAATGTCCCCGCAACTTCATTGTCGGGTCCGGCCGTGAAGAACAGCGTATTCTTCGCTCCATCTTTTCCCGATCCGCCTCCAAACTCGATCCCCCACAGGCCATCGATGTTGATCACCTTGCCATTCGCATCCTTCAACGCTCCCACAAACTCGCCGGTTAGTGGATTGAATGCGTTGATCTTTCCGTTGACCTTTACATTGTTCGAAATCAGCAGCGTATTGCTGAGCGTCCCGAAGTTCTTCGGCGCAGCGGCAAATCCCCACGGCTGATTCAGCGGGCCACCGGAAGTTAGCTGCTTGAGAAACACTCCACCCTCGCTGTAGATATCAATGAATCCTCCGGACCCTCCGTTCTGATCCGCGAAGGCAACAAACACCAGTCCGCCAATGTCTTGGATCCCAAACGGGGCAAACCCCACCGGAATTGAAGAGTCCGTAAAGGAATTCACCCAGGTGAAATTCGCATCGTAGATATCCACCTTGTTATTCGCAAGGTCCGCCGCGAACAACACGTTTCCAGAGTCATGACTGCTGACTGCCAATCCCGTGTACACCGCCCCCGGATTATTCACCGCGATCAGTGCCTCATTGAAGTTCACTGACGGCACCCACCCGCTAATCGTCCCATCGAGGGTCGCGAAGATGAAAACCGGCGCTCCACCCTGTATCTGGAAATCCTGCGAGCCACTGAACACGAGGCCGGAAGGCAAGCCTGGTCCTGATCCACTCGCTGATGGCACCGACACCTGCAGACTCTGCTTCACACCTGCGTTGTCATAGATCGTCGACCAGCCCGACCCCGCATCACTTACCCAGAACGGCCCGCCAGGGCCGTACGCCAATCCCCAACCGTTCACCAGCAAGGGATCGACGTGCTTGGCCTGTCCTACCTGATTCGATACCAGATTTGTCAGTTGATACTGCGCCATGGCCGCGCTCGAAACCATCACCAACGCGATTCCCAGGGCAATTGTGAGAGCAGTGGTGCGACGCCGCATGTGAATTCTCCTTTGCATGCCGGATCAGGGCAGGGGGAAGTGCCGGTGCTGCGTTCGCACACAAATCACATCTTCTCTGAACGGCCTGGCGCAAATCTTAGGCCGACTCACCTCGGCACAATGTCAACAAGTTGTCACTGTCTTGCACATTCCAGCACAAAGGTTCGAAGCCCTCGACACCAAAGTCACTCGCCTCGGTTGAATACCTTAGAGGTTGCTCTCGTTTCATCCTTACAATTAGGCCAACTCTCACACGAGGACATCATGCACTATTCCCTGCTTACATTTATTGTGGCACTCTGCCTTTGCGCTCCTGCGTCCGCGCAACTCGATGAGATATTCAAGAAAGCCGGCGAAGCTCTCGAACAGCATCAGACTTCCAGCCTCACCGATGACAAGATCGTCGCGGGACTCAAACAGGCTCTGCAGATCAGCACGTCGAACGCTGTCGCGATCACGGGAAAGCCAGATGGATTCCTCAAGAACGAAGCCATCAAGATCATGCTTCCGCCAAAGCTGCAATCAGCCGGAAGAGGGCTTCGCATGTTTGGGATGGGTTCCAAAGTCGACGAACTGGAAGTGGGCATGAATCGCGCCGCGGAGCAAGCGACTCCGCAGGCCAAGCAGATCTTTCTCGCTGCGCTCAAGAAGATGACGTTCGACGATGCGCGGCACATTCTTACAGGCGGCGATGACACTGCTGCAACCGACTACTTCAAGCGCAGCAGCACTGACGATCTGACGACTGCGTTCGCTCCGATCGTGCATCAGTCGATGGAGAAAGTTGGAGTCATCCAGCAATACAACCACTTCATCCAAACTTCGCCTGGAGGCAACTTCCTCGCAGGCCAGTTCGACCTCGACAAATATGTCGTAGGGAAAACGCTGGATGGGCTGTTCTACATGCTGGGAGAGGAAGAGAAGAAGATCCGCAAAGATCCCGCAGCACAGACAACGGCTCTACTGAAGGAAGTGTTTGGACGGAAGTAGATTTCCGAGTCCTGCTGGAAGTCCGCAAGTTTGCAGATTTCAGCCTGGAATCGGGGAAGCGAGTGAAGAAACTCGCCCGGCGAATCGCGGCGTAATCTGAATTTCATTTTGGGAAAACCATGGAGGAGGGGCATACCCCCTCCCCCTCCCGGTCTATTGGAATCATTGATTTAGGGGAAAAACGCAAAGTAATCTATGGGGCTCAATGGCTTAGGGGCAAAATCTTGAGCCGCAAGGACTTAGGTCGTACCGCCTAATCCCTGCCTATACCGCTTTCGCTTTGGCAATGATCTGCGCTCTGCATTTTGAATGCAAGGAGTGGGATCACGGCTGCGTGTGATTCTGCGTCGGGCGTTCGAAACGAGCGAAGCGGCCTGTCTGTGCCCGCATTTATCCGATTTCAGGATTCGGCGTGATGGGAAGCACGCCATGGACAAGCCGCACCTTGAAGTGGACCTGTACTTTCGAATCTCGCGGTGAGCGGCGAACAGGCTAGAATTCTTCAACTTTTGCCGTCCACATTCGTCGCGAATCAACGGAGGAAGCACGTGACACCGGAAACGCAACAATTCGAATCCCCATACTGCGTGAAGATCGAGACTGGCAGCGGCCATTCGGCGACGGTTCAAGTTGCCTTCTTGACACCGAAACAACTGGAAGCTTTTCTGCAAACCGAGTTCAAGCGCCTGGCACAGGAAGCGGGAGTGAAGGGTGCGAGGATTCACGTGGAGCGGGCCGTCGCGGCGGACTACGATCAGGTTCTGCGCGAGGTATCGGCATGTCTACGCTCTGCGACCAAGCGTGCTGCGTGATTGGATTCTGTGCGGTGTGGGTGAAGGGTCGGCAGCATCCACAGCAGTAGGAAGATAGGGGACGTCCCGTCCGTCCCGTTTCCCCAGAAGGCCAATGCTCGATTCTTGGAGATTCAGAAGCGTCCTTCCAATCGAAGCATCCAGCTTCGGGGTGGAGCGATGGTGTTGCCGGAGAACAGTCCGGCGAAATTGATGACGTTGATCCGGTTGTTCAGGTTCTGGGCATCAGCTTGAAGCTGCATGCTGAATTTATCGTGGCGGTATAGTTCAGCGCCGACGGACGCGTCGATGGAAAGGGATGGCTTGATGCGGCCGCGCTCGAAGTTCACGCGGTCGGCAATGGCTTGGCCGTATTGTTCGACGGCTTCTTCTTCTGCTTCCTGGGGATCGTCGGTATCGAGTTCGACGGGCAATCCGGTGCCGTACTGGCCGCCGATGGCCGCCCATACCCGCGGATGAAATTGATAAACGAAGCGCGTACGCACGGTGTGGCGCTGCTCCGAGGCGACCCAGATCCGACCGCTGAGGTCGTCGAGAGCGTCGGACGCTTCGTCGCCCAAAAACAGTCCGCCAGTCACCGGCAGATAGGCGGAACCGACCATATAGGAATGACTCACGAAACCGGAGAGATGTCGCCAACGCGGGAGCTCAATCTTGGTTTCGACTCCGTAGATGCGGGACTTTCGGAAGGTGATGGGAAAACCGACCGAGGTATTGAGGAAAGTGTCGTCATCAGCAAAGTTGTCGACGTTCCGGTCGTAGTAATTGACGGCAAGGCTGGCTTTATTGAGGCTCTTGTTGATGCCAACTTCGAAATAATTCCCATGCGACGGCTGTACTGGAATACGCAGCACCTGATCGCTGAGCGAGGTCACCTCTGGGGAGCTTGAGAGCAGCAGGTTTTCGAAGTCGGGAGTCTGGAAGCTACGGTCGTAAGAGGCGTGCACGACCATGTTGAGACTGGGGAAAAAGCGCGCGACACCAAGGCGCGGACTGACAGCGTTTTCATTGACGAGCAACTGATAGTGGTCCCAGCGCAGTCCAGCACTCAGAGTCCAGTTACCGAGGCGGATGAGATCCTGCACAAAGGCCGACTGCTCAAGATCGGGACGGCTCTCGATGAAGCTGAAATTCAGGGGAGTGTCGGGGTCAAATTGCTCGGGATCGGTGAGGGTGTAATTGAAATTTTCGTGGAGCAAGGTTGCATCGGATTCAATTCCGGTCTTGAATTCGTGACGACTGTGATGGACCGAGAGCGTGCCCTTGAAGTATCCGTCGCGAAAACTGTTTTGCTGGTTAGCCAGGATGGGGGTGGAGGATTCGTTCGATACAAGAGTTTGGGAATCGTCGCGCACCATCCCGCGAAGATCGGCAAGAACATTTTCGGAAAAGACGTGCTGATACGAGATGGTACCCATCGTTTCAAAGATGCCTCGATCCTGGCGCTGCCCAGCGGCCTGCTGTATCAACTCGTTAGGCAACAGGAAGCGCGAGAGTTCGTGGCGGGCGCCAAGCGTGATGCGGTCGCGGTCGGTGAGATCGCTTGAGAATCCCACGGCGAAATCGCCCGTGGTGCCGGTATTCGTGTAGTTCTCAAGAACGGGCGGATTGAGATAGTGGTCGGTCATGCTGCCACTGGCACTGGCTTCGATGATGCTTTTGTTCCAACCGTATTGCAACGCGCCGCTGGCGCTGGCGGTTGAGAAGCTGCCGCCGAACAGATCGAGTTGTCCGTGCAGACCTTTCTCGGGATTGTGCGTAGTATTGACCTCGATCACTCCTCCCATTTTGCGGCCATACTCCGCAGGGATTCCCGCGGTATAGATGCTCACCGACTGGACTGACGAAGCTTCAATCTCCGAGCCGAAGCTGGGCGATCGGTTGTCCGTAAGAGGAATGCCATCAACCACGAATTGTGTCTGATACTCAGAGCCGCGGGGATGTAGAACGGCGTTACCTTCGTAGAACCATCCGGGCTGTGAATTCACGAGTTCCTGCAGAGAGCGCCCAGGCAGCGCGGTCAGGCGGCTTTCGATCAGATCGCTGCCGATGCGGTTAACTGTGCCAGTCTCGTGAGGATCGATGAGAGTGTTGGTGGCGTTGACCTCGACGGATGTGTTGATTGCGGCGACGGAGAGCGCAAAACGGCGCTCGATGGGGATGGCCGTGCGGATTTCCAGAAGTTCGGAAATTGGCGCAAAGCCTTCGTGTTCGATATCGGCGTAGTAGATGCCGAAAGGGAGATTCTTGACTACGAGTGCTCCGGATTCGTCAGTGGAGTAACTTCTCCGAAAATTGTTGGCTTCGCTGCGGAGTGCGACCTTGCTGGCCAGCCCAAGACCCGCAGGGTCAGTAATTTTGAGCCGGAGTTCACCGCTGTTGGACTGGGCGCGGAGTGCCGAAGTGAACAGGGAAAGCGTCAGCAACGTCACGATCCAGACTCTTGCGCAAATAGCGCTTCTCAGGATGTTTAGCAAGGGCCCGTTCCTCTTATTTTCCGGAACCCGACAGGTTCAGCTTTTCCGGACTGTTCGGCAAATTGTTGGTCACCGTGATTACGCCGGTCTGCTTCCCGACTTTTGTTGGCGTGAAGGTCACCGTAAAGGTGCATGACGAACCCGCCGGCAGTGAAGTTGGACAGTTGTTCGTTTGCGTATAGTGCCCGCTGATCGTAATGCTGGAGATGCTAGCGGCCGAGGTGTAGGCATTCGTCATGATCGTTGTCAACACGCTGGAACTGCCGACGGCAGTGTCGGGAAAGACAAGTTTCTTGGTGTCGAAGACCAGCGGCGGCTGACCTTTTCCGAAGGCGTTAATCTCCTGCGGATTGGTAGAGGCGTCGTCGGTAAGCTCGACCGTGCCGTTTTGGTCGCCGACCGCGTCCGGCTTGAAGGTGATGGTCACATCGCAACTCTTATTGACTGCGAGCGTCTTGCCACACGTTGTGGTACTGGTGTATTGCGGCTTGGTTGGCAGAATGCTCGTAATGTTTAGCGTGGATGTGCCCTTGTTGGTAATGGTGCGTGTAAGGGGACTCGAAGTGTTTCCGACCTGGATGCCGCCGAAATCGGCGTTGTGATTGTCGATGGAGACGATGGGGCCGCTGTCGGGACAAGTTCGCTGGCTGAGCACCAGCGGGGGCAGAGGTTTCTGGGTGAAGTCGAAGGCATCCGTCATGTTATTAGCGTCTGTATCCCGCTCGGTGAGTTGCCCGAGATTGAAGCGGCGCTCGATGAATCGCAGGACCGAGGCGAACTCGTATTGGGTGTGGATGACCTTACCTGCTCGCGAGAACGGGGAGATGACGATCATGGGAACGCGCGGACCGAAGCCATAGTAGTCAGGCTGGGGCGGGGCGACGGAATCGTAGAAGCCACCGAAGTCATCCCAGGTGAGAAAGATCGCCGTGGAGTTCCATGCGGGCGAATTCATGATCGAGTTGATTTGATCGACTGTCCAGTTTTCGCCGTTGCAGACGCTGGCTGACGGATGTTCGCTGTAGTAGACGTTCGGAGTGAGCCAGCTGACGGCAGGCAAATTGTTATTTTGTGCGTCTGTCTTGAACGTGCTCCAGTCGAAGACGCGCTGAGCCCAGAGCGGACTGTTACGAATGTGGTTGATGGCGTTGTATGTGTTCCAGTCGTAGCCGTCCTGATTGTAGGAACCGGCGTAACTCTTCCACGAAATTCCGGCCGCTTCGAGGAGGTCGCCTTCCGTCAGATTATCTATGCAGGGAAAGATGCTTCCTTTGTCGCCAGTAGGGCTGGTGGTTTGCACCGTAGTGCCCTCGTCGGCGTCACAGCCCCAGTCGGGATATTTCGGGTGCCCGGGATTGGTGGGGTTCGCGGTGATATGCGCGCTGTCTGCAGCAATCGTGTAGAGATGATTCGGGAAGCTGTCGCCGTGCAAAGCGGAAAAGGTCATGTCAGAGAGCGTGAAGGTCTGTGCGTAAGTCCAGTAGTTGGGAATGTCGGACTGGAAGTACTGGCCCATCGACTTGTAATCGCCGTTTACGTTGCCATAGGCAACCAGATCAAACTGGTTCATCAGTCCGCCGTTAATCGCTTCGAGCGCATCATTCCAGTTGTGTCCCATATCGCGGACGCGATCGGGTAGATGCCCCAGGTTGACGGTGCTGCCGTTGGAAACTTTGCCGCTGGTCGCGCCGGTCACGCCGGGAAACGTGCCGAAGTAGCTGTTGAAGCTGCGATTCTCTTTGATGATGAAGACGATATGCTGAATCTGGTCTATGCCACGAATGCCCGTGCCTTTCAGACTGACGGTCTGCGGGCCGTTGCTGGCATCGTCAGTAATCGTGAGATCGCCGGTAAAGCTTCCTGTTCCAACAGGAGCAAAAGTCACCGAGATGGTGCAACTTTTGCCCGCAGCTAGCGTTGCTCCGCAGGTCGTCGTGTAGGTGTATCGCTTCTGAATGGTGATGCTGGTGATGGTCAGTTTGGACGAGCCAGTGTTAGTCAGTGTGACATCTTGACTGGTACTGGTCGTATTGATGACCTGGTTCCCAAACGTGAGCTTGCCGGGCGACACGCTGGCAGTCTTGGCAGCAAACGCGAGAGTGGAAGAGCAGGAAACGAGCAGAGCGACTACAGCGACCAAGTGCTTCACGAGTGCCTCCCGACTGACGGTCTGATGAGCTGCACGCTGGTGGGGGAGCCAAGCTGCGAAGCCTAAAGAGGAGTCAGCCTCTTAATGGGCTGTTGGTAGTTGTTGGCAATTCTCTTCCGTTCTTGGATTCACAGAACGATAGGAAGTGTAGCGTCTGAAGAATTTGGTGACAATGTGAAGAAATTTGCAAGTAGGTTTCTTTACAACGAGATAGTACTATCGTTGATAGTACAGAACAACAACTCGCGCGTTCATTTCGCGAAGTAGAGAATGGTTCCGACGCACCCCAGCGGAAAATTCGGGAAAACCCGGGGACAGACGGGTGGAGTGCACCTGGAGTGTACCCCAGTTTGAGAACTCATGAAAAAATGGTCCAGTCCCTCCCCCTCTACTTCTCCCCCATCCGCTTCTTCCCTTCCAGCATGATGCTTCTTAATATCCGGTTGATTCGCGTTTGGTAGCCAGGACCTTTGGACTTGAACCAGTCAACCACTTCGATATCCACTCGCAAGGAGATTCGGCGTTTTCGCGGGCGGTTCCAGCGCGCGTCCGCGCCTTTTTCCTGATCCGCCAGCAATAACAGGTCATCTTCGACCGATGCGCGCAAGTCGCCAACAATTCCGCCCCGCCGGCGGCGAGCTTTTTTCCGCTTTGCTTTCTTGGCCTTAGATGTCATGACATCATCGTACACCCTCCGCCGTCACGACGATGTGTTCCGGCAGGAACACTAGCGCTGGGAGAATTTCGTGTTGCACATCGAGAGCGGAGTTAGAGGTAGGGATCCTTCGACTCCGCAGGTGGTTCGCTTCGCTCTTCCACCTGCTGCGCTCAGGATGACAGAGTGGCGAATGCTCTTGGACATCAACCCTAACTTCCCTGCTTTATGTGGTGGACTCGCCGGGCTGCCGTTGTGCTCCCCGACCAGTCCACAGGTCCCTCGGCCCGCCTAACGCGGGCCTCAGGATGACAAGTTACAACTCTGAGAAAAACCGGACAGACGGAACGTTCCCCTTTTCTTTATCGTGTGAGTGGCCCATCCTTTAGATCTTCGCGTCCGTGAAAGTCAAAGGCCCCACTTCTCGCGCAAAAGACGCGCGAGAAATGGGGCACCCGCCTCAGGATGACAATCATCTCAGCATAAGTGATGTCAGCGGGTGCCCGGCGAACACGCTCTGCAACTAATAAGAAAGGCCGCCCGCAGGCGGCCTTGTGAACTACTTTCTTACCGGCTTAGTCTCCGGCTACTGGCTCGCCGACCTCTGGCTTCTCTGCGTGGGCGCCGTTGCCGTTGCCATTTCCGTTCGGCTTCGACAATGCTCCTAGCGGGATGAAGCCGTCCTGCGACTGCACCGGCTTCTCTTTCAGCACGACTTCGCGGTAGAGAGACGCCATGCGGGCGTTATAGGCTTCGTCGTTCTTTTGCGGTCCGCGTTCGTGTCCGATCACGGGAAGCGTGGAGCTCGCAGCGGCTTTCGCGTCGCGGGCGCGCTTCTTCTCTTCGCGTGCGTTCTTGGCGATGCCGAGCTTGTCGAGATCCTGCTGCAGTTCGTTGGTGACGATCTCTTCGCGCAGCTTGAGATATTCGGTCGCGGTTTCCTGCTGATCCATCTTCACTTTCTTGCCGCCGGCGAAGATCTCGTGACGTCCGTGCTCTTCGTACCACTTGGTGAGCGTGGCGGTCATGTGCATCTTCTCGATGATGTTGCGCCATCCCACGCCGGTGTTGTAGGCGCAGAAGGAGATTTCGCCTTCCTGCGTGGCGTAAGGAATGATGCACTGCTCGGTGCGGCGGAAGTCGTAGTTGAACAGATCCTGGAACCACATGCCGGCGATGAAGAGGAAGTTCCAGCGGTCGTTGGTACGGCGCTTCATCACGTCGTCGATCGTGCGGTCTGGACCGACTTTGCCGTAATTCGTTCCCGTCGCGTTGTAGTTCTTGTCGAACTTGCGCAGCAGGTCGAGCATCTTGAAATGCGTCGGCGACTGGAACGGATCGTAGTTCTTCATCAGGCAGAGCGCCATGCCGAACACGGTCCAGAACTTGCTGCGGGCCGCGTCGTTGACCTTGGCGATATCTTTCGCGAGCTGATCGCCGTGCAGGAAGGCGGTCACGGGAACCGCTTCCTTGGTTTCTTTGTCGATCATGACGGCCATGCCGGTGCCGCAATTCGGGTGGCATCCGCAGGAGAGCTGTCCCCAGTTGTTGTTGGTGTCCTGGGCGTGCATGAGATCAGCCCAATCGCTGAAGGTTCCCATGAAGCTGATGGGGAACCAGTCGCGGGCGGGCTCGCCGAGTCCGGTCTGATTTTTGACGTCGTGGGCGAGGTGGCTCAGGGTGTAGCGCTGGGCCTGTCGGCGCTCATCGGTGACGGCTTCGTCGCGTCCGGTGAAGCTGACGGGCTGGAAGCTGAGAAAGCTGATCGTCTTGGGATTGTCGAGGGCGAACTTGATGATGCGTCCGACCTGCTCGTTGTTGATGCCGTTGACGATGGTGATCACGGGGACGATCTCGCATCCGGCCTTGTGCAGGTTCTCGATGGCCTTCAGCTTCACGTCAAACAGGTTGCCGACCATGCGGTGCGCGTTGGCGGCGTTGCCGATTCCGTCGAACTGGAGGTAGGCGTAGCGCATGCCGGCTTCGACAGCCTGCTGCGCGAATTCAAAACTCTTCGCGAATTCGATTCCGTTGGTCGCGGCCTGCACGGAGTTGTATCCGACCTTACGGGCGTAGCGAACGGCGTCGAGGAAGTACGGGGACAACGTCGGCTCGCCACCGGAGAACTGCACCGACATCTGACGGCGCGGCTTGATGGTGATGGCGTTGTCGAGCATCGTCTTGATTTCTTCCCACGTGAGTTCGTGGACGAAGCCGACCTGGTTGGCGTCCATGAAGCAGGGATCGCACATCATGTTGCAGCGGTTGGTCAGGTCGATGGTGAGCACCGCGCCGCGGCCGTACTTCACAGTGGACGATCCGTGATGATGCAGGTGCTCGTCATTGTGGGCGCGGATGTCGCGGCCCGGGAAGACGTCTTCGAGGTGCTGCGAGAACTCGGTGTCAATCGACATCACGTCTTCGAAGTGGCCGTGCTTGGGACAGTCCTTGACCATGAGGATCTTGCCGTCGCGCTCGACGATGGTGGCCTTGATCTCGCCGACCTTCTCGTTCATGAGAACTTCGTGCGGGAGATGGCCGTCGAGAATCTGCTGACGGATTTCGGGGACACACTTCGGGCAAAGTGAATCGGTGGAGCGGGGCCAGCCGAGCGGGGGCTTGGACTTCTCGTACGACTTGAGCAGAGGCTTGTCACTCCACTTGGGAGTAGGCGACGGATTGGGGTTGATGCGGTTGACCCGCTCGAACACAGCCCACGTTGCCTTAGCGGCGGCGACTGCTGCTGCTTCTACGTACTTGATCGGCTTGTGCATGTTAGCTCTTAGCTCCTAGCTTCCAGCCAAAGCTCTCGGCTTCGACTGCGTTTTCTTTGGGATAGACGATATGAATCAGCAGCTAGTGCTATCCCTTAGACTGCAATTCACTGTTGGCCTTCGCTTCGGATGAACCTGAGAAAACCATCACCCAAAAACAATGGCAAATTCCTCAAGAGGGCTCAGTTGTAAACCTGAGCTCATACACTTTTCCTGAGGGTTTGGACTAACCTATCCTATTGGAGAGGTTGGGAATGGCGCATCAACATCCCAATGAACGGTGCAAAATCGGGGTTTAGTGGGGAATGGGAGGATTGGATGGAGTTAAGTTGTTGAAAGTAAAGGGTGCTGGGTTCCAGGCAGAATTTTTCGGTTGGGCCGTTGGAATTTCCGCCGGCACCATCGTGTCGTCGGCACCGTGGGGTAAACCAGTACATTGGAGCCGCGTCTATCTTCGGGCAGTGAGCATACCCCACTTGGGGCAACATCGGCCAGAAGTGGGCCCCCTACTGGCCGAAGCGTTTCGCATCGAATTCGAAACTCACGAGCGCATCCCGGTAATCGATTTTGATGTCGAGCATGCGGAGCGTGACGAAGCCGAGAAATCCGGAAACTTCCGTTCCGATGTTGTCGCTAAGGGATGTCGTATCGAAAGCGGTGATGTCCTGATTCTCCTGGCGGAGGCGTCCGAACTGAAGCACAGCTTTGTTAGCGCTATAGACCTTGTCGACGCGTCCGCTGATGCCCTCGACAACCACGTCGGAATCAGCGTGCACCTTGGTGACTTCGCGGGCAGCCGCGGGTGAAATGAAGTTCACCAAAGCGCCTGTATCGAGAAGAAACAACTTGTAAGGTACTTTGCCGATGGTGGTCGGTATCAGCAGATTGTGACCGAAGCGAAAGACTGCAGTGTAGGAATGCATTTCCGGCGAAATGTAGCGGTCGTGAAATCGATCGTTAAAACTGGAGGGGGTTGGCGAAGACTGGGCAGAGTGGTTGTCAGCCGGCGGACTTGCGGCATCAGAGCCTCCGGGGACCTCGTCCTCGTCTTCTTCCTTGAGAGCCGGGGTAGATTCGGCTTCGCCGGGACGTTTCGGCAACTCGCTCAGCTTTAATTTCTCATTGGGGAAATCCAGTTCGACCAGGAAGTCTTCAAATACGTCGGCCCCGATGAGCCCTTCATCCCCGACGACTGATCGCCCTTCGATCACCTCGATGGTGCAATTCTGGAATTCGAGTTCTCCAATCGTGATCGAATCGACGATCCCGATATAGGCGTCTCTCCTTCCCTTCTTTCCGATCCCGCCAACCTTGGTCTCACTGATTTTGGAAATGCCGGCACGCTCGGCGATGGCGCGCCTGACCAGGATTCCGCTGGCTCCTGTGTCGAGCATGAGTGCGCTCTTATGTCCGTTCAGTGAGACCTGGAGTCCGTATCCGCGCATGTGTTGCGGATCTTCGAGCAGCCGAACCAGCGGTGTCTCGGTGGATTTGACTTTGCTCACCAAGCGGCACGTGGAGCTGTTCTTCTGCTTGGCCCGCTCTTTCAGGTATTGCAGGTAATTGGCGACATCATCGCGTTGTTCGGCGTCCCATGTGTTGTCGCCGGCCAAAGACTCCTCAAGGTACTTGATGCGTTCCGGTCGTGAGAGAGTTCCGATCCACTGTTCCTGAATGTCAGGATCAGAGGGGTCAAGTTCGTGCGCCTTCTCGATCATCTTTTTCGCGCTCTTGTACATGGCGATGGCGTAGCGCTGCCGGGCAAGGCCCAAATAAGCGCGCGGCTCGGGATATCCGGAGTTGACGACCTCCACCCACTCTTTCTCTGCTTCCGCGATCCTGCCCTGACGAAACCAAACTTCGGCGCGGGCAACGCGCACTCTCGGAGAATTGGTTGCCGCAACGCCTTGATCCGCAGTTTGCGCGGCTACTTCAATTTTTTTCTGCTTGAGATACGCGCGGACCTCGCCGGCGAAGGCATCCGGTGATTTTGGGTTCGCCCTGAGGATCTCCTGATACTTCGCAATACATTCATCGAACTTACCCTTGCGATATAGCGATTTCGCATCACCCAGTGGACTGCTTGTGATAGCGGTTGCTTGGGCCACTGTCGTCTGAGGTTGTGCGCCCGGAGCACTAGAAGCGGCTTGCCCGGCGACAGATTGTGTAAGGGATGGAACCGCCGTCATCCAGGTAACGAGGCTCATGTAAAACAGTTGTCGGATCATGCGCAGGGGGCCACACGCTTGGGGGAGGGTCGACGCAATTGCGTGCAGCGACGGGATTCTGCCATAGATCAAGGCGGGAGGGCAAGAAAAAGAACGGGGACATCAGCTGGAGTCACGTCGTTCTGCGAACTCATCTCTGCGGAGCGGGCGAAGAAGGTTCGCGACGTGATTCACACCGATCATGTCTTCGTTGAAGAAGATAGGGATGAGGAAGCGGTTGCGCGATTGTTAGCCATGCGGCCTTCCCTTGCAGCGCCCGTGCTTGACTCCGAAGATCACACCAGGGCGGCGTAACTGGTGCAGGAATGGTTCAGGAGGAAGATGGGGAAGACATTCTGAAAATCGGCGGCATGGAACCCCTGCTGCAACGGGCTTCTTCTCAAAAGAAATTGAACGTGCGGTTGTGCTGGCTCTGTTCATCCCGCTGATCCACCGCAGCGATGGAAACTCCGGCTCGCAGGCCACGACGGCCGCCGTAATCGGCCGGAAAGCGCTTACTCATGGTGAAGAGCGGAAATAGGTTCAATATGCGTCGCCCGCAGCGCGGGAACGCAACCGGCCAGCAGGACGAGTAGCAGGCTTGCAGTGCATACCTGCGCCAGAATTGCCGACTCGAGGCCCCGGATTCCGTAGATCAGGTTTTCCAGAAGCCGCAATACGAAAAGGCTTGCCAGAAGGCCCATCGCAATCCCTATCAAACCCGAGCGTGTGGCTTGTTTCATGACCAGCTTCAAAATCTGAAAGTGATCAGCGCCCAGCGCCATGCGAATGCCGATTTCGTGAGTTCTTTGTGTAACGACAAATGCAACAATGGCCGCAAGCCCGATGCCGGCCAATAGAAATGCCAACGCGGTAAAGCCGCTGGAGAGGGTGGCCGCAAACTTCGGAATCGTGATCTCGTCGGCGATCACCTGCTCCAAAATCTCGACATTCGAGATTGGTTGATCCGAATCGATGCCGCGAATCCGCAGGCGGATTGCTTTTATCAGGGGTTCGGCAGGAATGTGGCCGCGGACCACCAGCGTCGCCCAATTCAGCCATGCCTGAGATTTCTGCGCATAAGGGAAATAGACGGCGGGCACTTCATCTTGGCTGAGAGTGAGTTGTTTCACGTCATCGACCACACCAGCGATGGAAAACCATCGTGGATCGTCTGCGAGCCGAATATTCTTACCCAATACATCACTGGCAGGCCACAACTGTCGCGCCAGAGAGCGATTCACCACCGCAACCAGCGGACTCGAGGGGACATCCTGACTGTCCAGGAATCGGCCACGCAAGAGCTTGATCTGCATCGACGAAAAGTAGTCTGCGGTTACCCAACGCACTCCGGCTTGGGGGAGTTTGTCGGGAGGCAAATCGCGGTCCTGAGCCCGGAGCAGGCGAAATGTCATGCTGTTGCCCCGCAAGGGGGGGTCACTGATTGCACCCGCGGAAAGCACACCTGGGACCGTGCGGATTTCTTCGAGCACCCTCTGCAGAACCGCAACCTGTTGCCCGTTACCCCCGTATTTCGCTTTTGCGAACGTTAAGTCGAGGGCAATCGCACTCCGGGGATTGAAACCTGGATCAACCGTGGCGAGTCGAACGAAGCTGCGCACACAAGCCATCGACCCGACCGCAAGTGTGACAGCGAACATCACCTGCACAGTAACCATGAGCTGCCTCACTGGTGAAGAATGGTTCTTTCGACCGCACTGCCGGGTGCTGACACGAACGCTGTGAAGCACTGGAACAAGGCCACATATCAGTAAGGAAGCAACAACCAGCAAAATTGCCAGAGCAAGAGATGCCGGCTGTAGAGTGATTCGCCCTAGAGACGGGAGGATCCTCACGAGCTCACCGCGTAAGCAGGTGATGACCTCCGTGGCAATGAGAAGGCCAACGATGCCACCGCACCCTGCAAATACGATGCTTTGGAAAAAGAAGGGGCGAGCCATCCGCAGGCGACCAGCGCCCAAAGCCAGGCGGGTCGCAAACTCAGCTTGCCGTTGGGTAGCGCGTGCGATCATGAGGCCGGCAATGTTGAAGCAAGCTGCAAGGAAAAAAAAGACGACTGCTGCTTGTAGGAGAAGGAGGGGTTGGCGGAGTTTCCCGACCTGATTCTCGCGCAGCGAAACAACATGGCTCGTCCATGCGAGATTGGAGGCGCGGTAGGCGCGTTGCAGGCGCTGCGAAATCACGTCCAAGTCCCGTTGCGTGGCCTCGAGAGTGGTCCTCGGTTTCATTCGTGCCACAACTTGAAGCCATCTTCCCTGACGGTTCTGGCGATCCTCAAGGCTCAACGAAAGCGGGACCCATATCTCAACGTCTTTGTTCGGATATGTGAATCCGGCGGGCATGATTCCTACTACTGTCAATTTTGAACCGTTCAAGACAACAGTTTGATTAGCAAGCGCGGCGGCACCAAAACTGCGACGCCAAAAACGTTCGCTGACGACTACTACATCGGACTTGCCCGACTCGTCCTCGTCAGGGCGGAATGTGCGTCCTTGCTCCGGAGTTGCTTCGAGAACGGAAAAGAAGCCCGCTGAGACGAGTGTGCCGTGGATACGCTCCGGTTCGGCGACTCCGGTAAGATTGAAATTCCAGTCCGAATACGCCGCCATGCCTGAGAAGCACTGGTTCTGCGCTTGCCAATCATAGAAGTTAGCCGCGGATACGGCACCGGCGACAACGCCGCCCCTCAAATTAGACTCAGCAACACTGACAAGCTCCTGCGGCCGTGGATAGGGCAAGGCCTTCCATAGGACGGAGTAGAGCACGCTGAACGTGACAACGGTGGCAGCGACGCCGATGGTAATGACGGAAGTGGCGAGAACGGAGAATGCAGGGCTGCGGCGCAGCGTTCGAATTGCAGAAATCACGTCGGTCCGGGTTCCGCTGAACCAGGAACCGCTGGGAGCGTCAGCGAGTCGAGTGGATGCATCCGCGGACCAGCGGTCCACCCCTCGCATCCTGGCCCTCTCACGCTCGGCAACGTTGCTGGAGAATTCCGCCCAGTCAGTGATGTGTTGGCATGCCGCGAGATCAGCTTCCTCGGACCCGAGGCCGCTGCTGAGGGCATCCCGGTAGGCGTCTTCTAACTGGCGAGCGACATCTTCGACGATTTGGGATTCACGGCCGGGAGGCAGAGGCGGTAGCCGGAGATTCTTGCGCACATGACTGGTCCAGTCAGTCATTCGGTGCCCTCACGATCTGGTTGACGGCCAAGACGAAGTCGTCCCAGACGTCGCGTTGCGACTGCAGAACATGCCTGCCCGCTGCAGTCAGTCGGAAATACCGCCTTCGCCGTTCTCCAGATCGTTCGACCCATCGCCCAGCAATCAGTCCTCTGTCTTCGAGTCGGCAAAGAATGGGATAGAGAGACGCGATACGAAAGACGATCTGGCCGTGCGAGAGGCGCTCGATCAATTTTCCGATCTCATATCCGTGGCGCTGATGGTGCTCCAGCAAGCTGAGAACCAGAAGCTCGGCGCTGCCTTTTTTCATTTCGTTGGCGAACATGCATCGTCACAATATACTTCACTGACGTATATTGTCAAATCGAACGGGCATGACAGGTCACCTTTTCCGGCAAGGATCACCCCCTTTGGCTGATGCGGGTTGGATGGAACTCGGTTCGACGACAGAGGCAGGGTCTCAGCGCACATCGTCCGACTAATCAGAAGTTACCTGTAATTAGTAACAGGAGCTTAGACCACGAAGCACGGGTATTCAGAACCGAGTTACACTTATGCGGGCAACCACGAACAGTTCATTTGGGCCATGAGTTCAATTCATCATATTTAGGAGGCCATGTGCCAGCCTCACGTGAACGAAAACCCTCCAAAGCTAGCCAGCCAAAACAAACTACCAAACCTTTCTGCCGTAACTTACCGCGGCCTACCCCGCAATTCGCAACCGGAGTGATGGCTGATCCACGTAGACTGTCGGCGATATTAATGACGCGCTCGAAGTGGGTAAATGGAACCGTCCTCCACTATTGTTTCTTCAAGTCGGGACATTATTCCGTACCGAAGATTCAGGCGGATGCAGTTCGGGGTGCGTTTGCCAAGTGGAAGGCTGTTGGAGTCGGGCTTGAGTTTACGGAAGTGAATCAGCTTTCTGAAGCTGAAGTCCGAATCGGCTATTCCATCGAAGACGGCGCCTCCCAATCTGCAGTGGGCCGCGAAATCCTGACAATTCCCGCGAATGAGCCGACGACGCAGTACGGCTGGGACCTTACGACCAAGTACGGAAGTGGAACCGCTCTGCACGAACTCGGGCACGTGTTGGGGATGGAGCATGAGCACCAGAATCCTTATGCAGGTATCAAGTGGCACGAGCAGGCGGTGTACGACTCATTGGCGCAGCCGCCGAATAGCTGGGACCACGCGACCACGTATCACAACATCCTGGAAAAGCTCAGCACTAGTCAGGTGCAAGGGTCGAAGTGGGATCCTGATTCGATCATGGAATACGAATTTGAACCAGGATTGATTGCCGAACCAAAGCAGTATGACATCAACGGGCTGACTCCTCCGGGAACGCTGTCGGATGCTGACAAGGAGTGGGCGCGCAAATGGTATCCCGAGCAGAATGCGGCAACGACGACGCTAGAGCCGTTTCAGTCGGTGGCAGTTGACTTGGCTGCTGGCCAGCAGGTCGACTATTCGATTAAGCCGACGGCTTCCCGAAAGTACACGATCGAAACTAAGGGCGCGTCGGATACGCTGCTCGTGCTGTTCGAGGACGACGGCGGCACACCAAAATATCTGTCCGGGGATGATGACAGCGGACAAGATCGGAATGCCAGTATCAGCTACAAACTTTTCAAAGGTCGCAGCTACATTGTGCGGTTGCGGCTGTATTATCCGGGGCAGTCTGGAAAGACGTCATTGATGTATTCGTGAAGTGGGCCGCACTCGATCGTTCGATGTGCGTTTCGATGGCAGAAAAAAATGTGTGCTGCGAGGTTCGCTGGCAGGAGTAGGGATCTTTCGACTGGGTGAGGGCCGCGCTGCGCGCGGCACTCACCTTGCTCGGGATGACAGAACTGACATCGACCCAGGGGGTCCCTGCGGAGGCCTCGAATGGTCGAGAAAGAAGAAGCGGAGCCCGAAGGCTCCGCCTGTGTTGGGTAATGGGGAATGCTGTTGCCTCTAGTGTAGGAGTGAGCGCGGAAAGCGCAGCAAAAATATTCGCAATTTCCCGGGAGCAGTTCCGGAATGGGAATCGAGAAACGACCTCCTGTTCCCACGCACCATGCTTCTGTGGTTCTTCCTGAATGACAACTCTGACCCTGCGGCATACAATCGGTCGAGGAGTCCCTCCAAAGGAACTTGCCCCAGTGTTTCCCTCCCCAATTCCAGAAGAGCCGCTGACGGCGTGGATGGGCGAGCAACGGTGAACCACGACTGATGCGAAATCGTTGGCTGCGATTGGGTCTGATGGTGTCTCTGCTAGCGTACGGAACTGCGGCCGCATATGCGGTAGACGTGAAATCCGTAGCCGCAGCAGTGGATGCCCACTACAACCGTCTGCGATCGCTGGAAGCGGAGTTTACCGAACTGTATCGCGGGTCGGGCATGGAGCGGACTGAGTCCGGGACCCTATTTCTGAAAAAACCGGGCAAGATGCGCTGGGAGTACCGTTCTCCGAAAGAGAAGCTCTTTGTGAGCAATGGGAAAGATGCGTGGTTCTACGTTCCTGAAGACCGGCAGGCGAGGAAGGAAGCGGCGAAGAAGCTCGAGGATATTCGGTCTCCACTGGCGTTCCTGTTAGGTAAGACTAAGCTGGAGAAGGAGTTGCGTGGCTTATCACTGGCTCCTGATGTCGAGCCGTTAACCGCCGGGGACGTAGTTTTGCGGGGAGTACCGACAGGATTGGCGGATCGGGTGAGCGAAATTGTGCTAGAGGTCACCCAGGACAGCCGGATCGTCCGGTTGGTGATCATGGAAGTGGACGGGGCGGCAACCGAGTACAGGTTCTCGGCACAGAAAGAAGATGTAGCCATTGCAGATGGAAGGTTCGAGTTCAAGGCGCCCGCCGGGACTGAGGTGGTGGAGGGGGCGTTGGGGCAGTGAGGCCCAAACGCTTGAGGTGGTGGGGCTTCGGCAGACTAATCCCTCGGCGGGCGGGTGAGGACTGAATTTTGCTGCAGATGTCGCGTATTAGGCAGGTTACTTGCGGAACCCCGGAGGGGCGGTTTGGGATGGAATGGCGGCCTGGAATGGTAGACTGAGCCGTACAGGCTGGCCGAAGAATCTCCTAAAAACACAGGGAAATGGCGGAATTTGTAGTCAAAATCGCGGACGATCGCGGGCGGGTCCACCAGCACGTAGAGCAGGGGTACTCGGAAGCGGAGGTGCGCGACCGGTTTTCGGCCCAGGGGTACCTAGTGTACTGGGTCAAGCCGCAGGGGATGATGGCCGGCGGTCTGCTGCAGCGCAAAAGGAAGCTGAAGCAGGACACGTTTCTGGTTTTCAACCAGCAGTTCCTCACGCTGATCCGGGCAGGGCTGCCGATCTTGAATTCGCTGGAATTGCTGATCAAGCGGCAGAAGGATGCTCAGTTGAAGCAACTTCTGGAGAATGTCCGGGACCGGGTAAAGGGCGGCGAGTTGCTTTCAGATGCGTTTGCGGCACAGGGGATTATTCCCAAGATTTATACGACCACGCTGATGGCTGGTGAGAAGAGCGGCAATATTGATGAGGTGCTGACGCGGTATGTCAACTTTCAGCGCATGTCGATGACATTCCGCAAGAAACTGTTCGTTTCACTTATCTATCCGACACTGCTGGTTAGCGTTGTGCTGATCATGGTGACGTTTTTGTTCACCTATGTGGTGCCGAAGTTTGCGGATTTGTTCAACAGCCTGGACGCAAAGCTGCCTGAGATTACCGTCTTCATGTTGAACGTGGGGCTGAACGCGCAGAAGTACGCGCCATTCGTGCTGGTCGGACTGGTGGTCGGGGGGCTTGTGCTGTGGAAGTGGAAGGATACAGATCGCGGGGCGGACCGGATTGACCGGGTAATTTTGAGCATACCGCTGCTGGGAGAGATCCGGGTGAAACACCAGGTCGCAAGTTTCTCACGCATGCTGTCGACCCTGCTGCAGGGCGGACTGCCGCTGGTCCCGGCGATGGAAACGGCCGGTTCCGCGATGAGCAGCCGACGCATCTTAAAGGGTGTGATGCGCGCAGGCGGGCGAGTTCGGGAAGGACAAGGCCTGGCTCCTAGCCTGGAAGAGCAAAAGATTTTTCCGGAACTGGCGGTGGAAATGATTGAGGTCGGCGAATCGACAGGTGCGCTGCCTGCGATGTTGAATTCCGTCGCAGAATTCTATGAGGAGGACGTGCAGACAGCGCTGGGCGCAGCGATGGCGCTGATCGAGCCCATCATCCTTATTATCATGGCGATCTTTGTCGGCGGCGTCTTAATTTCGTTGTACTTGCCGATCTTTACGCTGGGAGTGAAGTGAGGAAAAGCTCGTTGGTCGTCGGTCGTTAGTCCTTCGCAAACATGTCGGCGAACGACAAACGAGTAGCGACAAGCGACCTGGGTCAAACGAATGGCAACGGCGGATAAGAAGTCTCTTTTCGTAGGAGGCGGGAACGGCGGACCGATCAGTCCGACGGGGAATCCTGTCACGGATCTGGAGCGCGCTCAGGATGTGGCGCGGCGGTACCGGTGCGAGTTTATCGATCTGAGCGGGTTTGAGCTGCATCACGAACTGTTCAAGAAGATCCCGGTGGAGTTGATGTTCCGCTACAACTTCGTGCCGTTGGAAGAGACCGGCGACGGCAAGTTGGCCATCGCAATCGCCGACCCGAGCCAGCTGATGATGATCGATGAGATCAGCCTGCTGCTGAAGCAGCGCATCATCACCAAGGTTTCGACGCTCAAGCAGATCTCCGACATTCTGAAGAAGACCGAGCAATCGCAGCGCGTGCTCGAGGAAGCCAGCGAAGGCTTCACCATCATCCGCGAAGACGAGGCGACAGGCGCGGAAGAGACGCTGACCATCGACAAGTTGACAGCGACGGGCGACACGAGCCCGATCATCCGGTTGGTCGATACAACGATTTTCACCGCGCTGCAACGGCGTGCTTCGGATATTCACATCGAAACACGCGATGATTCTGTGGTCATCAAGTTCCGTATTGACGGTGTTCTCACGCAGGCGATGCCTCCGATCGGTAAAGAGCATCACTCAACCGTGATCTCGCGTATCAAGGTCATGAGCGAACTCGACATTTCCGAGCGCCGCGTGCCGCAGGACGGACGCTTCCGCGTGAAATATAACGGCCGGGCCATCGATTTCCGCGTCTCCATCATGCCGTCGATTCACGGCGAAGATGCCGTGCTCCGCGTGCTTGATAAAGAGTCGATGAGCGAGAAGTTCCGCACGCTGACTCTGGATGTTGTCGGCTTTGACGAAGACGACCTTCGGCGATTCCGCCGCTACATCAAAGAGCCGTACGGCATGGTGCTGGTGACGGGGCCGACCGGTTCCGGTAAGACGACGACCCTGTACGCGGCCGTCAACGAGATCAAGACTGACGAAGACAAGATCATCACGATTGAGGATCCGGTTGAGTATCAGTTGCGCGGCATTACACAGATTCCGGTGAATGAAAAGAAGGGACTGACGTTTGCCCGCGGGTTGCGGTCGATTTTGCGTCATGACCCGGACAAGATCATGGTCGGCGAAATCCGCGATGCGGAGACGGCGCAGATCGCGATCCAGTCCGCGCTGACCGGGCACCTGGTGTTCACCACTGTCCACGCCAACAACGTGGTCGACGTGATCGGGCGCTTCCTGAATATGGGCGTCGAGCCGTACAACTTCGTGTCGGCATTGAACTGTATTCTGGCACAGCGGCTGGTGCGGTTGATCTGCGATTCGTGCCGCACGGAAGTGCATTACGCGCCCGAGGTGCTCGAGGCGAGTGGGCTTGATCCGCAGCAATGGGGCAAGGTTCCGCTGTACGAAGGCCCGGGCTGCATTGAGTGCGCGGGTACCGGGTTCCGTGGACGAACCGCGATTCACGAGCTGCTGGATCTGAGCGACCGCATCCGCGAAATGATTCTGGCGAAGAAACCTACTTCGGAAATCCGGCGGGCTGCGCGCGAAGAGGGCATGCGTTTTCTGCGCGAGTCGGCGCTGGACAAGGTGCGGCTGGGATTGACCACGCTGAAGGAGATTAACAAGGTCACGTTTATCGAGGCGATGCGGTAAGCCCGAACGACAGAACCAGCCCTTCTACGCGATGCAAGTTCCCTTTCAGCTATTGCAATTCTGTGCGGGACGGTTTCTGATTTATAGAGGCAGAGGTATCTCTCAAGGACGTATTTGAGAATGGGTTCAGCTTCCAATACGCCAAAGCCAAAGCTGGCGTGCGAGATCTCGGCGGACCGGGTACTGGCCGGTCGAGTCATCGACAATGGCAGCGGGCTCGAAGCCTGCGCGGCGCGCGAACTGGCGCCGGGCAGCGTTGTTCCCGACCTGGTCGAGAACAATCTGAGGCAACGTTCCGTGGTGCGCGACGGCATTGAAAGCGCGCTGGGAGGAGTTTCGGGGCGCTCGAAAGACGTGATCGCTATTGTTCCGGACGCAGCCGTGCGCGTCATGCTTGTGGAATTCGACACTCTGCCTTCTGATCAGGAAGAGGCGCTTGGAGTGGTTCGCTTCCGACTGAAAAAATCACTTCCCTTCGATGTGGAGAAGGCCAAGGTCTCGTATCACGCGCAGAAGATCGGCGACGAGGTCAAGGTCGTGGCAGCAGTGGCGCTGGGGAGCGTGATCGAAGATTACGAAGCGGCGTTCCGCGAGGCGGGATTCAGCCCCGGGGTCGTATTGCCTTCCACGCTCGCTGCGCTAGGTGCAGCAGACGGCAAGCGGCCAACGATGGTCATTAAAGTGGATGCACACACGACCAGCATTGCGATTCTGAACGAGGACCAGTTGCAGTTGTTCCGTACACTGGAAAATGCACGCGGCGTAACGATCAATGGCGAGCAATTGGCCGAGGAAGTGTATCCGTCGATTGTGTTCTTCCAGGATACGTATCACCTGAACATTGAGCGAATTTATGTAGCCGGATTGCCGGAGTCCGGTGGCGCCGCAGCCGCTCTGCGGGTACAGACGGAGGCGGACGTGCAGGAACTCGTTTCGTCGGCACAGTTGGGAGAGACGGCGGGTGGTCCGGTGCCACGATGGAGGATGGCTGGCGTGGTGGGAGCACTGATTTCCTAACCAACTGCCAGCTGCCCGTATCCAGTTGCCAGTCAAGACAGGGATGCGGGCGGTTGATGGAGTTCCTGACGATTACGATTCAGATTCAACAAGCGTTTTCTACGCGGAGGCGGCAAGGCAGTCGTACTGACAACTGGTAACTGGGTGCTGGCAACTGGGTTTATGCGTATCGATATCAATCTCGCGAGTCAGCCTTACGAGGATGCGCGACAGTTCTGGATGCGCTGGGGCACGGCCTTGGGCGCGCTCGGATTGCTGACGCTCGTACTGGTGGGGCTTGTTATTACCGGCTGGATCGATGCGCGGCGCGACCGGAACGCCATCTCGCAAAAGAAGGCGATGATCGCCGACCGCGAGCGATTAGAGGCGGAAGCACAGAGAACGCTGAATCTTCCCGAAAATCGCACGACGAAGGACGAGTCACAGTACTTGAATGAGATGATTGCGCGGAAAGCATTTTCGTGGACACGAGTGTTGGAGAACCTGGAGAAGGTGATGCCACCCAGGGTGCACGTGGTGGAGATCAGTCCGCAGCTCAATGAAGACAATGAACTCGCACTGAAAATGACAGTCGCTGGAGATTCTCGCGAGCGAGCCATCGAGCTGGCGCAGCGCATGGAGGGGTCAGGCCGATTCGTACAGACTCAGATTTTGCGGGAATCAATGTATCAATCGCAGACTGGTGACACGGAGCAATTCGAAATGGCCGCGGTCTACATCCCGGATGCAGCCGTTGGCGAGGCCGATACTAAGGCTACAACCACGAACGCAAAGGGATCGACAGCGGCGAAGCCTGTTCCACCAGCGAAGAAGCCTAGGAAACCCTGATGCCGGATCTGCGACAAACCCGGAAGAAGCTGACAACGGCGCTCGTTGTGATGGGTGCAGTGGACCTTGTCGCGGCGGTGCTGTATTTCTCTCCGGTGATAGGTTCGGCCGAGTCGCGGCGGATGGAGTTGAACCAACTCCAGGCCGACTTGACCACCAAGACCCGACGGGTTGCGCCGTTGAAGGACTTGCCCCAGAAGATCGGTATTGCCCGCGAGCAGATTAATGAGTTTTATAAGACACGATTTCCCGCACATAATTCAGAGATATTGACCGAGGTTGGCAAGCTGGCGAGCGCAAATGGGGTCCGGATCGAGCAAGGACGATACAAGCCGGCAGATAACACGGTTGTCGGGCTACAGCCGGTGGAGATGGAGTACGATCTTGCGGGAAACTATTCTTCGTTGGCGCGCTTCATCAATGCGCTGGAACGCGATGAGATGTTCTTCATCCTTAACAGCATCAAACTCGGTGGAGATCCGCAGGGTCCAGTCAAGTTGAGCGTGAAAGTGGAAACGTTTTTGAAAGTTGGGACGTAGTGCAACTGGGATTCGAAAACAAGAAGCAGGCGCGCGCGGCGGCCATCCTTGGTGTTATCGCACTGGTGGTGGTGGCATGGCAGATACTCCCGCTGTTCACGGAGTCTTCGAACCCTTCTTCGAGCGCCCACGCGGCCGCACCCGCGCCAGTGCCGACACGACCGCTGCCAGCGCGTCCGGGTGCCAAGCAGACGAAGAAGCCCCTGGTGGCGAGCCTCGATCCGACATTGCGACTGGACCTTTTGGCCAGCAGCGAGAAGACGATGTATCAGGGAAATGGCAGGAATATCTTCGTATCGCAAGCCGAAGATGTGAAGATTGAAACACCGAAGAGCAATGGGACTATTGGCCAACAGGATCAGGCTCGGCCGGATTGGCATCTGCCACAACAGCAGCAGGCTCCGCCCATTCCGCTGAAATTCTACGGCTTTGCCAATTCGCCGGGTGAGCCTAAGAAGGTTTTTCTGAAGAAGAACGAAGATGTATTTGTCGCGGGCGAGGGAGAGATTGTGGATCGCCGATACAAAGTGATTCGAATCTCACCGACCTCCGTCGAGATTCAAGATATGGTCTATAGCGGACCTGCGCAGACCATTCCCCTGACGCAAGGCTGAAAACATGCTTTCTTCACTGCGAATCCGCCGCTCGGCCGAGCGTGGCTACGTCATGATGACGTTACTGCTAACGCTGGCGCTGATGATCATTATGGCGGCGGCGATCGTTCCTTCGATCACCTTTGAGATCAAGCGTGACCGGGAAGAAGAGATGATCCATCGCGGCGTCCAGTATTCGCGGGCGATTCGCGCTTACTACAAGAAGTTTGGCCGGTATCCGGTAAGTCTCGAGAATCTCGAAAACACGAACCAGCAGCGCTTTCTGCGCAAGCGATACAAAGATCCGTTAACCGGAAAAGAATTTCGTTTGCTGCACTTCGGAGAGGCCAAACTGTCGCTCAACGGGATGTCCGCGGGATCGATTCCAGGGGCGAGCACGATTGGCTCGAATGGTCAATTGAATGGACCCGGCGGACCGCAGTCGAATTCGCCATTCGGGAGCACCACCTTCGGCCCGACCGCCAACTCGTTCGGTCAGAGCACACAGGCTCGACAGCCAAGTGGGAGCGACGCGTCGCAATCCGATGCCACAGGAAATGATTCACAGGGAGCGCAGGGCGGGACGAGCGGGGGAATGAATTCGAACGACCGCAACTCACCGAACCAACAGACGTTCGGCGGCGGCCCCATCGTTGGTGTCGCCAGCACGAGTAAGAATCCGACGATTCGCGAGTTCGATAAGAAGAGAAAGTATAACGAGTGGCAATTCGTCTACGATCCCACTCTGGATCGCGGCTTTCTGATTACCACGCCGTATCAGCCGCAGTTGCAGATGTTCGGAACGGGGCCGCAGAACGTGAATGGACCGAACACGCCGGGACAGAATCAACCGTCAAGCTTTGGAACACCGACACCAGCGACTAATGGATTCCCGCAGCCACAACAGACTCCGCCACCCAATGGCAATCCGAGTCAGCCGACCGATATTCCGAACCAGCAGTAGTTAGCCGAAGAAATATCAAAAGGCCTCATCATTGTGATGAGGCCTTTCATACGTTTTGAACGTAGCGAGAATGTTTAATCCCGTTACACGCTGAACGAACTTCCGCAACCGCAGGTGCTCTTTACGTTCGGATTCTCAAACTTGAAGCCGGCGCCCTCGAGCGTCTCGACGTAATCCACGATGCAGCCGTTGAGATACATAACCGAGGTGGCATCGACGTAGACCTTCAGGCCGTCCATGTCGAAAGTCTTGTCCATCATTCCGGCACCGTTCTCAAACTGCATGGAATAGGAGAAGCCGGAGCATCCACCGCCCACGACTCCGATGCGCAAGCCGGCGGGCACGGGGTTCTGCTGTGCCATGATCTCTTTCACCTTGGCGACGGCGTTGGTGGTCAGGGTAACGGGTGCAACTTTCTTGGTAACTTCGGGGACGGTTGTCGTTGCCATTCGTATCTCCTTGGCTTTAAAGCTGTTTGATTATAGCAGAAATTGTTTTCCCCACTTCCGCACAGACGGATGTAAGGAACATCTACCTGATTTGGATGCCGATTGCAAGGGGGAAGTCGCACTGTTCCAGTTCTGTAACAGGGTGCTGGGGAAGGGATTTTAGTCGTCGCCGGGGCTTGCCAACAGGGCTATAATCGTGGCGTTAGGGCCTTCCCCGGGACTGGTTGCGGGGTTCTGCGTGCCCCCGCCACGAAGTGGAAAGCCGCTGCGCTCTTTTGAACCAAGAGGTTCGAGTCTGCCGAGGTGGCTTATGACGCCAATTGAAATCGTGGGGGGTCTGTTCGGACTCTTCGCTATCGGGCTGATCGTGCTGTTGATCTACAAGAGCACGCTCACTATGCACGAGGATGATCAGCTGTTTCTGGATGAAGCAAATTCCCACATGCAGGAAGAACAGACGGAGTTGTTGACGAAGGTCAACAAGCTGACGCTCCCGATGCGCGTATTCAGCATAGGGTCGGGAGTGTTTCTACTGGCATTCCTGGCGATGCTGATCTACCAGAAGCTGAACGAAGTGCAATAAGCGTCACGGGGGAGAGCTGGAAAGGTACAGCCATTCCCTTGCATTGCCATGCGAACTCCCAGTTGCGATTGGCTCTTTTGCCCCTCCGGTCCCAGAGGCAAGGGCGATGGCGGGTTACGGTCTTGCCACAGGCTTAGTGCGTCAGGTGAAGTGGTGTCCGCAGAACGTCCCAGATCAGTTTGCCTTCACTCCAAAGCGTTCCGGAACATTCCGGCTCCATCGAAACGTCTAACGAAGCAAGAACGGAAATTGCAAGTAGCAACGAGTTCCGCGATCTTAACCTGAACAGGCTTGTGATCGCGCCCACTGAAAGCAATCACCGGCGCGGGGCAACTTTTGCGGTACATTCAGGTTCCTAGGGCGGGAGTAGCCACTTATGTCGACAGCTCCTGCGGAAGTGTCTTCCGGGTCTGAGTCTCTTTCAGAGCAGCCGGGAGCACAACCGGAACATCCGCCGGACGCGCCGCGTCCGAAGCGGTCTAGCGTTTGGATTGCGCTCGTCACGACGATCGTTGTCGCCGCCATTCTTCTTATAACTCTGAAAAACAGAACTCCCTCGACCAGCAAGCTGTCTCCTTCTCTCCTGGAGAATTCCGCAGGAACGCTGCGTCTCAAAGGCACAACCGAAGCGGTGGAGTCGCGCAGCATTTTGGCACCGGTGCTGGCGGGACAGCAGGTGCCGACTCTCACCATCATTCGGCTCACAACTGGTGGAACGCGCGTCAAGGCAGGCGATCTATTGGCAGAATTCGACCGTCAGGCACAGATGCGTGATTTCGTCGACAAGCAGGCTGAATATCGCAAGCTGGTCGATCAGGTCGCCCAGGAACAGGCGAAGGAATACGCCGCCCGGGCGAAAGATGAAACCGAACTGAAGCAGGGCGAAGACAGTTTGCGCAAGGCGGAGCTTGAAGTGCAGAAAGCCGAAATTTTATCGAAGATCGACGCCGAGAAAGCTCAGGAGACCCTGGAAGAAGCGAAGGCGACTTACGATCAATTGCGCGAAACGTTTGACCTGAAGCGGAAGGCAGCACAGGCTGGCATTCGGATTCTTGAAATTCAACGAGATCGCACCCAGCAGACGATGCTGCACGCGCAGTCGAATGCGGAATTAATGCGGATCCGCGCTCCGATCGATGGTGTCGTGGTACTGAATACGATCTGGAAACAGGGCACGATGGGCGAGGTGCAGGAAGGCGATCAGGTGGAGCCGGGCACGCCTTTCATGCAGGTGGTAAATCCCGCGACTATGCAGGTACGCATTTCGGCGAATCAACAGGACTTCCCTCGCCTGCAAATCGGTCAGAAGAGCAAAGTCCGTCTGGATGCCTATCCGGAGCTCGTTTTTCCAGCTGTGGTTGAGCAAATTGCTCCAATCGCTGAACAGGGAAGCTTCTCAGAAAAGGTGCGCGTATTCGCAGTGGTGATCTCCATCCAGGGAAATGATCCGAAGCTGATGCCGGATCTGTCGGCTGCCGTCGATGTGGACCTCGGTTCGCAGGGGAATGGAATGAGTTCCTCAAAGCCAGCGGCTGGAGGATCGTGATGAGAAAACACCTGCAGCGACTCTGGCTGCGCCGCAAGACTCTACTGATCACGGTGATCGTCATCGCGGGCTGCGGGGTTGTATTGGGGGCGGTCCACCTGAGCAGGCGGGCTCCGATCATTCCCACCTACAAAGTGAAACGAGGCGAGTTCCTGGACTCACAGCAACTCCACGGTGAAGTGAAAGCGCTGAAGTCCGTCACGATCAGTGCCCCGGCGGAGGCCGGCGACCTGCAGATCATCAAGCTCAAGGATGAAGGCGCATCGGTCAAGGCGGGGGACGTTGTGGTTGAGTTCGACAAGACCAAAACTGAGCAGGAATTGGCGCAGTACCGGTCCGCGCTGAAATCGGCAGAGGCATCGATCGAGCAGGAACGCGCCCAAGCCCGGCTGGCGGAAGAAGAGGACAAGACCAGCGTTCTGAAGGCTCAATACGACGTGGAAGGGGCCCGCCTTGAAGCCAGCAAGCAGGAGATCGTCTCCAGAATTGAAGGGGAGGAAGCCAAACTGAAGCTGGCCGATGCTGAACAGAAACTGCGTGAGGCCGAAGCGAAAGAGAAATCCGATCAAGACCTGCACAGAGCGATGATCGAGGCTGCGAAACAAGCCAGCGCCAAAGCGAAATACGATGTGAAGCGTGCAGAAAACGCTCTTGCACAAATGAGCGTGCCAGCTCCTTCCGCCGGGACAATCAGCATCTTGCAACACTGGGTTGGATCAAACATGGCTCCGTACCGGGCAGGGGACCGGGCCTGGGCGGGCGCCGCCATTGCTGAGTTACCGGATGCTTCGACCCTCCGGATTACCGCGCGCGTCGACGAAACGGAACGTGGACGACTCGCATTGAAACTGCCCGTCACGGTTCAACTCAACGCGATTCCCGATCGTCAGTTCACCGGGCATATCGAACGCATCAGCGAAATCGCCAGCCTGGATTTCTCCGGAGGCTGGCCAATCACGCGCAACTTCACTCTTGAGATTCTTCTTGATCAGACAGATCCCAGGTTCAAACCCGGCATCACGGGACAAGTCAACGTGGTGGTGGATCACGTCGCGAATGCCATCAGCATTCCGGCCCAGGCCTTGTTTCAAAAATCGGGGCAGAACGTCGCTTATGTCTGGTCAGGGGCACAGTTCGAAGAGCGAACCATCGAAGTTGCCAGACGGAGTGGAGACAAGATCATGATCGCGAAAGGCCTCCGTGACGGAGACCAGATCGCATTGCGGGATCCAACGTCCAGGGAGCGATAAGTACTGATGAGACGACGACGGACAATCCTATGGGCTGTGGTCGTGCTGATCCTGCTCGCGGCGGCGGGTGTGGTCGCTGGAGTGCGACGCGCCGCTCCTTCGACAGTCTCGAATGAGATCCCTACAACCACAGCGAAGCGGGGCGATCTTCGTATGGACGTGTTCGCCACGGGCGAAATTCGGGCCAGCCACATGGAGACGATGACCGCTCCACCGATTGGCGGCGGCTCACTTGAGATCACGCATCTGCTCCACACTGGAACCGTGGTGAAGAAGGGCGACTTGGTGATGGAATTCGATCCCAGCGAACAAAAGTACAAACTGGATCAGAATCGATCCGAATTGTTGCAGGCGGACCAGGAAATCACAAAGGCCAAGGCGGATGCGGCGGTCACCGCTGCGCAGGACAAAGTTGCGCTGCTGAAGGCGCGGTTCGATGTGCGACGCGCCGAACTCGATGTTCAAAAAAACGAACTGGTCAGCACCATCGACGCGCGCAAGAACGACCTGACGCTGGAGGGGGCGAAGCGTGTTCTGGCAGAACTCGAGCAGGACATCAAATCGCGCAAGGCGTCCGGCCTGGCAGCTATCGCGTTAGCGGAAGAAAAACGCAACAAAGCCAAGCTGGCGATGGATCAGGCACAGCAGAACATCGACAAGATGAGAGTGTCCGCTCCCATGGATGGCTTGATCGCCCTGGAAAAGAATGAACGCGCAGCCGGTGGATTCTTTTTTGGCGGCATGACTCTCCCCGAATACCGACAGGGTGATCAGGTCGATCCAGGAAGTACGGTGGGCCGGGTCATCGATCCCCGGGAGATGGAACTGGGCGCCAAGGTTGGAGAACTGGACCGCAATAACATCAAGGAAGGGCAAACGGTAGACATCGAACTCGACGCGTTACCGGGCAGTGTTCTTCACGGCACGGTGAAGTCGCTGGGCGGCATGAACCAGCGCCGCTTCTGGGAAGCTGATACCTTTGCCAAGTTCGACATCACCATCGCTCTTACAGGTAAAGACTCACGATTGCGTCCTGGGCTGACAGCCCGCGTCACTATCCACGGCGAACCTCGCAAGGACGTTCTCTACCTACCCCGGCAAGCCGTGGTGCTGAAAGAAAGCAAACGAATCGTGTACGTGAAAAGTGGCAGCAGCTTCGATTCACGGGAGGTGAAGGTTGTCGCTGAAAATGAGAGCCGCGCTGCCGTCGAGGGCATTCCGGTGGGAAGTGAAGTCGCCATGATCGATCCGACCGCACCGAGGAAAACGTCATCCACTGGGACGGTTCCTGGGCCAAGCGGGGGAGGACAGCCGTAATGTCGAGCTTCTCCACGGCGGCTCCGCTGCGGATCCTACGCGCTTCACAGCAGTGGCTGCCTGATCTGCAACTGGGCCTACAGAATCTGTTGCTGCACCGTCTGCGAACGGCGCTCACCATGCTGGGTATGATTTTCGGTGTCGCCGCAGTGGTTTCGATGCTTTCCATCGGTGCCGGCGCACGACAAAGAGTCATGGCGTTCATTGAACAGATGGGTGTTCATAACCTGATTGTCGAAGCCAAAGAGTCAATGGATTGGCAAGCCGTGCGCAAGATTCGCAAAATATCGCCGGGACTGACGTTGCAGGACTATCGGGTGATTCGCGATGACGTCGGTGATATTGTCGCAGGCACACCGCGGAAGCGGATGACTCCCACGAAAACCATTCCGAAGTCACAACAGGATCCGCCGACAGTCTACGGAGTCGATCCGGTCTATCAGAAAATCACCGGGCTTCACATCCTCGAAGGGAGATTCTTCACGCAAGACGAAGAGGCACGAGCAGCGCCCGTCTGTGTGCTGGGAGCTGCGGCTCGCTCGAGCCTGTTCGGCAGCTCGGCGATCATCGGTCAGTATGTGAAGGCAAATGAGCAGTGGTTCCGTGTAATCGGCGTAGCTTCACCCCAACTCAGTTCCCAAACCGAGGTGGCGGGCATCCCCACGCAAGACCTGAACAATATCGTGTACGTCCCACTGAATTCCGCAGTTCTGCGACTGGAGGACTCCTACAGTGACCGGCGCGACGAGATAGACGCCATTTACCTGAACGTCCGTGAGAGTGCGGATATGGGGTCGGTGGCGCAAGTGGTGCGCGCAATTCTGGACTCGTCGCATCATTCGGCCGGAGATTTCAGTGTCATCGTTCCCGCGGAACTGCTGGCCGAGCAGAGACGTACGGAGCGTTTGTTCAATGCCGTAATGGTAGCCATCGCCTCCATTTCCCTGCTGGTAGGCGGGATCGGCATCATGAACATCATGCTGGCGAGCATTCTGGAGCGAACGCGGGAGATCGGAGTTCGGCGCGCGGTGGGTGCGCGACGGTCGGATATCATCCGCCAGTTTGTCGTTGAGGCCGTGTTGATCTCGTTTATGGGAGGAAGCTTCGGCCTCGTTTTTGGATTCGCCATGTCGCGGCTAATCGCTTGGCTCGCCGGATGGTCCACGATCGTGACGGCCAGCTCAATCTTGTTGGCATTTATGGTGTCGATCACAGTTGGGCTGGTGTTTGGAATTTATCCGGCAGTCAAAGCTGCTCGTCTGGACCCAGTTGAAGCAATTCGATACGAGTAGCAATCCCCTTAATATCGCGTCAACGCCGGATGGTTCCTAGTTCAATGAGTCACCGTAATCCTGGAGGTATTGAGGAATGAAATATGCTCGCCTGCTCTTTGTCGGTTGCCTTTCTGCCATGCTGATTCTCTCCGCCCGGGCGCAGAAGGGCGAGGGTTACAGCGACTTCATGACACCACAGATTCACTCTGACAAGTTAGGAGCTCCCCAGCACCTGCGCGATTACGTGCTCGATGGAAAGCTGCGTCTGGGCTTGCGGGACGCGGTTGTGCTCACACTCGAGAACAACAGCTTTGTGCGCGTGCAGCAGACGCAGGTGGATTTCTCGAAGTTCGCGTTACTCGGAACCTATGCGCCTTTTGATCCTCTGGTGGCGAGCTCGTACAACTCCAGCAATACGACTTTGCCGTCGTCAACAACGCTGCAAGGAACTGGTGCGACCGACACCAGCAAAAGCATCATACGATCCGGACTGGTCAACTATTCGCAGACCTTCGAAACCGGCACGAACTTTCAAGCGGGTCTGACCAGCACGCACACTTCTGTAAACAATTCATTTAACATCTTCAATCCTTATGTGAGCTCGGCGCTGAATCTGCAATTCACGCAACCCCTGTTGCGGAACGGATGGCTGTTTGCAAATCGCGCCCCGCTGGTCATTGCACGGCGCAACCTGCAACAGTCCCGCTCCAACTTTGCGGCCGACGTAAACAACAGCATTCTCCAGGCGGTGCAGCAGTACTGGGCGGTAGTACAGGCTCAGGGAAATCTCGACGTGGCGCGGTCCTCCATGGATGCGGCCGAAGCAACTTACAAGCGGGACAAGCGCGCGCTCGAACTTGGCGCCCTTCCGCCTCTGGACATCTATCGTTCGGAGTCACAAGTAGCGTCACGCCGCGTGCAGGTGATTCAGAGCGAATATGCCCTGAAGCAGGCGGAGGACGTCCTGCGCCAGACGATCGGCGCCGACCAGGATCCGTATTTCTCAGCTCTCGATCTGGAGTTGACCGAGAGAGCGGAACCGGATGGAGAGCTCCGCAGCACAGACGCAGCTACGGCGCTGCAGGAAGCCGTGAACAAGCGTCCGGAGTTTGATGCCAACCGTGCGGCCCTTGCGAACGACGAAACCCGCATTCGACTGGCACATAATCACTTGTTGCCACAGCTTGATTTTACTGGACAATATGCCAGCAATGGCCTGGGCGGGACGGGAATTTCTGAGATCACCGGTCTTGCTGCTTCCAGCTCATCGATCGGACAGCTCTTCCGGTTCAACTACCCGACGTACCAGGCGCAGTTGTCGTTGAGTCTTCCGATCAGGAATCGCGCGGCCAAGGCCGAGATGGGGTACGCCTTGGTTGCCCGCCGCAGCGACTTGTATTACCAGCGCCAACTGCAGGAGCAAGTAATGCTCGATGTGCGCAATGCCGTGCATCAACTGGAGCAGGCAAAGCTCAGTATGGTCGCGGGACGGGAAGCCCTAGACTTGGCCAAGAAGACGATGGCCGCCGAGCAACGAAAGTATGAGCTTGGTTCAGGAACGATTTTCCTGGTGCTCGAGGCGCAGGTCGAAGTGGCCAATGCCGAGGAGAGTCTGCTGCAGGCGGAAGTCGGATATCAGGTTGCCGTTGCCGCTCTCGATCATGCGACCGGCGATTTGCTGGAACCCTATCACGTGCAGATCGCGGAGATGTCGAAGTAGACCTCAGCGTTTTTGTCGCGTGAAGGCAAGGCCCTTCTTCAGCTCAGCCATCAGGTCCGTGTTGTCTGTCGCAATATGAAGGGGCTTGCCAGATTCGCGTCCCAGCCATGCGTTCAGTTCCTGAGGCGTGATGCTGACGAAGCGTCCTTCCCGATGTACCGGCATTCCTTCGGCCGCCCATCGGTGCACGACGGAAGGCGACTCGCCAAGGAATTTTGCGATCTGTTGCCATCCCTTCAGCAGCTCGGGCTCCGGCGCCGATTTCGACTCTCTCGCCATAACGTCTTCAGCACTTAGATGCCACAACCGCGTACAAAGTCATGCACGCCGGATAAATGCCAAGTTACAATGAGACTGCTGCCCGGCTTTGAGCGTGCGAAAGTGGCGGAATTGGCAGACGCACCAGACTTAGGATCTGGCGGGTAAAACCGTGGGGGTTCGAGTCCCCCCTTTCGCACCAACAACTTAAGGCCAATCCGTCCGAACAATAGAAAGTTCTCCTCCCAGCGCGCCCCTCTTGGCGCATTCCTGACGTTCAGTCATTTCTGCCTTAATAGAGAGAAAGGTTAGTGCAGACTCTCTCCAGGCTCAGCACTGTCTTGGTTTTCGGAATCGGCAATGGGCAAGCGGACATAGAAACACGTACCCTTGCCGACTTCACTTTCAAACGTCAGTGTGCCTTTGTGGCGATCGACGACGGAACGTGCAATGGCGAGCCCTTGACCAGTGCCGCGACCTACTTCCTTCGTGGTGAAGAACGGATCAAAGATACGATCGCGGATGCTTTCCGGAATGCCGGCTCCTGTATCGGAAATCGCAATGACGGCCGATGCATCCTCGAGCGAGGTAGACACGCGAATTTTCCCCTTCCGGCCGCTGCCTTTTACAACGTCGGCGATGGCGTGGGCGGCATTGACGAGAAGATTGAGGAAGACCTGGTTCATGTCGCTGACGCTGCAAACCACAGGCGGCAATTCGCCAAAGTTGGTTTCCACTTCTGCGACATACTTCAATTCGTTGCGCGCAACCGTCAGTGTATTCGAGAGGGCCTTGTTCAGGTCGGCGGGCACCATACCCTTGTTTTCGGGGTGGGCAAATTCCTTCATCGCGCGCACAATCGTAACTACGCGCTCGACCCCGTCCAGGGTTTGGCTTAGCGCTTGGGGAATTTCCTTCACCAGGAAATCGCTATCGGATTCGGCTGCAATGCGATCCAGTTCGCCGCCAAACTCGGGTCCCGAGCGCTTCTCACGGCTGGATCTGCACAGTTCCTGAAAGTCATTGAGTACGGACTGCAAATCCCGGAACGCATCCTGCAGGAAGCGCACGTTGTCACCGACGAACTGCATTGGCGTATTGATTTCATGGGCGATACCGGACGCAAGTCGGCCTACCGATTCCAGTTTCTGCGCCTGTCGCAATTCCATCTCCGCCACGTCGCGCCCCGTGATGTCGCGCGCGATGGCCTGGATTCCGACGGCTTTACCCTCGCGATAAATCATACGGAGTTTCACTTCCAGCCTCAGCCGCCGCCCATCCTTGGACGTGATGTCCAACTCGATTTTGGTGGTGGTGTGATCGGCGACTAACTGTTCAATCGCCCCCTGAAGATTGTGCGCTTGCAGGGGATCCAGCAGTTGCCGCAGGTTCATCCGGAGGGCTTCATCGCGTGAATATCCGATACTTTGCTCAGCCAGCCGGTTCAGAGAGGTGATGCGCAGATCGAGGTCGAAGGTGTACACCAGGTCGCTGGCATTCTCGAACAGTTCGCGATAGCGTTCTTCCGAGGCTCGCAAGCGTTCCTCGGCGAGTTGACGTGCCGAGATGTCCTCCGCCAAGCCAATAATGCGAGTCAACTGACCACCGGCGTCGCGAACCGGAAACGCGCGGTCCCGAATCCATTTCTCCTGACCTTCCGGAGTGCGGATGCGATATACGGAATCGATCTTCTCGCCGCGCAGTTGCCTTTGGCCAATCTCCAGTGCCCCTTGCGCATCGTCGGGATGAATGCTCTGGGCCCAGGACATAGGATCGCGATACAGGCTTTCGCAACTCCTGCCCCAAACTTGTTCATAGGCCGGGCTGACATACAGGATTCCTGGAGCCGCCGGCGACACCATCCAGAACACCTCACTGATGTTTTCTGCAAGCTGGCGGAATTTTTCTTCGCTGCTAAGCAGCGCCTGCTCGGCCTGCTTCCGCTGGGTAATATCGTGAGCGATGCTTACCAGTCCGGTTATCTGTCGGGCGTCATCGAGGACGGGTGAAATTGAGAGCGATATATCTACGCGCCTGCCGTCCTTACGGATGCAGTATGTCTCGTAGGCGGAAACATTTTGTCCGCTGCGAATCTTTTCGAGAAATTGTGCCCATCGGAGTGGTCGACCGGGAGGAATCAGAGTCGTGATGGGCAGTCCAATCATTTCTTCCGAACCGTAACCGTAAAGTTCTGTGGCTCCCCGGTTCCAACTCATCACCATGCCTTCCAGATTCATACCAATAATGGCGTCCTGCGAGGACTGGACGAGGGATGCCAGAAAGGCCTGAGCCTCGTCCGCTCGCTTGCGCTCTGTAATGTCTTCAATCTGGGTGATGTAGTGGGAGGGTGCGCCCCGACTGTCATTCACGAGAGAGATCTTCAGATGCGCCCAGACGACTTTCCCTTGCTTTTGCAGGTAGCGCTTGTCCAGCTCAAGGGTTGTGTCGACGCCTTTGCGGAACTGAATTGCGATCTGGCGCGATCGTTCGAGATCATCGGGATGAGTGATTTGTTGCCACGCCCCCGCCATAAGCTCCTCGGGGGAATAACCCAGCATGCGGCAAAGGGCTGAATTGGCGTGCAGAAAGCGGCCATTCAAATCGGTCATGCACATCCCGTAGGGAGCGTCCTCGAAGGCGGTGCGAAATCGGTTTTCGCTGTCTCGCAACTCGGCTTCCATCTGCTTGCGGCGAGTGATGTCCTGATAAATCGCTAGGATTCCATAGATTTCGTTTCCGATGATGAGCGGTACGCCGTAGATCTCAACGTCGACGAGCGTGTTGTCCTTTCGTCGGCGGCGGCTGGTGACCTGTATGGTTTTCCGCTCCATGCAGTCGCGTGTGAAACGGATCGATTCTTCGACCAATCCCCGGGGAACGATCAATTCGTGGAGACTCTTGCCATGCAGTTCCTCACGCGAAAAGAGAAACAGGTCTTCAAAGGCCGAATTGGACATCTCGACTCGTTCATCTTTGTCCAGAACAACCGTTCCCAGGGGATTGGTTTCGATCAGAGTATTCAGGTACGAGGTGCGCTGTTCGAGAGCTTTTTCCGATCGTTTCTGCTTTGTCACATCGAAGAAACTCTCGAGCAGATACTGATGTCCATCCAGTTCGACCGGCCGCACGGTCTTGATAATCGAACGGCGCTCATCGCCGGCGGTTAACAGAACACGCTCGGAGTTGTCGACCGTTTGTCCCAGGTCCGTTACCGGGCAGCGCCCGGCTTCAGCTGGACACACGAAACGGTGACAAACAGCGCCAACGGTTTCCTCGCGAGACGTTCCGATCAAGCGCAGAGCGACCGGATTCGCGTCGGCGATACGATGCGTTTTGGGATCGATGATGAGAACACCCGTTTCAATACCGTCGAAGATAGCCTGGAAGTTGGCTCGATTGGAGAAAGGAATCGCCGTCCCGTTCGTCTGGTCCGCTATGTCTCCCAAGTACGCGATCGCATACTCCCTTTCGACGACTCGAATACGGTGGAGCATCCAGTGGCCCGTGGAATTCACCGTGCCGTTGGCCGAAGATTCAATTTCGAGGGTGCATGATCCGACGGCTTGGAGCTGCGACCAAACGTGTTGCCAGCTCGCTTTGGCACCAACGGAGAGAGATGAATAAGAAAGGCTAGAGACATCCTCCGGCCGACAATGAAGCCACGCACATCCTGCATCATTGGCATATACGAGTCCCCCTTCGTCATCGATGCACAAGATCGCATTGGCAAGGTCTGTCACCCACCTGTTCCTTCTTTACGTCTATCGGCTTGAGCACTCAAAAGGTTTATGCTCTCTTGCCGTAAAGGGAATTAAACGATTGGAGAAAGAAGATTTCCAGAGCTGGGTCATTCTCAAACGACTTTGCTGAAGCTAGATGCGAGACGAGCGCTTCGATAGGAGTAGCGGCTTGGTGAGGACTTCACCATCGATGCCGGACCGGGCCACAACAGCGGCTGCACAAGGTCCCTCAAGGGGCATTCCGGTTCGTGGGTCGATGATATGGCTCAGGATCTTGCCATCTGGTGCAGAAAACGATTGCTCGCTCGAGCCTGAGGACGAGAGCACCCAACCGGAAGGCAGCATCCAATGGCAGGGTTCCAGCCCCAGAGAGGAAGCAGATTGCATGACAACGGGCCACTGCAAGAGTTCAGGTTCGACGGCATGTCGCCCTTCCGCTCGCGCCGAACACTCTGGCAGTTCAGAAATCAGTTCCTGATTGGCCGCAGCACACAGAGAACTGCCTCCCAGGTTAACCAGCACCGAAACTGCCCCAGCCTCTAATGCCACCTGAGCGGCTCGTTCAGCGGCATATCCCTTTGCAAGTCCCCCAAAGTCGAGTTCCATCCCGGCCTTACGAAATCGAACAGCACGACGGGTTGGCATCAACTCAAGGCCATCGGAGCCAACCTTGGCCCGTGCTTCGACCAACTCCGAGCGCTTGGGAATATGCGGTTTCCCGTCACGAAATCCCCATGCTTTGACAAGCGGGCCAACCGTCACATCGAATGTCCTCTCTGAAATCCTCCAAGACTTTACTGCCGCATTCGTCAGATGCCAGAAATCGATCGAGACGTGAACCGGACGAACTGCTGCTTCCACATTGACTATCGCCAGCTCACTATCATCGCGGTAACTGCTGAACACTTTGTCCAAACGACTAATCTCACTGAAGGCGGCAACGAAGGCCGCTTCGCTCTCACGCGCTGACGGAGTCCAGACGCGGACCTCGCATATGGTGCCCATTCGATACCGTGCCTGGCGATACAAGCCGAGACTCCCGAGCTCACGTATGGCTCGCGTGCGATTGGCCGGGGAAAACAGCAGAGGCCTTGCGAAAACACCACCCGAATGCGGTTGCGTCGACGGATAAAACTCTTGCTGCAAAAGCAGGGCACGCTTTACGCCGCGTGCAATGGCCCTTGAGGAAAGCGTGGCTCCACTGTAATTGATCAGGTCGCGGTCGATCTGGATTGGGTCGCTGACGCGCTTGTTGTGAAACTGATGCAGAAAGCGCGATTCTTTGACTTCCCATCCCCGACTCTCACGAAAAATCATGACCGCGACATCAATGACTTTGCCTTCAGGGCTTATGCCGACCATGAAGGTGATGGGCTCGCTCTTGCCAATTTCGTCGAGAATCAGCGCGTATCCGGCTAACTTTCCTTGGCGCTCGATAATGGAGAAGTTGCAGGATGACTCCCTGAAGCGAAGGCCGCTGGCCGACTCCAACCGCATTCGTTGTTCTTCGGAAAGAAATTTGGTCTCGTGCCTGACTGCGACGTCGGCGCCGAAAATGACCTGCAGTGATTGTGCTTCAGTCAGGTATTGGTTTGCGGCAGCGGGAACCGCGCAGCCGACGATCGATGCCGCAGAGGCCAGAACTGGCCAGTTCCAACGTATTCCGGCGAAAGGGTTCACCGCTCGCTCCCCATCGGCGATCCGTTTCTTCGCGAATTCTGAAAACGGGTCTGCATTTCAGTCCTGACGATCACCGTTGCCAACACCTCGCGTGTACCGTCTGACGAAGATGACGACTCCGGTTCCGAGCAACAAGAACCATGCGATCGTGATCGCATCCTGGATCAGAAGACCACGGGGGCCGAGAATTCGTCCCGAATGAATATCGGTGATTACGATGTCGCTCCGAACTTCATCGCCATCATCCATGCGGTACGAGGACGGGAGGAATCGCCGGCTGACATAGCGATCCTCAAGATGGAGTGGTTCCCGGTTCTCCAGGAGAAGCCCCGTGGTGACCAAGACAAGGATATTGAGACTTGCGCACACACCAAGCCATGCGTGTATGCGCCGGATCAATTTTTGCCGGTTCCCGTTCAAATATCTGGTGAGTCTTTCCCCTGTATTGATTACATCACAGGTTAGTCATAATCTTCATTCAGCGAACGCAAGAACGCGGCAATGGCGATGGCGTCGTTATCGTCGATTGAAACGCGTGCGATTTCCGGATCTGCATTTCTCAACTTTCCCTCTCCTGCGAGCAGCGACACATGCCTGTAGAAGTCGAGGACCTTCTCAATCGTATCCATTCGCCCCGTGTGCATATACGGTTGGGAATGACCCAAGTCACGCAAGGTCGGAGTCTTGAATCGTCCGATGGTCAAAGGCAGAATCTCCTCCGGATCGCATGAGTCGCCTGGAGCGCACATCAGATTTCGAAGGCGCTCCTGGGGCTCGGGAAAGTCCGTGTTGGCGTAGACATTCCACAGACCTAGATCCGTCAAGCTTGGATCAGTCGCCGCCGCTGGGGAGCGGAACCTTCCTGTCCCGTTCGGATGGGCAGGAGTTGCGGGGAGGTAGGCGTCCCGATTTGCTTCCCGTTCGGTGTAATCGGGAATCACGAGGCCCATGAATGCGCCATCGCCGTGGACGGCGTCATACTCCTCCTGGCTGGCTCCGGTGTTGTGCATACTGAAGTCTGTAAAGTTCGGGGGGACGTGACACCTGACGCAGTTGCCGACGTGCGCCGCCGAAGTAATCGGCGTGCTTGTATCGACATTTCCTCCACAGGCCAGCAACCCGCAGAACAGGCAGCCGGTGACTGCAAGCGAGAGCACGCCGTATTTCTTTCGCCGAAAAGACACGCAGCCCATGACCAGGAAGCCCGCAACCGGTATCCCCCATGCTGCGAACAAAGGATCGCGGTGGTGTTGAGCGGCCTGCTCGGACGTGGTCCCGAGAAATAGCCTTAAGCCCAGCAACTCGGTCGATCCAAAGGCAAACTTCTGGTCTAGCGTTTCAAAGGCTCCATCCGCGGGAGTAACATAGACGGGGTCCGACAGGGCATTTACCGCTTCAAGCAAGCGCGCGGAATAAGCGCTTTCGGATTCCCCCTGTGCCGGAGCTGCAGGCAGGTTGTTTTTTGCAAGAAAGCGGTCGTAAGGCGACCCATCGTGAACGCCGTTCAGATTGCGCGAAAACGTCAAGCTAAATAAATACTGGGTGACCAGTCGGTTCACAGCGTCGGTCAGTTCCTCGTCCGAAGCGCTGTCGACATCGATTCGATATTGTTCCGGGAGCCGGTACTCGGTGGGAATGTCCCTGGCGGTTCCAAGAAGTATCTTCGCGTACGAGAGTTTTCCGTAATCCGCATCTTGACTGAACGTGCCGTCATCTTCCCGGATCACCTTTGCAATGTGCGTGGTTGCTGAGTCGTATTCGGTGGGAAGCCAGCCAAAATTACGGCCCTTCATGGTGCTGTCGACAAGCGCTTCGGCGGTCGCGAATTCACCATCCCCATGCAGAAGCAGCCCGACAGGGCGAGTAATGAAGGAGTCCACCATGTTGAGCGAATTTCTAGGTGTGGTCACCTTCCCATCTTCACGGTCGGGCACCGGGCTGCGCCGAGCGTAGTCTGCGTAGGTGCGATTGCCCAGATCGTCGCTAAACTCATCGACAAAATGGCATGATCGGCAGTTGATCGACTTTCCGGCGAATGGTCCGAGCATCGGTCCCGTGAGAGTTTGGGTGAACTCGACGACGGGTTCTCCCTGTTTCAATGAATGATTCACATTGCCATCGAAGTTCGCCGCGAAGAATCTGGAAAAACGAGTGTCGAGAAACAGTCTTTCTCCGATCGTCTGCTCTGGAGGATCGAGAACCGGCGCGACTGCGGAACTACCTGCGTTCTGCGATCGCAGGAGGAGGGTGTGGAGGTGCCGCAAAAGGTGGCGCGGCCGCCCTTGCCGTCGCGGTGCTTGTGCAAGAGAACTCAGCGCCGTCAGGAGGCAGACGACGATGACGGCTGGAAACAGAACGCCTGAGGATCGTTTTTCTTTCCGGCGGTAGTGTGTTGGCCGAGGATGAGCCTCGTGATCAGAATACATAAGCCACCGATCCCGTGAAACCGTTCTTGCCGTAGTCACGGAAAGGAATGGGATCTACACCGAATTCTCCACCGTTAATGCCACCCTTCACGTTGGGCACCTTGCCGAAGGTGTGATTGAAGACGTAGTTCAGCTTGAAGATGATGTTGGGCGAGGGCGCCATGTTGAATCCAACAGTGGCTCGCGATTGGTTCAAATAAAAATCGGAGAGAGTTCGATCGCGGCGCACCGCTTCAACGCGCACCACAGGCATAAAGTAGGCACCCTCATCGAACTTCTCCCGATTCCCGAAGGGCCCACTGAAGAACTTGTATCCGCTTTCCACATAAAGACCATCCTGCCCTGGTGAACTTTGCGCGACGTAATCTCCCAACGCCGCTATCGTAAGTGGATCATTCGGATTCACGACGGGCGGGGCCGGACTCTGCCGCAGAATTCCGGCTCCGACGATGTTGGAGTAGCCGTATTCCCCGTTGAGAACGAAGGGGCCGCGCTGGTACGAAGCATCGAAGAAAACAATGGTTGCGGATTTCTTCGGGTCATCCTGATTGGTGAACGTGCCGGCGTAGGTCGAAACGCCAAATTCGAGTCCCAGCAGCGGTGAAATACCAACTCTCCCCGCCACGGCTTTGCTGTTGCGCGAGGCCTGGAATGCGATCAGCCCCGGTTCTGCCGCTGAAGATTGTCCCAAGAGCCGGGAAAACGGCGTTGCTTCTCCATCGGCGTTCAAGGCCTGGAAGCCGTTCACTACATCGGCCTCATAAAACAACCGCCACTGGTTGGGCAGCCGGAATACTCCTCGCGCGCCGACACCCGCATCCCGATAAGCAGTCGGCACGATGAATTGATTGATCAACGGCCTCAACGTTGTGATATTCAGGTTCGAATCGTGATACGTATTAAAACGCCCGATAGGGGGCACGATGATGCCGGCGCGGAAATCAAATTCCGGACGCACTCGCCAGCTTACAAAGGCCTGTTCTACATCGATTTCCGATGTCCCCAGTTCGTATTCGACTTCGGAATTGAAGCTAATGTTCTGCCTTTGGGAGAGCACGGCGGCCAGGCCAAGCACGAATCGCGTACTCTGAAATGTGGATGTACCGCCGCCGTCGGCACGCTCGTTAAGTGCTGACGTGCGGAATTGGAAGTCGCCGTAACCTCCGAGCGTGACGCGGTCCGTACGCAACAGGTTCCCGGCCCCGGAAAGATCGCCCCCATTGGCCTTCGTGGCCATTGCCACATTTGCGTTTTCAGGTCGACCGGTGTACTGAGGCCTGCCCTGGTCCTGGATCGCCGGAGACGCCTGCGGTTGTTCCTGCGCGGAAATCGCAGCATTCGACACTACCGGTTCAGGCTGCTGGGGAGCATTATGGCCCGGTGACTCCTTGGCATCCAGACGAGCCCGCAGGCTATTGATTTCGCTCCGCATTTCCTTGATCTGCTCGAGGAGCTCCGCGTTGGATATTCCCGGGGAGTCGGCTTGCGCCGCAGAGGCATCGGTCTGTGCGAAGGACACACCGGATAGTGCAATCAGAGCCATCAAGGCAAGCGCCCCGGCGCACGCGACACGGCCGTTCAGCCAAGCTGGGAAGCCCGTGCCACGAAGAATTCTGCCAAGGGCCTTCTCTTCAAGATGCAAGCCAGGACGCTCTACCATCATTCGCTTCTCCTTGGAAACATTGTGTTCGACGTCTATTGCTCAAAGACAACCACCTTTTACCCTGATGCGACCCAGTCGCATTTATTGTTGTAAATAAATTCCTGTTGCGAATCCGTCGCAACAGGAATTATGATCTGTCAGCGTAACGTTTGCTCGGATTCTCTGTCAAGACGAGCCGAAGGATTTTGTCGCAGCGTCATTGCAACAAGTTGCGACTACGGAGTCGAATAGTATGCCTCTACCCCAAACGGAAATCCCAGGCCGACTGCAGGCCCAGCTCGCCAAACGTGGCGTTCGCATGACCGAGCAGCGGCGCGCAATTCTGAGTGTGATCGAGACAGCAAACAAGCACCTGGATGCGAGCCAGATATTGCGCAAAGCACAGAAGATGGATACGTCCGTCGATCGCGCCACTGTGTATCGGACTCTTGGGCTATTGAAGCGACACGGACTCATCGACGAGCTTGACCTGATGCATTTGAATGGAGAGGGCCACTATTACGAGCGCAAAATGCCGCAGGAGCATATTCATATCGCCTGCTTGCGCTGTGGCAAGATTACCGAATTTGTCAGTCCGCGATTCGATGGACTCAAGAGCCAAATCGAACAGGAATGCCGCTTCCATATAGCGGTCGCACGACTGGAGATCGGCGGCTACTGTAGTTGCTGCCGGCGCTGAAAAGGTTGACGTCCTGATTTCGATTGGGCCCTCCGGTCGCGGTTCGGTAGTGCCAACTCCAATGACCGCCTAATCGGTGCTTCCCATCTCCATGAATAGCGGCGGTAAGGCCGGCAGAGGCGATTGGTCTTTATCGCGCCAGAAGATCTGGAAGCAATCGCCTTCTCGTTGCTGTGACCATTCTTCCCCGTCCTCATACACGATATTTTGCGGAAACAATACCCAGGCAAAGACCTTTTCCGCGTAACCGGGCAACAATCCTTTCATCTCAAATGTCTGTTGTTGGCCTGGTTGGATGGTCGTGTTCCACTTCCAACCCTCATCCTGGAATGGCCTGCGGCGGTATTGCCGCGTCAATAAGAAATCGTATTTTGCAGTGATGTTTTTGATGGGGTTTGAACCAACGTTCTTAACCGTAACGTGGAACACGTCAGGAGTATTCCAGAAATCGGCTGAGACGAACTCGATGGGGGAGGAACATTGGCGCGGTGAATAGATCGTGTAAACCGCCATCATTCCGGATTCCATATGGTCCGAAACCTGGCAATGAAACAGCCATGTTCCGGGATTGTCGGCAATCATGTCGACTGCAACCATGCTGGCAGGGAGAAGCTCGATCACATCCGTGTTGCGAGTTCCGTATTGGACAGTCTTGCCGTGCCAGTGTGGGGTATGCAGGTCCTTTTCGCTTCCCATTCCGAGCAGATACCAGCGGACCTTGTCGCCTTTTTTCATTACAAGGCCGGGCAGGTTTCCGAAAATGTATCCATTAATTGTGTGAAACAGTCCTTCATTCTTTCCTCGCAACTCATCAAAGATCATGAATAAGGCGACGAATTCCTGATCGATGTCTTTCGGTGATCCGTCCGCCTTTGCCTTCCCTTTTGCGGTGATGATGATGGGACCGAGAAGGCCAGAATTGGTTTCTCTCGGTTCATCCGTATGAGGGTGATACCACCACACCGCGGAAGAAGGGCCACCGCTTCCAGGGCCACTTCCCTCGTCCGCAAACCAGTGATAGGTGAAGCGCGCGCCCGGCAGCACTCGCGAGCCAGCTCCGTTCGGAAGATAGAATGCACCTTCGTTCGCTTTGTCGTAGCGCAGCCCATGCGGATGAATACTGTGTGGAAGATGACTGCGATTTAGAAAATCGACGACAATATCATCGCCTACTTCGGCGCGAATGATGGGTCCGAGGATACCTAGCCACTCTGGTTGCTTTTTCGGAGTCGTAAAGGAATCGTCGGTGTATTCAATGAAACGCGTCTTGCTCCATCGGAGCTGCCGGCCCCACGGCTGAGGAATAAGCCGTCCGTGCAGAAGATCCTGCCCACTCGGCGCGTAGTCCCAGGTGATATCCTCAGCGGCGATGTAGTACCGCCGAGTCGCAGCGGGAACACTAGGGACCAACACAAACAGCAAGAGCAGCAAGCAGACAAGTATGCGGGCTAGCCAACCGCGCTGCCTGCAATACATGGATCTGATTTGCGAAGCCGCTTCTGGCGTACACCACAAAGAAGTTCTGCCAACGGGGCCAGGCCCATAAATGGTACGCGACAAAATGTCCTCCCATCTTTACCCGACGTGAAAAGTAGAGACTCCGATTCACTGCGGCAGTGGGGATGGCAGTGAAACCATCCATGTTGATAGTTCCTCGCAAGATCGCCAGTTCTAGAAGTCGTCAAACCAACTCGAGTCACTCGGAACGACGGCCCTCCGCAACACCTGACTTTCTCAGTTCGTCTTTAAAAATCACGCCACCTTTCATGACAAACTTAACTCTCTGCAGTTCAGTGATGTCTTGAAGTGGATCGCCACTCACGGCCACGATGTCTGCCCATTTGCCAGGTTCGACCGTGCCCGCGGTTTCGATCCAGCCGAGCAACTCCGCGGCCACCGATGTTCCCGCTCGAATCGCTTGCATCGGCGTCATACCATTTTCGACGTAGTACTCAAATTCTTTAGCCTGATTTAACTTTTTCCAATCAAAACCGCCTGCATCGGAGCCCAGAGCAATCTTCACTCCTTTTTTCATCGCCTTGGCGAAGTTAATCTTCTGCAGCGCGAAAGTCTTCCTGAGGAACTCGGCCTCGCTCGCGCTGTCGATCGGGAAGCTGTGATCAACGGTAAGCGTCGGCACCCAATAAACCCCCTTACGCACCAGTTCGTCCATCAGTTCGTCCGTCAAACCGTCACCGTGCTCGATGGTGTCCACGCCAGCATGCAAGGCGGCCGCGATGCCATCCCTGCCGACGGCGTGGGCGGCAACTTTCTTTCCCAGCCGGTGTGCCTCGTCGACAATAGCCTTAGCCTCTTCGTCGGTAAAGTTCACGCTCGAGCGTAACCGACCATCGGCGTCAAAGTGCTCATGCCGATCGGAGTAATACTTGATCCAGTCTGCGCCGAACATCGACTGTTCACGCACCGCCTTGCGCGCTCCATCTACGCCATCGACAGTCTCCACACCAGTGGGCATCTTCAGTTCCCAGGAATAACCGAGCAGTGGATACATCCCGGTCGGCGCCATAGCCCGCGTGGCCACCTGCATGCGCGGTCCGGGTACTTCACCTTTGGCAACCGCCTTTTTGACGTCAACATCTGCGTACATGGCTCCTTCAGTCTCCAAGTCGCGCATTGCGGTGAACCCATGCGAGAGCGCAATTCCCGCGTTGCGTGCTGCGAGAATCGCCCGATACGGGATCGACTGTTTCAGCAGCTGTGCGTCGTATTCCTCAGAGGAAGCGTCGCCTTGCACGAGCACGTGTGTGTGTACGTCGATGAACCCCGGCAGGAGCGTCGCGTTCCCCAGATCTACTACTTCAACTCCCTGAGGCGCGCTCCCTCCAGCTGTAACGGACAGGATCCTATCGTTCTCGATGACGACGACAGGCCTTTCCATTGGCTTCTCAGTCTTGCCATCAATCAACCTTCCAGCGCGAATCGCCAGGCGCGTCGTCGCTTGCGCGGCAGCGAGGACGGAAACCAAGAAAAACGGAGTAAGGATTATAAGAACCCTGCGCATGAGGACCTCCTCCATGGGCGGCAAGTCTATCAGGAGGCCGTTCTGCGCGGTAGTTTTCTGCTGAGGCACGTTCTTTTCTCTTTCGGGTCTGCTGGTGAGGTGAACGGGATTTAGACATTGGTCTTAAATGTCAGAGCGACAAAGTTTTCGTAAATGCGCGAAAAATATTTGGAGTTCCTCTCGCGACATCAAAAACTCGAAACGGAGATTGGCTCACTTTGGTATCAGGACCGCGCTGGGTACAGTTTCTGGATTAACGGCCATCGAACCGACTGTGCACGCCACTATCGAAAAGGGACAGAACTCAGATAAAACTCCTGCAAACGCCTGAACTCAGACCTGCGATTGCGCTCAGCGCCGGTAGCGAACCCTAGTTGGCAGCCAGCGAGTCAAAAGAACGACTGCTTCAAACCTCTTCTGCACAGAGATTGGACGTGGCGACTGGAACCGAAGCTCAGAACATTGGCAGTTGCTCTGTGCACAAGCAGCAACCGAAGTTGAGTCCTGACAAGTTTCAAGCAATCCTTAACGAGCTAAAGACTGCGCTGAAGGAAAGAGAGAGGAACGGTCACCCAAGTGCCGGCCATTCCAAGGAAAATCTACCCTAAATACCGGATTCCAGTTCGGAGCGTTTTTTTGAGACTTAAGTTGTGCCTTCCCGGAGGTTGGAAGATCGAATCCGTACGCTCTGCGGGAAGGCTGCCGTAGCAAATCCCTCTGAGGTGAACAGCGTCTTGGAGGAACTCAAACTGGCGCTCGCTGAGCATACGCGGAGGCTGCGTCAGATGGCTGCAAAGAATTTATCCGGCAGCGGAGGCTGGACACAACGACGCTCCGACTAGCGCACGGACAGCAAACCCTCGCAGTGGTATCAGACTGCCTCCTACTAATTTGCCAACACCTCACTGGCGGCTACTTACCTGGGCTGCCGCCTAACACCTTCGCCGCGGCTTCGTAAGCCTTCTGGTACTCTTCGTGATAACGCCCGTACTGCGGGTTCTCCGGATCGTAGGCAACGAACCAATCCACGGGATAGATTTCCAGAATCTGCGTTTTCATCTTGAGCGCGAACGGAATCAGGTCGACCATGGATCCCACGGGACCAGAGCGATCTGGATTGCTGGCCTTGATGGATTGCAGTTCGAGCGCAACTTTACCCTGGGCCCGCCGGAAGTTGCGACACCAGTTGGCCGCGCAGGGAGAATTCGATTCATCGTTGTGCATGTCTTCCATGGACAAACCCTGGCTGCCGATGGCGATGCCGTGCTCGATAGCGCGGTCGGCTACCGCATTAGCGAAGTCGAGGTCCGGCGGATGGCCGAAGGTGTTGATGCCGACCATCAACTGTTTGGGTGAATTCAGAGACTTCTCGTAATCCAGCATGTCAATGATGTACTTGCGCCAGACCCCGGGGGAGAATCCCTTCTCTTTCAGTTTGTACATGCAGGCGGGATAGGTTTCTCCTCCGATTCCCAGTCCGAAGCGAATGTATCCCACGGATGGGTTGTTGCCATAGTGCTGCACCGCCGCCGCCATAAATTCCTGGTAGTGATGCATGAAATCCTTTTCCCAGAAGACGGGGACGCGTCCGGCATTCTCACATTCGACGGATTGCACTTTGGAAAATACAAAATCGGGCGTCACCTGCGCTCGTCCACCGTACCCGGTGGCCCAACTGATGAGATTGACCTGCTTACCCGCCTTGATCCAGGGCTCCATGCGTTTGTCGACTTCGGAGAAATCGAAACGATTGTGGGAGCTCGGGCCACGATCGATCTCGTTCCAGACCAGATAAAAATTGGCGCCGCAGACGACTGGATTGTGCAGCAGCAAGCGACCTTCCTCGACCTGCTTGCGGGCGTCGGGAAACATGATGGCGAACAGTCCGTGGGGCGCGGTTGGTACCGGTACCGTCGAGAGTTGATCGGTACACTTCGGGAAGTCGCTGGGCGCGCTCTTGTCTCTGGGCGCTCCCTGGATTTGGCTGGATGGATGCAAGCCCAAGGCGAGAACTGTTAGTGAAATCGCAAGAAGGTTCGTGAGGATCACTTTCATGCTGCTGCTCCTTTTTGGTTTTGGCATTGTACGCCGAAAGCGGGGGTTGGGGGCTAGAGGCAAGAGAATAGTACAACCCTGGCGCTAATCTGCCTTATGCTTGATTCATGACGGATCTCGATTTGTTGCGCGAGGCGATTGCTGAGGCACGACTTGGATTGGGCGAAGGTGGGTTGCCGATTGGCTCGGTCTTGGCTGATTCTTACGGACGTGTTGTGGCGCGCGGCCACAATCTTCGCGTGCAAACTGGCGATCCGACAGCGCATGCGGAGACTGTTTGCTTTCGCAATGCGGGGCGTAGGCGCGACTGGGCAGAACTGACGCTGGTCAGCACGCTAAGCCCTTGCATTATGTGTACGGGGACTTCCTTGCTTTATCGGATTCCGCGCGTTGTGATCGGGGAGAATCGGAACTTCCTCGGAGCCGAAGATCTGTTTCGGCAGCAAGGAGTGGAAACCGTGGTGCTCGATGATGCCGAGTGCGTTCAGATGATGCACGATTTCATTTACACCCATGCGGACTTGTGGCATGAAGATATCGGAAGGTGAGCGGGACTGAATTCTGGGGAAAATCAGCGTGTTGCCAGGGCGTGCCGAGCCGGCTTGGAGGAAGAGGCAACTTCGCTTACAGGTAGCGCGCTCTTCAGGTCCCATCGGCAGAGTGGGCATCGAGTAGCAACAGAATAAACAATACGTCCAAACGCGACGCAGTGGGTGTTCGTGCAAGCTCTCATTTGGAGTTCCTCAATTTCACTGGGCGGCGCCGCACCCCTCTTGCAAGTCAAATTAGCACGATGCAGGAAATACCTGCGCACTTCTTTTCGATTGCAGCGAATTGATTTTTCTTCTAGCAGAAGACGCTTACGAACACAATCAGGAGAGTTCGAGACTGGCGGCGGCTGTGTCGACAATCGCTCTGCCGATCATCAGAGAAGCTGTGGCGGCAGGAGACGGAACGTTGAGGACATGCAACACTTTGCCGGATGGCACGAACTGGAAGTCGTCGACAAGGGCGCCATCGGGCTTGAGAGCCTGCGCCCGGACGCCGGAACCGCCGGGAACGAGGTCTCTCTCTGTCACCTCCGGCAACAGGCGCTGCAGGGCCCGCACGAACGCTGGCTTCCATAACGAGCGGTGCCATTCGCCCAAGCCATTGCGCCAGTGCTTGCCTGCCATCTTCCAGAATCCGGGAAAGGTTAGCGACGTTGCGAGATCGTGGACATTGATATCGGAATGGCGATATCCTTCGCGGGCAAGAGCGAGAATGGCGTTGGGCCCGGCATCGACTTTGCCGGTGATCCGGCGGGTGAAGTGAACTCCGAGGAATGGAAAACGCGGATCTGGAACAGGATAGATTAATGCGTGGACGAGTGATGCCCGCTCAGGTACCAGGTCATAGTATTCGCCGCGGAATGGAACAATCATCACACCGGGGTCATCTTCCGCCATGCGGCTGATGCGGTCGCTGTAGAGTCCCGAGCAATTAATCAGGGCCCGGGTCGAAAACGTGCCTTTCGATGCCTCGATCGTGATCTCGGTGGATGACCGTTTGATACCTTTAGCGCGGGCCGAGGTGAGAACACTTCCCCCCGCCGCCTTAACCAACTCAGCGTACTTCTCGCAGACTAGAGCGTAATCGGTGACTCCGGTGGAAGGAACCACCAGCGCACGAAGCCCGGTGGCGTGCGGTTCAATCTCGCGCAATTCTTCTGGTCCGATGAGGCGCAGGCCGGTAACTCCGTTGGCCTCGCCGCGTTTCTTCAATTCCTCGAGGCGGGGAAGTTCGTCCTCGTGAGTGGCGACAATCACTTTTCCGCAGACGTTGTGGGGAATGCCATGTTCGCGACAAAACTCAACCATCTCTACAGCCCCGGTGACGCAAAGACGTGCTTTCAGCGACCCGGGCTTGTAGTAGATGCCAGAATGAATGACACCGCTGTTGTGTCCGCTCTGATGGCTGGCGACGCGATCTTCTTTCTCGAGAACGAGCAACCTCTGACGCGGAAATCGGCGTGTGATTTCAAGTGCGACGCCGAGTCCTACTGCGCCACCTCCGATGATAATGACGTCGTACTGCGAGTCGGTCATTCTGGGAGCATCACTTCGAGTTCACGAGAGCTGAACGAAGCAAAATTCTCTTTTCAAAACCCTTTAGTTTACGACGAGAGTTACAACTGTGCTCTGTCCTGCATCGGGTGGAGTTCCCGAGGAGGTACCGGTCACCGTGACCTGATATGTCTTCGAGTTGGGCGGAGGATTCTCATCACCGCCACCACCACTGCTGCTGACGCCAGCACACGATACCAACGACAACATTGCGGTGGCCACAATCAGTACGCCCATCGTCAGGAACATCGGTCGTCGCCCAAGGTGGCGTCGCGACACCCAACCTGCGAGCACGATTCCTGGCAGCAGCAACCCAATGCCATATGCAGCGATGAATCCAGTTGCGGGCGGCTTTGACACTGACCCTGCCGCTTTCGTGGAGATGTTCATCACCACATCGACGCCTGAGTTTCCAGGGGTGACCGGCGTTGCTGGACTGAAAATACATTGTGCGCCCGATGGCAGGCCCGACGTACAGGCCAGGCTCACGGCACCCGTGAAAGAGGAACCGACCGGCAGCACCCGGAGCGCATACGGTCCGCTGGTCTGGCCAGCAGTCACGGTCTGACTCGAAGTGGAAGACGTGACAATGAAATCCTGCGCGATGTTGAGCGAAATGGCTGTCGAATGGCCGGGCACCCCGCCGGTATCCTGCGTGTTGATGGTGAAGTCATACACGCCGGGATTGGCATTGTTCGGAATGTTGATCGTCACGGTCATGCTTGCGGTGCCATTCGCGGTCACCGTGATGGGATTCGTTGGCGCGATGCTGCACATCGCGCCCGATAAAGCACTGGCGTCGCACGTGGCAACTATTTTCCCATTGTATGAATAGGCGGAGGTCAGCGTGAGTTCAGCGGTCGCCTGCTGGCCCGGATTCCCCGAGATTGTTTTGGTTCCCGAGATGGAGTAATCGCCCACGTTGAACGAGACGGGAAGCGAGTGAACCGTCGAGCCAGAAGTTCCAGCAATCGTAAGCGAGTAAGCTCCAGCCGCGAAACTGCTGCCATTGATGGTCAATGTCGCCGTTGCCGGGAACGAACTGACTGACCCCGGACTGACACTGCAACTGCCGGCTCCATAGGTGGTGGGACACGAGAGGGTGACGGTGCTGCTGAAGTCATCCAGTGCGGTGATCGAAATCGGGCCGTTGGTGCCTGAACTCCCAGCATTGACTTCAGGAAACGCATCGGGTTCGGCGAGCACGAAGTCGGGATTGGCAGTCACTACCAACGTGAAGGAGGTTACTAGCGGCGTCGGCATGCCCGCGGTCGTCGCCTGAATCGTCACCGGATAGTTGCCGGCCACCGTGGCAGCCGGGACCGTCACGGTCGCCGTCATGTCTACGGGCGTGCTCGAAGTTGGATTGACAGTAGTTCCCGGGGTGAGGTCGCAGTCGGCACCGCTGATGGCGCTCGTACACGACACCGTCACGCTCTGGCTGAATGATCCCGAGGCCGTAATCTGGAAACTCACGGGAGCAGAAGTCGCTCCTCGCGCAACCGTTACGCTCGACGGAGAGGGTGAGGTCAGCCAGAAGTTGATCAGATGCACAGTCACAGGCAGCGTGTGCGTAAGATGGCTCGAATCTGAGCCGACAGCCTTGATGTTGAAGTCATAGTCGCCGGCTGCGCCTCCAACGGTCACCGTAAATGGCGTTTTGTTTGCTGGAGTCAATGTCGCAGGGGATGGCGTACATGTGCTCGGTGGCGCCGATGTCCCCGCCGAGCAACTGAGAGTGACCGAACTGGTGTACCCGTTCACCGCTGTTGCCGTTCCGCTGAAAGTCGCGGTCTGTCCGGCAAGGGTCGTCAGCGCAGGATTCGTGACAGAGAACTGAAAGTCGGGAGTGATCACCAGATTGAACTGCCAGATTCCCCGCCCATACGTGGACGCGCGCAGCAATTGCTGGCCACCACGGTTGAAGACAGCCAGTCCCGTAACGGCAACATTCGGTAGAAATCCGGGCTGATTCGTGGCAGGATCGGGTCCAAGTTCCGTCCAACTCGGAGCCGAAGTTGAACTGCCGAATACACCGACGTCCGTGGCGACGAAAACCTCAGACATCGGCGAATAGACAATGACCGCATTCACTGGCGAGTCGGGCAGATTGCCTGTGAAGTCGGTCCAGGTCGCACCGGCGTTGGTCGTCTTCCAGACGTGGCCATTGCCGCCGGTGAAGCCCATCACTGTGACATAGGCAGTGTTACCACTGGCGTCAGACGGATCCGTCGCGACGCTCGACACTGGGAACTGACCAGGATTGATGTTCCCCTGCGGTCCGTTGTTCGTCGTATCGGCAAACGTGGCTGGTCCGTCTGAAGCAGCGGTTGTCACCCAGACGTGACCGCCGGACGGGGCGTAGAGAGGACCTTCGATCGGGCCAAGGCCACTCGTCGTCACGTACAGAGTATTGGAGCCGCTGCCATCGATGTGCCCTGCGGCAGCGATGGCCCGGACCTGATTTACTTCATTTCCGGTGCAGGTTCCCGCTCCAAACGTGTCCAGGTTCGGGCTGAGCGCGACAAAAGCACCTCCGGTACGAGGTCCACGCCAGACTCGGCACGTACCCACCAGCAAGGAAGTAGCAGAGCCCGGGTCGAGGATGAATGGAAAGTAGAACGCCCCGTCGTCTCCACCGATCTCGTTGCTGGTCACAACAGAGTTAAAGGCGCTGTTGTTGCAACTCACGCCGCTGGTGCAGAGTTGAATCGCCAAGCCTCCAGGCGGCACGTCGGGATTGGAGGCGTAAAAGTTCAGGGTCGCGATCGGATCGATCGCATTGTATCCACCATCTCCACCAAGCACGTTGAGCCAACCTGGATTGCTGGTCGCCTGACCAGTCGCTGGAGAGCCGTTATCCTGTGTGCCACCGAGAATCACATTGGCATCGAGGGGGCTCTGCGAAAAACTGACAAACTGCGCCATCGATCCCAGATTCTGATTGAGGTCGTCAAACTGGTTGATGCCCGAACAGGAGCCTGAAACCAGTCCTGTATATCCGTTCAGCGCGCGATAAATCCCCCCATCGTTCGCGTAGTACAGTAGCGCATTGCCGGAATCGGTGCCGCTCGCAGGAATCATGAAGTCCATTGCGTGCTGGTCCGGATGCAAGTGAGACGGAGCGGCGATCGGAATGCACCCGTACACATGCGTCAGATTGAGGAATGGCGAAGCCACACAGGTTGGATTGATCGCACTCACCTGGCACTTGTAGAGATTGACCGCACCCGCATACAGGTCCGTAGCCGCACCGTCCGGCATTGCCAGCAAACTCAGGTTATATGTCCCTTGCTGCACACCACATCCGAGGCCATCACCACAGTTCGTGATACCTGCGTCGGAGATCGATGTCCAGGAAGCCCCGCCATCTATGCTCTGCCAGATGCCGCCATCGACAGGCACGCCGATGGAAGAAAGATAGACGTACCAAACGTACATCTCGTTGCGCCCAGGCACCACGGTGATCTCGCCGCGATAGACCGGGCAGCCGTACCCGTTCGATGTGGAAACTGGCGGGCAGGCCGACGTGCTCAGCAGTGGGCCGCCAGGCTGATTCGAGAGCCGCTCCCAATGCGTGCCGTCGCTCGATGAATAGAACCCGTGATACCGGATCGCGGCAAAAAACTTTGCCGCCGCTACGTGATAGACGACGGATGTGGCGGAAGTTGCGTCGGTAGCGCCACCGGGATCCGAGATTGCGTTGTACGTCCAACTCTGCCCAGCATCGAGTGACGTGTACAAACCACGTGTGGTGCCGCCTGTAACAGCACCGTCGACCAGACCTTCCGAGGTAGTCGCCATCGCCGCGACTACGGTGCTCGTCTGTCCGCTCGCGGTGCTGAAGGCCATGCGCGTGCCGCCCAGTCCGCTGAACGAGAGCGCTCCGTTGTTAGCAGTAGAAGTGAGCGTCCACTTGTCCCCAGCATCGGTTGAACGCAGGATGCCGAGCCCGAAGTACGAATCGCTGGAACTATTGGCCTCGCCCGTGGCTGCGAGGATGACCGTCTTTGCCGGATCGCTGTTGCCCGGCTGGATGGCAATCGCGCCGATCGAGAGTGTCGCCTGCGTATCGCTGATCGGTGTCCAAGTAACGCTGTCTGACGTCACATCGGCGGCATTCGTGGACTTCCAAATCCCGCTCTGCGCACCGCCGATGTATACCGTGTTGCCAGATGGGTCAGCGGGATCGATGGCCACCGCTGTAGCGCGCCCGGACACCTGATGATAGTCCTGCGTGCCGTCTCCGCTCGCATCGGATGCCAACGGCACGGGGCCAAGCGGGATCCAGGATCCCTGCGACTGAGACACCTGCCCGCTAACCCGAGCCTGGGCACGTTCAACCCGCAACTTCAATTTCGCTTCGTACGCACGCCGACGCAGTTCCGCCGAAGCCAATCCCTGTAAGACGCGACCGCGATAGAACCATGCGTTGCGGGCCTGAACGTGGTCCACGTTCGACTCAGCGCTGGAGTTATGGGGCACGCCCTGAGCCTGAAGAAGACCAGATGTGATCAGAAGGCTAACCGCAATAGAGCAAAGCCCCCCCGAAGCGGACGTAATGAAGTCGTTCACGTCACAGTATCGGTAGGTGCGGCTGGTGAATCAACGCAAAAGCAGAGTTTTGATTGCACTCCGGCCCACTTTGGGAAAAACGCAGTGGATGCTCCTAGCCCGTCGGCTTCTTGGAGGTGTGATAAAAATCAAGAGAGGATATGAGAACTCCCAGCAATAGAAGTTTGTTTTGCGGACTTATGGCCATCGCTCTCCTTTTCGGACTGAGCCGCTCCTTCGCTCAGGAGAAGCCCCCTTCCACCGAACTGACCATTGCTGCGGCTGCCGACCTAAGCTCGGTTCTGAAAGAAGTTGGTGATTCATTCGAGAAAAAGACGGGCGTGCACATCCGGCTTTCGTTCGGAGCCTCCGGGGCGCTCACGCAGCAGATTCACAATGGCGGCCCATTCGATGTCTTCTTCTCCGCTGACATGGACTATCCCCGCCAGTTGATCGCAGCCAGCGAAGCAGACGCTACGAGTCTTTACCAGTATGCTGTCGGCAAGCTGGTGTTGTGGGTTCCGGCCGGCTCGCCCCTTGACGTAGAACATAAAGGAATCGATTCCCTTCTCGATCCATCCGTACAGAAAATCTCGATGGCGAACCCGCAGCATGCTCCCTATGGCCGAGCCGCCGAGACTGCTCTGAAACATGCGGGCATCTATGAAAAGGTGTCCCAACATCTGGTAATCGGCGAGAACGTCTCGCAGGCTGCACAATTTGTGGAATCCGGAAACGCGCAGGCAGGATTTGTGGCCCTGGCTCATGCGCTTGCTCCCGCCATGCAGGGCAAAGGAAGGTTTTGGACAGTTCCGGCAGACTACTATCCGCCGCTAGCACAGGGAGTGGTTGTGGTCTCAAGTTCGAAGCATAAGAAGGAAGCCGGCGATTTTCTCGACTTCATTCGGACAAAAGAAGTGTTAGAGCTATTTAAGAAATACGGTTTCACCCTTCCCGGGAACTAGGACCGTCCGCCGCGCTTCGAGATCGCGGTGGGAAGCAGTTCGGCGGTCAGCCTGTTGCTCGCAAGATGGCTGGCGACGAGTTTGTGCGCCTTCGTGACGGCGACGCGCGGATCAAGGAATACAAGGACCGACGGTCCTGCGCCGCTCAACGCCGCCCCTAGAATGCCTGCCTTCCCTTTCAACTCCTGCAAGCATGGGAGCAACGGACAGAGCACGGAACGATAGGGTTGATGGATACGATCTTCCAAAGCAGCGCCAAGCAAGTCAGGGCGATTTTGCGTAAAGGCCGCCAGCAACAGCATGGAGTTCTGCACGTTCGTGACTGCGTCCGCGCGCGAATACTGGGACGGGAGAACCCGGCGAGCCTCTTCGGTCGAGAGCGGCTGGTCAGGAATCGCCAGCAGCAGCGGCCATTTCCCTTTCGGATGGATGACCGCGACCTGCGCCTCAGCTTCTCCGGACATCCGGGCGACGGTGAGTCCGCCCATCCAGCAGGCGGAGGCGTTGTCGGGATGATGCTCGCGGCGTGAGGCCTCCCCGATAATCTGCGCATCATTCCAGCCGAGGCGGCCGAAATGCACAGCCAGCGCGATACCTGCGAGGCGCGCCGCGGCGGAAGAGCCGCAGCCTTTGCCAATGGGAATGTCATTGGCGATATTCAAGGCGAGTGGCTTCACAGTCCGTCCCGTGGACTCGAAAACTTCACGATAGGTTTCGAGAATCAGATGGTTCCGGACATTCCCGCATATTCGTTCGTCGCGGCCCTTGGCAACAATCTCGAACTCACTCGCGGGCTTGGCGGCAATCTTGATGTAAAAGTCCATCGCCAGCGCGGCTGCGTCAAACGCCGGGCCCAAGTTGGCCGAAGTTGCCGGCATTGCCAGTCTGAATGAAGATGGAGAAGTTTTTGCCATAGTAGCGCCGGCGTACTCGCCAGCTGTCGCGAGCGCACCTTGCGCTCGCAGTCTGGGACAATCGCACTGCAAAAATCAGTTGAGTCGTTCCAGCGTACGAATCACAGCATCGAGTGAGGCATCAAGAACAACTGGGGGATGTCGCAACGGCGCCACTGCCTCAGCTTCCTGTATTGAGCCGGACATGTCGCCACGATGGAAACCAATGGTGAAATCCGGGTCCTTCAACAGATTCCCCGTCAGTATCAGCACCACGGTCTCGTCGTTTTTCACGAATCCCTGCTGCACCAGCTTCTTGAGTCCTGCCAAAGTAACCGCCGATGCCGGCTCGCATCCGATCCCTTCCGCGCCGATCTCTGCTTTCGCCTTGGCAATCTCGAACTCACTCACCTGCTCGCACGCTCCGCCAGTGGCTTCGAGCACGTGGGCCGCTTTCTTCCAGGAAGCCGGGTTCCCAATGCGGATCGCCGTTGCTCGAGTCTCCGCCGGGACGCTGATCAGGCGCTTGCCCCCCGCCTCGCGCAATGTGCGAACCAGAGCATTCGCGCCTTCGGCTTGAATCACTGAAAGCTTTGGAAGCCGGGAGATCAACCCCAATTCCCTCAATTCAAGCAGAGCTTTGCCGATCGCAGAACTGTTACCGAGATTGCCGCCGGGAACGATGATGTGATCGGGCGGTTGCCAATCGAGTTGTTCGAGCAATTCGATGGCAAGCGTCTTTTGCCCTTCCAGGCGAAAGGGATTGATCGAATTCAGTTGGTAGACCGGAGCTTTTTGCACCAGTTCTTGCAACAGTCGCAGGCATCCATCGAAATCCGTGCGAAGCTGGCAGGTCACGGCTCCGTAGTCAAGGGCTTGTGAAAGTTTGCTCCAGGATATTTTTCCTTCGGGCACGAGCACCAGGCTGCGCATGCCTCCGCGCGCGGCATACGCGGCCATTGAGGCTGAAGTATTACCCGTCGACGCGCATGCGACCCAGCGGAATCCGGCTTGGCGGGCGAACGTGGCCGCAACCGTCATGCCTCCATCCTTGAAGGAGCCTGTTGGATTCATGCCCTGATGCTTGGCAAACAGACGAGGCACACCTGTGATGCGCGCGCATTGCGGCAGTTCGTAGAGCGGAGTGTTCCCTTCCCTCAAAGTGATGACGTACTTGTCCTCAATGGTCGGCAGCAGGTCGCGAAAGCGCCACACACCGCTGAGGTCCACGGGATTTGAGGAGAGGCGCCGATTCTTCCACGACGATTTCAGGTGGCCCGCATCGGGCCGGGCATCTTTCCAGGCGGGATAGTGAATTTCGAGGAGATCTCCGCACTTTTCGCAACGGAAGTCTTGACCGGCTGCATCTCTCGGATCTCCGCAGGCGATGCAGCGGAAACGAAAGTTCGCGTGGCGCACTCCCTCGATGGAACTGGAGACCAGTGACATGGGCGCGATCTACTTCTCCCCCCGCAGGTATTGGTCGGTCTTGTTGATCCAGTCGGCACGCGGTGGAGTGAAGACGTCGAGGTCGACCGTGTCTTCCAGCGCTTCCGCCTTGTGCGGCATGTTCGAGGGGATACAGAGCACCTCTCCGGCATGAACGACAATTTCCTGGCCGTCAATGTAGAACTTGAGCGCGCCTTCGACGATGTACGTCAACTGCTCGTTGTGATGGCTGTGCAAGGGGACAATGCATCCTTTCTTGAGCAGCACGCGGGCGAGCATGATTTCTTGTCCGACCACGAATTGACGCTGCAAGAGCGGGTTGAGGTCCTCCAACGGAATCGTGTGCCAGGGAATGTACTGGAGCGCCAACTTCAACGGTGCCTTTTTGGCAGACGGACGTTTCGCGCTGCGAGTTTTTGGCCTGGAGCGCATGCTGGTGGACTTCGCTTTCTTTTTCGATTTTGCCATGTTCTACCTGTTGGAGGATCGGTCAGGAGACGCCTTCCAGGATGCGGACGTCGCGCTTGGCCTCTCCCAGGACCTCGATCGCCTTCTTGTACTCGGGATCTTCATAAGCGGCAACGGCATCCTGCACGCTCTCAAACTCGACGATTACGGAGCGCTCCTGAATTCCTGATTCGTACACTTTCACCGCGGTTCCCCGAGAAAGGAAGCGGCCACCATGCGCCTTAACAACGGGAGTCGCAAGTTTGGCATATTCGGTCAAAACTGCCGGATTCTTGACGGAATGATAGAAGGTAACCCAGTAACCATTAGCCATAACGAATCCCCAATCTTTCGCAAAACTGCAGTTGCGGTGCTGCTCTGATCTTTACCTGACGCCTGCCGCCTGATTCACCGCACTCGACCGCCGTAAATCTTCACGGCCGTGTCGTGCAGGTAGGCGTGGGCCAATTCCAAGGCTCGTGCCTCGGTGATTTCTCCCTCGGAAATCATCTCGGCGAGAGCTGCCGCTAATGCAGTCCGAGAGGAGTACGTCCCCAGCCAGTAGCTCTCTTCCGCGCCTAAGACCTGATTGTACGGGAAACAGTCAGTGCCAAAGGTGATCTTGTCGGGAAAAGTTTCCAGCCACATCTTCAACGTGTTCTTGAACGCTGACGGATACTGCGCGAGTTCTCCAAACGAAGAGTCCAGATAGACATTCTTCATGGCAGCGAGCCAGATCGCCTCGCGCTCGAGCGGATATCCACCATGAATCATGACAAATGTCGTACTCGCATAGCGCGGATCGCGCAGCACGCTCTCGAGAGTCATGATGTTGCTCTGCGACAGATTGAAATAGTCGCCGATGCCGACTGCAGTGTGAATGTGTACGGGCAAGTGCAGCCGTCCGCCTTCCTGAAGCAGATAGCGAAAGATGTAATCCTGAAACGTGCGGTACTCCTTTTCGGTCGGAATACCACCCGCGATGTAGCGGCGATAGATGTCTTCGGCCTGCGAACTCGTCGGATCGCTGAAACTCATAGGGCGGAAATAGGCCACTTCGAATTTCATGGCGATGCCGCCGCGTTTGGAATTGTCTTCAAGCACCCGGCTGATAAAGCTGAGGTAATCCGCAAACGATGCCGGGAGCTTGGGGACATTCAGTTGCTGCATCCAGCGGTGCAGCATCTTTTCCTGCAACGGAATGAAAACGCCCTCGTCGGGATTGCGTCCGCTCTCACGTTCGTTATTAAACGGCCACATGAATGAATCGGCGAAGAAGACCCAGGGAAATCGCTTGGCATCGAGATAGTCGGGCATCATGGCGCGGTTGGCCACGGAACTCTCGATGTTGATCTTGTCGAGTATCGAATTGAAGTAGGCTGTGCCCGCAAGTTGCTTCTTTAATTCGGTCTTCTTGTCGAGCAGCCACTTCGCATGCCCGGGCTTGAGATCAGCGTAAGGATACCCAAAGAGAGCCTTTGCGGCAGCGGCGAGCTCGGGATTATCGTCGCGGGTGCGTAATGCCTCGCTGGCATTCGGAGGAGCGGCCATGGCATCGACGTCAGGATCGTCAGCGTACCCCGGGTGAGCGTGGTGATCGAATGCCGGAATCTTCTCGATCTGGGGGAGCAGGCGCTGGTAGATCTGCTGCACGTCATTCCCCGGAAATGGGCGCGCCTGGGCGAAACAGATACCGCTTGCTGTAACAAGAAACACAACACCAATTGCATATCGCATGGTTCTTCCTCAACGCATGAATACAAATGCTGAAATCGATTTCAACGAACGGCGGCCGTTCCCTGCCAGGCCGAAGAAACTTTCTGCATGCGCTCAACCGCTTCCTGCAAGGTCGCCATCGATGAGGCGAAGGAGAATCGGATGAAATCTTTGCCGGCGTTGCCAAATGCCGCGCCTGGAATCGCAGCCACTCCGGCCTCCTCGAGCAGAATGCGGCAGAGATCTTCGGCCGTCCTACCCGTCCCCGTGATGTCGACCCAGGCATAGAACGCGCCATCGGGCGGCAGGCAGCGGAATCCGGGGACGCGATTCAGATCGCGCGCGAACTGATCGCGGCGGCGCGCAAATTCCGCAACCATCCGCGGCGTGTTGCCTTCGCGATCCTTCAGCGCATCGATGGCGGCATATTGCGTGAATTCTGCGACGCAGGTATAGGTGTTGACCGCCATAAGGTCGAGTGCAGGCACAACTTCGGGCGGAGCGATCGTGTATCCCAAGCGCCATCCGGTCATGGCGAAGCTCTTGGAGAATCCGTCGATGATCAGCGTGCGCTCGGCCATTCCCGGATAGCGCAGCATCGAAAGATATTCTTCGCCGTAAATAATGCGTGCGTATATTTCGTCTGACAGAACCCAAAGGTCGTGCTTGACAGCAAGCTCCGCGAGTGCCCGTTGCACGGCGTCGGTGTAGACCGTGCCTGTGGGATTGCCCGGCGAATTCGTCAGTAGCATACGCGTGCGCGGAGTGATCTTCGAAGCGACCTCGTCGGGATCGGGCTGAAGGTTGTTGCGGGCTGAAAGCGTGAAAGGCACCGGAACAGCGCCGAGTCCGAGTGAGATCGATGCATAGCCGGGAAATCCTGGATCCGGATACAGAACTTCGTCGCCCGGCTCGAGCAGAGCCATCATCGACTGGAAGAGCGCGATCTTGCATCCCGGAGCGACGACGATATTTTCCGGCGAAACTTGAATGCTGCGCGTGCGTTGCAGATAAGCCGCGATCTCTTCGCGCAAAGCAGGAACACCAATCACATTGCAGTAGCGGTCTTTGCCTTCAGCCAACGCCTTCGCTGCGGAATCGATCACCGATTGGGCGGGATGAAAGTCGGGCTGGCCGAGTTCGAGATGGATGATCGAGCGGCCTTGTGCTTCGAGTTCCTTGGCGCGCGCGAAGACCGAAAGAGCTCCCTCGCCGGACATCACTGACATCCTGGATGCAATGGATCGCATGAACCTCCTGCTAGTTCCGAGTAGTGAGTCTCGGGTCGCGATTCACAACTTCTTTGCCACAGATCAACACGGATTCACACGGATAAATCAACGACACTCAAAAAGTATCCATGAAAATCCGTGCGAATCGGTAGCCGCTTTGGCTCGCGACTCGAGACTCAGGACTCGCGGCTATAGTCCTTTATACATTCCACCATCTACGAGCAAGGTTTGCCCCGTGATGTATGACGCGCGCTCCGATGCAAGCCAGACAATCGTCTCCGCAAGTTCATGCGGATCGCCCAGGCGCTTCAGTGGCGCGTCAGCGGCCCATCCATCGAGGAACTCCTGCTCGGGCTTTCCGGTCGCCGCGGAACGAGCTTTTGCCAGTTCCATCAGACGATCGGTTGCCGTAAAACCCGGACCGACGTTGTTGACCAGGATTCCGTCTTTGCCGAACTCATTGGCAAGACTCTTCACCAGCCCAACCACGGCGGCGCGCACTGCGTTCGACAGAACGAGATCCGTAACCGGCTGCTTCGTGGTAATCGAAGTGATGGTGATGATTCGTCCCCATTTGTTGCGCTGCATGTGAGGAAGCACTTCGCGCGCGAAGTACACCGTGCTGAGGAAGTTCGCCTCGATCGCCTTCTGCCAGTCTTCGAGTGATGCAGCCATGAATCCCTTTGCTGGAGGACCTCCTGCGTTGGTGACACAGATGTCGACGCTGCCGAACTGGTTTGCGACTTCGGAGACGAAGCGACTGACAGCAATTGGGTCCGTGACGTCGAATGCTTCAGCAAGAACTTCGGCTGAGTGCTGCTTTCGGATTCTGTCCGCGGCTGTGTGCAGGGTCTTCACATTGCGTGCGCACATCGCGACCTTGCAACCTTCAGCCGCAAAGGCCTCGGCGGTCGCAAGGCCAATTCCCTGGCTCGATGCAGCTACCAGCGCAATACGTCCTTTGAGCCCCAGATCCATGGCGTGAATTGGGCATTATAAATCGTTCACCACGAAGGACACTAAGGTTCACGAAGGAAACCGCGTTAGTTTGCCTTGCGGCTGCGCGGATGGGCCTTTAGTCTTGTTGCGTGAGGATGCCATGAAACAGCGGAAACGCCGTCTGGAAACGGCTGCAGTGCGCGGGGCTTCGGACCTGGAGAAGAAGAATGGTCCGGTTGCGCCGGAGATCTATCAGACGTCGACATTTGAGGTGACTGACAACGAAGAGCAGATTCGTGTCACCACGACCGATCGCTACTACACGCGGTGGGGAAATCCGACGATTACGCTCGCGGAGCAGACAATCGCGGCGATTGAAGGGACGGAATCGGCGCGGGTGTTCGCTTCGGGTATGGGTGCGATCACGACTACGATTCTGGGGCTGCTGAAGGCGGGAGATCACATCGTTGCACAGAAAGATATTTATGGCGGTGTGACGAAGTTCTTCTCGGAGTGGTTGCCCAAGTTGGGGATCGAGACGTCGCTGGTCGAAACGAACGATCTCGAGCAGCATGAGCGGGCAATTCGCCGGAATACGAAGCTGCTGTACCTGGAATCTCCGACGAATCCGTCATTGTGCGTGGTTGACATGAAGAAGATGGCAGCGCTGGCGAAGCAGCGTGGACTGCTATGCATGATCGACAGCACGTTTGGCACGCCGATCAATCAGCATCCTGCGGAATATGGGATCGATCTGGTGATGCATTCTGGAACGAAATATCTCAGCGGACATGCGGATTTGACTTGCGGTGTGGTCTGCGGACGAACGGTGTTGATGCAGCAGATCGATGAGAGCCGCAAGACGCTGGGCAACTGCATGGATCCGCATGCTGCGTGGTTGCTGATTCGCGGGCTGAAGACGCTGGCAGTGCGCGTGGCACGACAGAACGAGAACGCGTTGCGCGTTGCGGAGTTTCTGGAGGGACATGCGAAGGTTCGGCGCGTGCATTATCCGTGGCTGAAAAGTCATCCGCAGTATGCGATTGCGCGCGAGCAGATGTCGGGTGGAAGCGGGATGGTGACCTTTGAAGTGGAAGGCACAGGAGACGATGCGCGGAGAGTGAGCGAAGCGATGCGGATGTTTACACTCGCGACTAGTTTGGGAGGAGTGGAATCGCTGGTGTCGATTCCGGTGCTGACCTCGCATGCGATGATTTCGGCGGAGCAGCGCGCTCGCATGGGAGTTACTGAGCAGATGGTGCGATTATCGGTTGGGATCGAGAGTGCGGATGATTTGATTGAGGATTTGGAGCGGGCGCTCGATGCTGTGGGTTCGCGCTCAGAAGTTCCTGTGGGATCTCGGTCGTCTCGCTGAGATTCAAAAGCATTACCGCGAAGGTCACTAAGGTCCGCAAAGAGCGCTAAGAAAAATTCACAAACTCTATCTTCTATTTTTCCCGAAATGGAACCGCTGTCTCGGGTGCGGTGGTACCCCCTCCCCCCTCCGAATCTCTCGAATCAGCGGCTTAGCGGGAAATTGCAAAGTAATCTATGGGGCACAATCACTTACGGGCAAAATCTTGGATTCAAAGAACTTAGGTTCTGGCGCTCTGGAACTTAGTTCCAAATTGGGACCAGATGCGCGTTCTGCGCACCGTCCTCGGCTCGACGATGATGGCGAAAGGGGCCTGTGGAACGCAAGGGCAGATGTCACAACGGGGTGTGGAAAACGTCGGTGCGGTTAAGTTGTGGTACGCCGCGGAATTCGGACGCGGCGAGAATTCGCTCTCAAGCGCAAAAAGAACCCGGCCTCTTGCGAGGCCGGGCTTCACGAGGGGTGGAGTGATTTGTTAGAAGATGAACTTCGCACCGAACTGCAGAATACGGGCGAGGTGCGAACCGTTGTACTGGAAGAGCCCATCGCCGCCGAACGTGCTGGGATATCCGTTCCATTCCACATGGTTGAACACGTTGAAGGCTTCAGCACGGAACTCAAAGGCCATGCTCTCCTTGATGGCGAAACGCTTAAACATCGCCATATCGAAGTTGGTGCGTCCGGGATTGCGCACGCTGTTTCGGCCCGCGGTTCCGAAGGTGAGGCCTATGGGCGTAGCAAAAGCACTCGGGTTGTACTTCAAGGGAGGCGTACCGCCCGGAACGTCTGCGCTGGGATTTCCAATCAGGTCAGGGTAAGACCCGGTTCCCACGCCGTTACCAACACCAGCGTTGTCGCCGTAGGTCGTGCCATTGGTGACGGTAACAGGGGTTCCCGTCGAGTAGCCCGCGATGCCGGAGTATTGCCATCCACCTAGAATCGTGTGGGTGATGCCCGGCTTCTTGAAGAACGGTAGATCGTACACCCAGGCAACATTCAGCATGTGACGTTGGTCAAAATTGGAACTTGCACGAGTCGCAGCGACATCGTACGAGTTGACGAAGCCGCCATCGTAGCGATCGGAGGAATCGTCGATGGAATGGCTGTAGGTGTAGGCGGCCGAGACACTAAGCGCGCCCACGGTCCTGCGCAACGCAAGCTGTAAGGCGTTGTATGAAGAGGAGGACTTGTTCTCAAGTCGAGTAATGGTTCCGATCCCCAGGAATGGCCGGTAGTAGCTCGCATCGTTGCCGCAAGCGGTCTGTAGATTGATCGCGGCCTGTCCGGTAATTGTGTTTCCGTTTACGACAGCGCTAACATCCGGGAAACCTGCATCGGTCACGCTATCACAGTCAGCGCTGCTGATTGTCTGTCCGGTCGAGTAAGGATTCTCCGAAGCCGGAGTGGGGAGCAACTGGTTCAAGTCGCGCTGCCGACCGAGATGAGTTCCCTTGCTTCCGACGTAGGAAGTCGTTAAGACCATATGGCTTGGAAGTTCACGTTGCACATCCAGGTGCCACTGCTGCATGTAGGGCCAGACCACCTGGTTGGGAATCGAGTAGAAGCTGCGCGGGAAAGTCGGGGCCACGGCGCCGCCGCCGATGTTCTCGTATCCCAGGATATTGTTTTGACTGGCACTGACCAACAGTGGTGAGGACTGTCCTTCCATGCCTTCGGTGTTCGCCTCATTTCCATTGGCATGTTCGTAAAAGATTCCATATCCGCCACGGATAGCAGTCTTGCCGTTTCCTTGGGGATCCCACGCAAAGCCAATTCGTGGCGCTGCATTGAACAGGTGACCCTTGGAGCAACCTACTGGAACGCCGTTCACGCCGCACTGAACCAAGCCGGCCAGTGGATCTCCGATAATCGCCCCGGAGGAATCGACCGCGAGAGCAGCTGGAGTGCAGGGCACGTCGTCGGGACCAAGCCCGTCAGGATTACAGAGAACAGGCGCATTCGAAGAAGCTGCAAAAACGGCCGGGTCCCAGTTATAGGCCTGCTTGTAACGATCGCGGTACGTGCCCTCAAGACTGACGCGAAGACCGAGATTGAGAGTTAGCCTGTCGCTAACGCGCCAATCGTCCTGGAAGTAGGGCTCAAAAATCTTGTATCGATTGTAGAACTTGATCTGGTTGCTGCCTTGACTGAAGCTCGCTATGTTGCCCATGAGCAGATCAGCAAAGGCATTTCCGGTGCTCAGTGGAGAAGATGGATCGAAATTCAAGGAACCGTTCACTTGCACGCTGCTCAATTCGTTCTTTTGGGCAGCTACAAAGTACGCGCCAAACTGCAGGTTGTGGCGGCCTAGGATCTTGGTCACGTTGTCGCGATAAGTGTAGGTCGGGTTGGAGTTGTACGGACCTTCCGGCCAGACGCCGTTGGGATCTTCATAGAACCCGCCGTTGTATTCGTTGCCACCACCGATATTGATCGCCGGCAACTTGCCGCCGGCACCATTGTTGAATAAGTACGCCATGTTCCATCCGGAGGTCGGTAGTGCATAGGTGCCTTGCGACTTGAAAGAAATATGGTCCGTGGTGTAGCTGGCGACGAACTCGTTCAGCAATGTTGGAGAAATATTGCTTGTCCAGCGGGCGACCATGCTGACTCCGGGGCCATCGAAAAACGTCTGCGCCGTCGGGAAGGCGGAACCGGTCCAGATGGTTGTGGATTCCACTTGCTGCCAGGAGTCGTGGATATAGCGGAAGGTGAGGCGATTGCGGTCGTTGAGGTTGTGGTCAATGCGCAGCAGTTCCTCACGCCACGTCGTGGGTTGCGTGGTATTCGCGATGAAAGAAGCCGCCCCCGGAGTATCGACGGTTGGCACAGGGATCAGGCCCAAGAGTGCGTTGGCCGTCCCGGTGGATTCGATAGGCACAGTGTTGTTGGGGAATGTGGCGAGCGTTCCCGCCGTTGCACCTGCTCCGCTTGACGGACAATCGGGGAAATCATCGTGAAGGAAGTCAGTTCCGGCGGCCGGGCAGACACCGGTGAAGTCTCCGGCTCGCTCTTCCGAGGACGGGACCGCAGCGTTGAAGTCTGACGGAACGCGTTCCCGGCGCCACTCCTGCGACCAGAAGAAGTAAGTCTTTTCCTTGTTCTTGTTGTACACGCCGGGGATAAAAACCGGGCCACCGATGGTGTAGCCGAAGTCGTTTTTCTTGTAGGGAGGAACTTCGGATTCAAAGTAGTTCCGAGAGTTGAACATGTCGTTGCGGACGAACTCGTAGGCATTTCCGTGGAAGGCCTTGGTGCCGCTCTTGGTCTCGACTTCGACGGTGCCCGAACCATTGCGACCGTATTGTGCGCCATAGTTCGACGTGAGAACCTTGAATTCCGCGATCGAATCGATACTGGGATATACGTTCAACGTACCGTTGCTGCCGTTATCCATGTTGTCGCCGCCATCGAGTTCCCAGTTGTTGTACTCTGTGCGGCCACCATTCATGCTGAAAGCGACGCTGCCGTTGATGCCCACCGAGGGCTCATCCTGACCAGTTTGGTTGCTGACACCTGGGACAAGCGTGACCAGTGAGGCAAAGTTGCGGCCGTTCAACTCGAGCTGCGTGATTTCCTTGCCGCTGACGGTGCCGGCCAGTTCGGACGATTGGGTTTCAACCTGCGCGACGTTTGTTCCTTCGACAACGACCTCAGTCGTCGCGGCGCCCACCTGGAGGGTTACGTCGATACGGGCTTTCTCGGCGACATCCAGTTTGAAGGCTTTGGCTTGATATTTCTTGAAGCCGGTGGCGGTCACAGTGATGTCGTAGGCACCGGCCGGCAGACCGGACTGATTGTAGTCGCCGGTGGAATTGGTTTCCATCGAGCGATTGATGCCGCGGTCGGGGCTAGCGACCACGACGGTGGCGCCAGCGATGGCGGCGCCGGAGGGATCCTTCACGGTACCGGTGATCGATCCGGTTTGCGCCATGGCCGCGGCGCAGAACATCAGGACCAGCAACGTCCCTAACAGAACACGTGATAATTTCATTTTGGTTCCCCCAAGGCGCAGGACTATACCCGCACCGGTTCAGTCGGCTTTGCTGTGCAACGGAGCCTCGCGGCCCGGTTCGCGTTTCGGAGCTGATTCCCGTTTGGAGTTGAGACCCCTCAGACGGGTTATTAAAACGTATGAATAGTGCGTTTATATGACAGGTACTGTCAAGAAAAAAACGTGGCGGAGAGTCGGGAAGGACAGTGGTTTGGCAGCGGAAACGTTTCCGGTGGGCGGGTCGTCGGTCTTGGGTCGTCGGTCTTCGGCTTTCGCATCTGTCGAACGTTGGATGGTGTTAGTACCCATGGCCAATAAACGCGGAATTGTCACAGGCTGCGCGTGGATTCACGCACTACAAGCTCGGGAGCAACTTTGCGGTGAGTCGGTTTAATTTCGCGCTTCTCGAGAACCGCATTGATTCCATCGAGGACAATGCCGACGGCAGAAGTTCCCATGGCTTCCATAGGCTGGCGAACGGTGGTCAGCGAAGGCGAATAGATCGCCGAAGGTGCGACATCGTCGAAGCCGATCACGGAGCATTGGTCGGGCACGCGAATGCCGGCCCGATTGAGAGCGCGAATAGCTCCGAAGGCGCTCATGTCATCGAAAGCTAGCATGGCGCTGAAGGAACGCTTTTGCCGGATGAGATCTTCGGTGAGTTTGTATCCCAGTTCGAAGCTGGAGAGCGGATCGCTAGACTCGGGCATCTCGACGATCAGGCGCTGATCGAGTTCGAGGCTGGATTGCTTGGCGAAATTGCGAATACCACGCCAGCGGGGAGAACTGTCGGTTAGGGCCTTGGGGCCGCGGATGATGGCGATCTTGCGATGTCCGAGGGCGTGCAGGTGTTCGAGGGCGAGATGGCCGCCGAGTTCGTTGTCGACGATGACGGAACTGATGGAGTCGGTCTCCAATTCGCAACCGATCATGGTGGTGGGAATGCTGCTTTTCTCGAGATCGGCCAGGAGATTGATGTCGAGGAAGACCCAGTTTGCGATCACGATGAGGGCTTCGATGCGGCGGTCGAGCAACATCTCAAGATAACGCTCAAAGCGGCTGCCTTCGTTGTGTACGTCGGTGAGGATCGGGAGATAGGAAGCCTGGTAGAGGGTGTTCTCGATACCGCGGAGGATCATCGTACAGAAAGGGTCAGTCATGTCGAACACCATGACGCCGACCGTGTGGCTACGCTTGCTGCGCAGGGAGCGGGCGAACTGATTGGGACGGTATCCCAGCTTCTGCGCGGCGCGCTCAATTTTCTTTTTTGTGGCCGCAGGAATGTAGCGCGCCAGAGGAGCGTTGTTGAGCACGATGGATACGGTGGTCGAGGAGAAACCGCTTTCCTTCGCCACATCGCGAATCGTCACCATGGTCGACGTTTTATGCTACAGAGCTGCGGTTCAAAATCCCGCGTGTTTTCACGCGTACACTTTGAAAGGATCGACAGCGTTCCGCCTTGTGCTCGAAAGTTGAATTTCAGTCGAACACTGGCGGACACTACAGCAGAGAGTCATGTCAGTGTCAAGCACACGGATCACATCGACTACTTTTGTTTTGTTTCTTTTTCTCGCAGCTGCGGCGGCGACGAGTGCTCATCAAGTTGCTGGGAGCGCACACAGCGCGCAGGCACAATCCGCAGATCCGGCTCAGCTATTCCGGAGCGGAGAGGACGCCCTAAAACACGGGAAATTGGACGATGCGGAACGGGCTTTCCGGCAAGTGTTGCAGATCGATCCGCAGGCGGGCGGGGCATACGCGAATCTGGGAGTCGTCTACATGCGGCGCAAGCAGTGGAGCAAGGCCTTAACGTCACTGGAAAAGGCGCAGCAATTGATGCCGCAGGTGCCGGGGATTCGCCTGAATATTGGCCTGGCGTACTACCGGCAGAATGAATTCCTGAAAGCCATCCCGCCATTTGAATCGGTGGTGCGGGATCAACCAAATGGGGAGCAGCCGAGATATCTGTTGGGGCTCTGTTATTTCTTCGCCGAGCGTTGGGAGGACGCGGCGAATACTCTGGAGCCGCTGTGGCCGCTGGAATCGGAAAAGCTTCCGTACCTGTACGTACTGTCGAATGCGGCCAGCCGCGCCGGACGCAAGGAACTCGACGAGCGTGCCGCGGCGCAGTTATTGAAAGTGGGAAATGAATCACCGGAATACCATCTCTTCGCCGGAAAATATCATCTGAATCGCGAGGAGTATGACCTGGCGATTGCGGAGTTCGAGGCCGCGGCCAAAGCCAATCCCAGGCTGGCGTTCGTGCACTTCAACCTGGGGCTCGCTCACTTGCGGAAACAGGAGTACGCCGCCGCGCGAGATGAGTTCCTGAAGGATGTGGCGGTGGAACCGGATTTGGCGCTGAATTACGACCAGCTTGGAGAAACGTATTGGCAGATGGAAGACGATACGAACGCCGAGAAGAGCTATCGCGAGGCGATCCGACGGGCTCCACGGCTGGCGAATTCGTATCTGGGCTTGGCGAAGATTTATCAGAAGCAAGGAAAATTTTCTGCTGCGCTCGCCGAGGCGGATGTGGCGGTGAAGCTCGATCCGGAACGCACCGACGCGCATTACATGCGGGGACAGATTCTGCTACGGCTAGGGCGGAAAGAAGAAGCAAAAAAAGAAATGGCGCTGGCTGCCGGTGAGAACGAGCCGAAGAAGCCGGCGAAAGTTCCGTCTCCGGAGCTGTTGCAGGAGTCGCAGTGATACACTGGCTTCACCGCACGATCCCCTCACGCACGACTGAAAACTCTGCTGTTCCGGCAGGAGGTAGAAATCATGAAGCGCGCATTGAAAATCGGGGCCATTGTGGTTGGCCTGCTCATTCTCATCCTGATTGCGATTCCATTTTTTATTGACGCGAATGCGTTTCGTCCGACGCTTGAGTCGGAGCTGACGAATGCGCTGGGACGGCAGGTGAAGGTCGGGAATCTTTCGCTGCGATTGTTTTCGGGAAGCGTGACGGCCGACAACATTTCGATTGCCGACGATCCGCAATTCAGCAAGAGTCCGTTCGTCCAGGCAAAATCATTGAAAGTTGGGGTCGAACTGATGCCGCTAATCTTCTCGAAGACGCTGAATGTGACGGAGTTGACGCTGGATCAGCCGGAGATCCGGCTGGTCCAATCGCAGAATGGGGATCGGTGGAATTTTTCGAGCCTGGGCGGGAAGAATGCGTCCGCGCCGCAAAAGCCGACGACACCGGGGAGCGCGCCGAAAGCATCGACCAGTTCGAGGTCCTCAAGCAGTCCGAAGGCGGCGAGCAATCCGAACCTGTCTGTCGCGAGGCTGAACGTGAATGATGGGCGCGTGACGGTGGCAAAGGCGAACTCCGAAAAGGGGCGTGTTTACGACAAGGTTAATGTCGAAGTGGAACACTTCTCGTTTTCTTCCTCGTTTCCGTTTCAGATGACGGCGAATACGCCTTCTGGGGGAACGGCGAAGTTGTCGGGGAATGCCGGCCCGATCGATGCCAACGATGCCGCGTCGACTCCGCTGAATGCCAAGATCTCCGTGCAGAAGATGAATCTGGCGACCTCGGGATTTATCGATCCGGCGGCGGGAATTGCGGGCATCGCCGATCTGGATGGCACGGTGATGTCGGACGGGCGTCAAGCGAAGGCAAACGGAACGCTGAAAGCCTCGAATCTAGTGGTGGTGAAGAAGGGGTCGCCGGCGGGGCGTCCCGTGGATGTGAAGTTTGCGGCGGTGCATGACCTGGCGAACGACACGGGAAATATCACGCAGGGCGACATCGCGATGGGGAAAGCGATCGCGCACCTGACTGGCTCTTACAATGCGCACGGCAAGATCACCACCGTGAATTTGAAGCTCAACGGGCAGAACATGTCGGTGGATGATCTGGAGGCAATGCTTCCAGCCCTCGGTGTGGTATTACCTCCAAAAGCAACACTGAAAGGCGGCGGATTAGACGTCAACCTGGCGAGTACTGGCGCCGTTAACCAGCTGGTAACTACCGGGTCGATAAAGTTGCACGATACCCAGCTGGCGAACTTCAATCTTGGGCAGAAACTGGCGGCCGTCGCCGCGCTGGCCGGGAAGAACACCGGAAACGATACGACGATTCAGAACCTCAGTTCGGACGTGAAGATGTCTCCGGCTGGGACACAGGCGAACAACATCAATCTGACGGTGCCGTCGATTGGAGTATTGACGGGTGGGGGAGCGGTGAGCCCGAGCAACGAACTCGCCTTCAAAATGAAGGCTGACGTTAGCGGCATGGCAGTTCCGTTTGGAGTTACGGGCACTACCTCAGACCCGAAGTTCACGCCCGACGTGAAAGGGATTGCGACCGGCTTCCTCGAAGGGGCGCTCGCGAATCAAGGCAAGGGAGCCAACGCGCAACAGCAGAATCCCATCAATAGTGTTATGGGGTTGTTTGGCAAGAAGAAGCAGCCGCCGAAATGATGGGCGTAGCTTCGGTTCCGCTTGGCTTCGGCCTTCGCGGGACAGCCGAGGCGGCTGTCTCTAACTGAGTTGTCAGGGAGTTCTTTTCCAATTTACTTACAAGAATATTGATTTCATCATAGGGAAATGAGCGCGGAAGCTGGGGACACAATCTCTCAGGGGTTAAGCCGGTATTCCATCGGAGAAAAGCTGCGCACGTTGCGATTGCGCAAGAGCATGGGGCTGGTGGAGTTGAGCAAGCACACCGGGCTTTCGGCGGCGCTGCTGTCGAAACTGGAGCGCGGGAGGCTGTTCCCGACTCTGCCGACGCTCCTGCGGATTGCGATGGTGTACGGAGTTGGGCTGGATTACTTCTTCACCGACGAGCGAAAGCGGCGAGTGGTGAGTATTGTCCGAAAGGACGACCGGGTGCGGTTTCCGGAGCGGCCGGGGACGCAGGACGTCCCATACTTCTTTGAATGCCTTGATTACCGGGCGACAGAGCGAAAGCTAAGCGCCTACGTGGCTGAGTTTCAGGAGGTCCCGGCCGAAAAGGTGAAGCCGCACCAGCATCCGGGGGTGGAGATGCTCTATCTGATGAAGGGGTCGCTCACCCTCAAAATCGGCAGCGAGGAATTCCTGCTGGAGGCCGAGGACGCCATCTATTTCGATTCGGCCGTCCTGCACAGTTATCGGCGGCGTGGGTCGAAATCGTGTACGGGTGTGATTGTCACGGTTCCGTGAAACGCGGTGCCCTCCCTAGGGCAAAAGTCCTACAGCATTCCCCGTATCCAAGCCGCGACCGAATTCCTTGACAATGCGTGACGTGTCATTGAAATCCACCGCTCCGCGTGCTGGTGTTCTGGAGCAGAGACCTGTCGTACTCACCAGTTCTAAGCCCTGAAGCCGAGTCTATTTTCATAACGCAGTGTTCGAGAGAGTCACGAGGAGGACCATCGTGTCGAAACCATCTGCCCAAACATGGAAGTCTGCGCTGTGGATTGTGGTGGTCATTACGATCGCTGCAGCCGGGGTGATTGCGGTCGCTCCTGCGAAGTCGCGGTCAGGGAAGCGCGCATTGGCGCAGGTTCCGTCGAGGCAACTGACGGCGAAAAAACCGGGGGCAGCCACGCAGACCCGTATTCACTCCAACTACGCGGCCTTGCCGCTGGCCTTTGAGGAAAACCAGGGACAGGCTGGCCCGCAGGTGAAATATGTGGCGAGGGGCACAGGGTACAAGCTGTCTCTGACGAGTTCCGATGCAGTGATGACGCTGCAGCGAAGAAGACTCGACACGAAAGTGGCTCGGCTGATGCGCCGAGGGCAACTGCGGCCGCAACGCTCCAAGATGATTCAAGGGAAGAACCCGTCGGTTCGGAGCGCATCGGTAAATGTTCGGATGCACGTGTCAGGCGCAAATCGGATGGCACGAGTCTCACCTTCGGAGCGCGAACCCGGCCACGTTAACTATCTGGTGGGGAACGATCCTTCGAAATGGCGCTCGAATATCGCGCTTTACGGACGCGTGGTGTACAGCGAGATTTACCCGGGAATCGATCTGGCCTTCCATGGGACGCATGGACAACTTGAGTTTGACTATCTCGTCAGACCGGACGCGGACTTGAGGCAGATTGCGTTGGATTTTGAGGGCGCGAGAAAGATCCGCACAACGGACAAGGGAAATCTAGTACTGAGCACGGATGACGGGGACATACAACTCGCAAAACCCGTGGCATACCAGGACGGTGCAAGAACGCGTCAACTCGTGGATGCGCGTTTCAAGGTACGAGACCATCGCGTGAGTTTTGATGTGGGTACCTACGATCGCAGCCGGATGCTGGTCATCGACCCCACAATTACGTATTCCACCTATTTCGGCGGTGATGTTGCCGACTACGGAATCAGCGTGGCTGTGGATAGCGATGGGAATGCATTCCTAACTGGAGCAACAGATTCGGACACCGTGCCAGGAAATTCGAGCGGCACTGCGGCCCTGAGTTATGACGTCTTCGTGACGAAGATCAGCGCCGTCGGTATTCTCGACTACACAACGATCTTCGGGGGAACTGGCGATGATTTTCCGGGAGGGATTGCCGTCGACGATCAGGGCCTTTACGTTGCCGGCACCACAAATTCGGCTGACTTTCCTGTGACCAGCGGTGCACCACAGACTGCACCCGGCTCTGGCACAGATGCGTTTGCCGTCAAGGTCTCACTTGATGGAACGACACTGGACTGGGGAACCTATATCGCAGGAAATGACGACGACACTGGTTTGGGCATGGCCATCGATGGAAGCCACAATGTATATGTCGTTGGGCAGACTTTCTCAACTAACCTACCTGTGGTCAACAATCTAACAGATGGGTCCTCGGTCAATCTTGGCCAGGCTACGGGAGCTGCCGACGGTTTCATTGCCGAAGTGAATGCCGCAGGTACGGCGTACAACATCGTTAGCTACATGGGCGGCAGCGATGGCGATGTGGCCACCGGAATTGCGCTCGACGGCAGCGGAAACGCCTACGTATGCGGCCAGACATTCTCGTCGGATATTCCAGTGACATCTGGATCCGCCCAAGGATCCTTGGGCTCTGCCGGTTCAGCCGACGCATGCGTGTTCGCGATTAAGGCTTCAACCTTAGCAGCAAGAACTAAGGGTGCCCCGACAAAACAAGATTCTGGTGCTCCGACGAAAGGCTATTTCAAGCGAGGAAGTGCAGCCATTTTGTGGCTCTCACTTCCCGGAGTCGGTCTCGCCTTTGTCGGTGCTGGTGTCGGTGCATCCCGTCAGCGAACAATTATCGGAGTGCTCTGTCTGCTGCTGATGTTTGGAATGCTGCTTTCCATGCCTGCATGCGGCGGAGACAACGGTGGTGGAGGTGGAGGCGGCGGAGGAGGCGGTGGGGGAGGCGCAGCCTATCAGTATGGAACCTATCTGGGCGGGAGCGGTGGAGACGAAGCCCTGGCTATCGCTGCCGATGCGGCGGGTGACGCCTTCGTCGTCGGGGACACCGGTTCGTCCGACTTTCCAGTAACGAACGGGACGACTCTCGTCGGAAATCCGAACGCTTTTCTTGCTCAACTGAATCCGAGCGGGACCGCGGTGACGTATTCTACGTATCTCGGCGGTAGCAACTTTGACGCGGCGTTAGCGGTAACGGTCGATTCCATTGGGATTGCCTACATCACGGGCCAGACTGGTTCATCGAACTTCCCCACGGCCAACGCAACGCAGGCGGTGTTTGGCGGGAGCACCGATGCATTCGTCAGCGCAGTGGATCCGAGTCAGGATGGGTTTATCTTTTCGACGTACCTGGGCGGATCAGGGGATGAAGATCAGTTGGCAGCCGGGATTGCGCTGGACTCATCCGGAAATATCTACGTCACCGGCGACACGGATTCTGGAAACGGAACAACGACGCCATTCCCGACGGTGAGCGCCTTCGATGGTAGCTGGCACGCAGGTGATCCTTGCATCGATTCGAACAACAACAACGTACCTTGCCCAGACGGATTCATTACGGCATACACGGCGCCGTAGCAGAACTGCTGTATTCTCACGATGGCCGCTCTCAGTTTCGGGCGGCCATCTCCCTTTTCGTGCGAGTGGATGGGATTGCATCAATGCTAGTATGGAAGATTCTGTGCGGAGCTGCGTCCGAGGCCGTGTGACGACTTGGTTGCGGTAAAATGAGGCACAGCTTCTGTAACAATTGTATGTTCGGTCGTGGTTCTTGTTGGAAGATTGAGGATCGCGGCGGGCAGCTTTTTTATGGTCCCAGGAATCGAAGGTTACTTGAACCCTATCCTGCTCATGTTGAGAACCGAAAGGTCTGAATCCAGATTGAAATTCACGATGGGGCGCGGCGGTCTGGCTTTCTCGTGCCTGATTGCAGTCTGTGTGGTGTGCGGTTGTGCGCCTGCGGCGGTAGCGGATGGCACGTCGGAATTCACGCTACAGGCGTCTTCTTTCTCGCCGGACGCCATTGCTCCAGGGGGGACGTCCGCGTCAACCATCGAGGTTGGTTCGGTCAACGGATTCGCCGGAACTGTCAATCTGAGTTGCCAGGTGACTTCGTCACAGGCAACCGTCGACCCGCCAGTGTGTACGGTGAGTCCGGCTTCTATCACAGTACCCGCAAGCGCAACAGCAACGATCACGACACTGACTACGACGACTACGGTCGGCTACAGCGTCACCATTACGGGGACGGGGCCGACGACAACTTTCACCACTGCGCCCTTGCAGTTGACGGTGCTGGCAGTGACACCGCAGTTCACCATTACTGTGACGACCACGGTTGCGCCGAGCAGCGTGCCCGCGGGCAGCGGTGGCGAGGGCTTGGTCACGGTCAACCCGATCAATGGATATCAGACTCCGCCGGGCGGAGGAATCACGCTGTCGTGCGCCTCAATTACCCCGCTGGTGACAATTCCGCCGACCTGCTCGTTCTCGTATCCTAATGGTGGAAACAACCTGCAGATAACCGGGCCGCCGATGTCGGCTACGCTGACGATCAACACGTTCGGTCCGGTCACCACTGCGTCCAAGGTTCGTCCGAAAAGCTTTTACGCTCTTTGGCTATCGTTACCAGTGCTAGGGCTGGTGGGATTGGGCACAGCAAAGGGACGAAAGCGGTCAAGAACGGCATGGAGCGTACTCGGACTATTTGTGCTGGGCGCTTCGTTCCTGCTGGTTCCGGCATGCGGCAACTCCTATAACACGTCGACGACAACACCCAATGGAGTGACTCCCGCAAACACGTATACGTTTACCATTGTCGGGGTGGACTCGAATGGAGTGGTCTCGAGTAATACAGGCACGAGCGGCACCGGTCCGACGGTCACGCTGACGGTCACGGCGCCAAAGTAGTCACGCGTCATGACGGGACTTCCGGCTCTCGGCTCCCGCGTATCGGCAGGCGTCATGCGCTGTCGGCTCGTCGGCATTATCCTTATCGCTTCCGTTCTGGGCATTCCTGGCTACTCTTCCAAAAGCAAAAACGAAATTCCCGCTGTGCGATGGGCAGAGGGAACTCCCGGCTGCACGTTCTCGCGGGACAGCGATGGCAAGTATCGCTATGGAACGTGGTCGGACGACGTTGGAATCGTCGTGGCAGTCGATTCCCAGGAATTGGAGAAGGTTCACCGGCGACATGAACCGTTCTTTGCGGTGCTGCTCACGGTGCGTTATCGCGGGCGGGCGCCCCTTGAATTTGTCACGGACAACATTTCCCTCGAGTTTGTAACGCATTTCCGGGTGGTGCAGACGTCGCTGGATCCCGATGCTTTTGCTGCCAAAATCCAGGCGGATGCAGACACATTGAACGATCAGACCGCACGGGAAATCGAAAAACATCCAGAACAGAAGGAACCGAGGCAGCAGTATGTGAGGGCATTCCTGAAAGACTCCGCGGAGCTTGAAGAATTTGTCGGCAAAAATAGCTTGCGGGCGACGCGCCTGGGAACCGGGCGTGAAGAGATCACTGGATGGGTGCTGTTCAGCACGGAGAACAAATGGATGGGAAGCAAGTGGAAAAAACAGGAAGAGTTCGTGCTGCGCGTGCCGGCACAGGGAAAGGTGTTTGAATTTCCCTTCAAGCTGCCGCCGAAGCCGGGCGAGACGATTTTGAGGAGTCGGCAGTAGGTCGGGTTCTCACTCTTCGGTATTAGATCTTGGGTCTCAGTGTTACTTTCCAGATATTCGTGATTGCCAAGACCTAAGACCTACCTGGCGCCGTCTACGATGCCGCGCGCCGCGTCTGGCGCTCCAATTCGTTAGCCTGGTGCATGAGGAGGTCGCGCAGGGAAACGACGCCCTTCACCTGTTTTCCGTCGACGATCGGGAGATGACGGAATCCAAATTCGCGCATGATGAAGAGACATTCTTCGATGCTCTCGTCGGCGGCGACTGCGCGCGGATTCGCCGTCATGACTTCGGAAACAGCGGTCGTACCCGGCGTTCGCCCCACAGCGACGACACGATTCATGATGTCGCGCTCGGAGAGGATTCCGGCCAGTTCGCCATCACGCAAGACTGGGACGGCCCCGATATTGTGCTCGAGCATGTAGCGTGCCGCTTCGAGAACCGTGCGGTCGGCGTCCACGGAATAGAGCCTGCGGTCTTTTACGAGTTCGCGCACGGTAGTCATAGATCGCTCCTTCGACAAAGGCGGAAGTTGAGAAACTGTGCCAGCCCCCACGGCCAGCCAATCAAGTGGGCATTACTGTATCACAGCAACTACGGTCATTCTCGAGATTCCGAGATTTGTTCGAATCCGGATCAGTGCATCACGAGGTGATGCTCTTCTTCTCTTTCCTGCCCTGTAGACTCGGACCAGGCTTCATTGACGCTGGCGCTCGCGGAAGGTGTGACGGGTCGTTTCTGGGGAGCCCGCCTGGTGTATTGCAACAGGGGGAGGAATGGCACCATGAGCAGGAAAACCACTCCCATGATCCAGAACGCTTCGACGAATGCCATCATGGCGGCGTGTTGCTGCACTAGTCCATACATCGCGGCCAAAGATTTGTGAGCAGCAGTTACGGCGTCCGCTCCATGAGCGCGGAAGTTGAACTGCATTCCGCGAAGGAGTTGAAGGGTTTTTGTGTCACCGGCGGTGACGTGGGCGACGAGATGATTCTGATGTAGTTGGGTGCGGCGGGCGAGAAAGGTGGTCATGATTGCGATGCCGACGCTGCCGCCGATGTTACGCATCAGATTGAAGATGCTGGTGGCGTTGCCCATTTTTTCGGGCTGGATGCGAGCCATGGCGAGAGCCATGAGCGGAATAAAGAGGAAGCTGAGAGCGACGCCTTGCAGGATCTGCTGCCAGAAGATGTCCCAGAAGCCGGCGTAGAGGTTGAGTCCGGAGAGTTGAAACATCGTAACGGAACCCAGGACCAAGCCGATAAACAGGAGACGCCGGGGATCTATTTTCGTGGTCAGGTGTCCCGCCAGGGGCGTAAACAACAATGCTCCAATTCCGCGCGGCGAGAGGGCCAGGCCGGAGTTATAGGCGGGATATCCCATCAGCGTCTGCAGGTACAACGGCAGCAGGACCAGGCTGGCGTAAAGGATGAAGCCAAGCAGAGAAATCATGAAAACGCCGGCACTGAACGAGCGGTTCTTCAGCACGCGCAAGTCAACGACGGGATGGTCGGTCACCAGTTCCCGAACGATGAGGGCGACGAGACCAAATATGCAGAGTCCGGTGAAAGTGCGGATGTAGTAGGAAGAGAACCAGTCTTTGCGCTGGCCGGTGTCGAGAAGAACCTGCAGTGAGCCGATTCCGAGCGCAAGAAATCCGATGCCCCACAAATCGACCTTGCCGTCGCCCCGCTTGACGTAATGCGGATCGAAGACGAATCGGTTCATCAGGAACAGCGACACGATTCCGATGGGAAGGTTGAGGTAGAAAATCCAGCGCCAGGAATAGTTGTCGGTGATCCATCCGCCGAGCGTAGGACCCAGGATGGGAGCAAGAAGAATGCCAATGCCGAACGCGGCCATGGCGTGCCCGTGCCGTTCTTTGGGGAAAGTTTCAAGGAGAATGGCCTGCGCGAGAGGCTGGAGCCCGCCTCCGGTCAGGCCCTGAAGCACGCGGAAGAGAATTAATTGCCACAGCGAGGTGGCGAGGCCGCAGCAGAGGGAGGTCAGGGTGAATCCGGCGACGCAGGTCAGCAGCAGGCGTTTGCGTCCTATGTGGTTAGCCAGCCACCCGGAGATGGGAAGAATGATGGCATTCGAAACTAGGTAAGACGTGACAACCCAAGTGCCCTCTTCGTTGGTGGAAGCGAGATTGCCGGCGATGTGCGGGATGGAGACGTTGACGACTGTGGTGTCGAGAATTTCCATGAAGGTCGCCAGCATTACGGAGAAGGTGACGACCCAGGGGTTGACGGCGGGCTGTGGATGGCTGTCCACGCTGCTCTGGGTTCCGGGGCGGAACTCTTGACTCTAAATAGCTCGGCTGCCGGCTACTGTGATAGGCGTCACAGGAGGGTGTGAGGGAATTTGACCCAAAAACAATCGGCGGCCTTGCGGCCGCCGAAGAGTGTGCAAAGATGCTAGCGGTTAGAAGCGGAACTGCGGCCCAATGGTCACACGGAGGTTGTTGTGAGCTCCGTTGTTGAAGAAGACGTCGTCACCAGCCTCCAGGCGGACGCCGATGGGCCCCGCAAATGCTTCAATGCCGGCAGCCGGATAGAGCGCAAAGTAAGTTGCTCCTACGCCCAAGCCTACGGCGTTCGTGAATCCTGCCGGTGGATTTGCATTCGTCGCGCTGAAGTTGTCGAATCCGACTTTTCCGGTGACGAACGCACGAAACGCACCCGAGCCGGTCTGGAACTTTGGACCGAAGAAACCATGCAATGTCCGCAGCTGCGAAGTGACGGTGGTCGTCGATACGCCGTCAGTAAAGGTACTGGTGTAGTTGCGCTTGAAGTCATACGCCATTTCTGCTTCGAGCTGGACGTTAGACGTAATACCGAACGAGGCGCGACCACCGAGCCCAAAGAAATCTCTGGTTGGAGAAGGGTCCGTGAGCCGGTAGTAGTTCACAAAAGCACCCAGATCCACGTGGTCCATCTCACCGCGTTCCTGCGCCACGAGCATGGGGGCGGCGAGAAAGAGTGCCACTGCAATGATGCCGAGATACCGTTTCATCGATTTTGACTCCTCAAATTTTTGTCCCGCGCATACGTCTCCCTGAGTGCATCCCAGGTTGAGCGGAAACGCCACGGCAGAGTTGCAATATGGATGCAGGTTTGGCGGGAGGGGGTTGGCACAAAAGGGAACCGCCGGAGCAGCGGAATCGCTTGCTGGATGCGGCAAGCAAGGCGGCGCGGACCCCGGGTCCACGCCTCAGCGAAGTTGTTTGTCAGGTTATTGCAGGTGATTGATTCGCGGCGCCGCGTCGGCAGAGTTGGCGTCAGAGCGCGGCGTCATCGAAACCACGATGTATTCGCGCTCTTTGCTGTCGAGATCTTCGACGCGCAATAGCATTTTATCTTTTTGAATACGGAACTGGGCCTGCTCTCCCACAGACAGCAGTACCGGATGTTTTTCATCGCGCGGACGGATACGGTAGATCACGCGCTCGGACTGCAGGAGATATTCCCGGCAAAGAACGTCCTGAGTCTTCTTGCTGCCGGAATCGGTGCCCAGCATTTCGCCGGTGAAACTCTTGGCGTCTTTCTCCGTCATGCCGCAAGGAACGGACTCCATTTGCAGAAGCTTTCCGGTCTGATATGCCCGCGGCTCTCTGGCGAGGGCGGCGGATGTGCAGAGTACAACGCAAAACAGAAAACTGGAACGCATTGGAAAATACCCCCAGAGGATGAACAGCCCATTCGAGGTAAACCACCTCGGGTTAGTTCGTATTCTCTTCAGGCAAAAAGGAGAGAACAGGTCACTGAGGTCATACACCGGGGGTTACGCGGGTTGCCCTCTTCAACTGAACTCACCCAAGGGCAAAAAAAACTTTCCCAAAACACAGGCAGAAGCGGGGGCAACAAGACTTGGGTCTTTACAAGCGAATTGCAACCTCTTCCAGATTCTCGAAGAACGCAGGATAGGAGATCGCGGCGGATTCTGCGCCTTGAATCAGGGTTTCGCCTTCGGCACGCAGTGCGGCAACGGCGAAAGCCATGGCAATGCGGTGATCGCTGTAGGAATCGATTTCAGATCCATGAAGTACTTGGCTACCGGGAATCTTCAGTCCATCTTCGAATTCTTCCACTTGTCCGCCCATGCGACGCAGGTTTGCCGCGACCGAGGCTATGCGATCCGACTCTTTCACTCGCAGTTCTTTGGCATCGCGAATCTCGATTCCATTCTGGGTAAATGGGGCGATGGCGGCGAGTACGGGAATTTCGTCGATCAGAGCGGCTGAATCGGCGCCAGAGATCTTGGCTCCTTTCAGACTGCCGCCTTCGACCTCGAGTGATCCCACGAGTTCGCCATTGATTTCTTCCAGTTGCGTCACCGAGATGTGGAGTCCCATCTGCATGAGGATGTCGAGCAGGCGGGCACGAGTGGGATTCATCAGAAGATTCGGGATCGTGAGTTCAGATTCAGGGAACAACGCTGCTGCGCAAAGGAAGAATGCGGCACTCGATAAGTCGCCCGGGATGCGGGATTCCACGCCACGCAGGCGCTGCCCTCCGCGGATGCGGACTTCGGCACCTGCGTCCACGCTCTTACGTTCCAGGTGTACTCCAAACGCGCGGAGGGCTACTTCGCTGTGATCTCGGGTGCGCACTGATTCTTCAACGCGGGTCTCTCCATCCGCGTACAGTCCCGCGAACAGCAGGCAAGTTTTCACCTGCGCGCTCGCAACCGGCATTTTGTAGTCGATGGGTTTCAACGAGCCGCCTGTGATGCGAAGAGGAGGTTTCCCTTCCTGCGACTCGATTCTTGCGCCCATAGTGGTCAGCGGTTTGATCACGCGTTCCATGGGGCGGCGGGAGAGCGATTCGTCACCAATCATCTCGCTCGTGAAGCTTTGACCCGCGACGATGCCGCTGAGCATGCGAATCGTCGAACCTGAGTTTCCGCAATCAAGGGGGGTCGACGGAGCGGCAAGCGAGAGGCCACGTCCCTGGACTTCGATCACATTCTGACCTTCGGACTTGCGCTGCCAATTCACTCCTAAGGCGCGCATGCAGCCAAGAGTGCTGGCGCAGTCGGCACCCGTGGAGTAATTCTCGAGGCGGGAAGGGCCCTCGGCGATTCCAGACAGCATGGCGTAGCGATGGGAGATGGACTTGTCGCCGGGCAGTTGCACGCTACCGCGGATGTTGCGGGCCGGGCGCACGATTACGCTCGTCGGACTGTTCATACTTTGATCAATATATCGGATGGGAGTGGGGCAATTGTTGATTGATGATTGTTGAATAAAATCCCACGAACCACCACATTCGAAAAGGTTGATTTCAGTCAATAATCAAAAATCATCAATCAACAATGCTTTTCTTCAAGCGAGCGCTTTGGCTTCTGCCGTGGCTTCGCGCAGAATCTCGGGAGGGACTTCTTTCATCGTCACGCAGAATTCGAACATGGGCGTTTCGGTGCCGCGTCCCCAGCGGGCGACTTCCCAGTGTGCGCGCACGAACTTCACTTGCGGATGCGCGGTCAGGTCGAGCAGCAACGGAGTCTCGCCGGCGTAGAACTCCTGGCGAAAAGCGGCAATGGATTTCGCGTCCCATGTAGCGCCGTCGGCAGAGCCGAAGATGCTGACGTCGAGCGACTCTTGCTCGATGATCTTCGTGATCTTGAGCGTGAGCAGAAAGACGCGGTTCGCAGCTCCGCTGACGTCAAATGCGGGGCTGTCACCTTTGCAGGTAGCCACCGTGTGTAGCGCGACCAGGTTGTGATCGATCATGATGGGAAATTGTAGCAAAGGTCAGGGAGGTTTCTCGGGCCCGGATTGCTCCGTCTTTGTTCTCAACTGATGAGTGAGCCCACGAGACCGCGACTGACAGCCTAGATTTTGAGCGAACTGTTGTTAGCAACGTTATCAGCCTAGGCTCTGCCGAGTGGTTTTGAGTGAAATGGCGATGTTTCGCCAACCACCTTCTCGAAGACCGATGCTTGGTCGGGATATACTCGCCCGATGGAACCGGGCGAGAAATTCATACGGCGTCTTTTAAAAGTTGTGCTGATGATTCTCGCCTTCATTGTCTCTATCGTTTTTGGTGAGTACTATCGCGGGTTAGGTTGGCTTGGGGCATTGATTTTCGTGGTCGGAGCATCCATGGGGGCACTCGGCATCTACCTCTTCAAGAGTCTAAAGAACTGACAAACGCCACTTCCCACCAGAATGGGGATACTTCGCCAGTTGACTAGCCTCTCTAATTCACTTTGAAGATCGGACTCGCAGCAAAATGAATGTCGCCGCCAAATAGACTAAGAGGTTTGTCGCCAACTCGGCTGCAAACCCAATCTTCTCCTGTGTGAGAGTTCCGCCGTGGCCGCCAGTGACTAGTAGATGCACCATGTTGCCGGGGTAAAGTGGATAGGCCAGAATTGGGTTCCAATGGGACTGCGCATGGACGAGGATCGTCCAGACAATTACAAATGCTGCGACTCCCAACCGGATTTTCGTTCTCACCTGACTCGTAGTAGTCAAAGTTCCCTTCAAGTCAATGAGCGAAATCGGGATGTTACGCCACTCATCCTCCGCTGCGGCTTTCGGCCTAAAGCGGCGCTTTGCGCTAGCTTGGGACTGAGTGGCCTGCGCCGCGTTCACTCAACCCTCTCGCGCAGGTGTACAATCCTCGACGCTCGTGGAGGAAGGACAACACAATGACAAAATTGCATATCGTCGGAATTGCTCTGACAGGCTGTCTGCTATTGCCGATCAATCTTCAGGCACAAAACGGCGACGTTGAAGGACAGATCAAGCAGTTACAAGAGGAGGCAACAAAGGCGCAAATGAACAACGACGTATCGTGGTATCAGCAACACTTGGCCGACGGCTTTATCGCCGGGCATAGCTGGGGACAATGGCAGAATAAGGATGAGTTCATTAAAAGTTTGCAGAACAAGAGCAACAAATGGAAGAGCGGCGACATCAGCGATGTGCACGTCGCAACCTTCGGCGCGAACACAGCCGTGGCGCATTACAAATTCACGTACGACGCCGACATCGGTGGCCAGCATCGCGCCCGCACAGTCATCTGCAGCGATACCTGGGTGAACGATTCCGGCAACTGGAAATCGGCCGCGACCCATTGCTCCCTGCTTCAGGGCAAGTAATTTTTAATGCTGAGTCGAGCGGACCGGGAGCTTTATCCGGTCCGCTTCGGTTCCTCAAGTTTCCTTGTTCGGCGTCTGCTCCGCTATCGCACTTCTTGCGCCCCTTCAAAATCCTATGTAATGCGTAGCCCAGGCGTTAACACTCTTC